>OBEQ011501138.1_pt1 | contig 38232 bp, 35 predicted proteins | sample 1670901 | NCBI WGS metagenome assembly OBEQ01 (sample SAMEA104232315, study PRJEB22302) | groundwater metagenome | biome: forest; feature: aquifer; material: groundwater | place: USA | collected 2011-08-07 | depth 5.4 m | reverse complement strand
GGGCAGTTAGCTCAGCTGGTTAGAGCGTTCGGTTTACATCCGAAAGGTCACAGGTTCGAACCCTGTACTGCCCATGAGAGTTGTAGGCGAGCCCTCTATCGCCCACCAGTGGGCCCATAGCTCAACGGTAGAGTAGGCGCATGGCATGCGTTAGATCGGGGTTCGATTCCCCGTGGGTCCAAAAAAGAGCACGAAGAAATGGTGGATGAAGCGCTTTCTTAGTGGGAAAAAATAACATATGAATTATCTTGAAAAAGACGGCCCCAAAGAAATTGTGTATAAGGGCACAATATTCGAAGTTATTAAACAGCCGATGAAAATTGATGGAAAGAAAATGATTTTCGAAATTGCCCGTCGTTCTCCGGGAGTTCGTCTTATCATTGTGAAGGAGAATCAACTGTTAATTACAAAAGAGTTTCGCTCTGAATTAAATAGGTATGACTACCGTCTTCCGGGAGGAAAAGTCTTTGATACGCTGGACGAATATGGACTCCACAGATCTCAAGATATGGTTTCATTCGCTCTAGAAGCGGCAAAACGTGAATGCAAAGAAGAGACTGGATTGATCGCAAAATCGATACGACATTTTACTACGACTTACGCTGGTGCAACTATCGTGTGGGATTTATTTTATTTCATTGTCGATGAATTTGAGAATAGTGAAAGCGGGCAAGAACTTGAGACTGGTGAGATAATAAGTGCCGAATGGAAGACATTTGAAGAAGTGAAAAAAATGTGCACAGAAGGAGATATCAGTGAAGATAGGACAATTGGGGTTTTATTCAGGTTCTTTTCGCAAGCCAATAACATCTAATAAGATTATAATATAAAGCCTTTCTGAAGGCATCCCCTTGACAAAAGGCCACTTTTGTGCTATAATTAAGGCTCAATTTATAATACTTTTCATGACTGATCATGATTTACATTCCGAGAGTGTAGAGGTGGCATACCCCTCGGAGAATTTCCGCATTGCATTTGATTTGTATCGATGCATTGCTTTTTATAATGCGGCGCTTTCGGATAACAAAGATCACACATCGATGGTGGAAGGTGCAATCGAAAATGCCTATCAGGCACTTCTTCAAGTTACGTATGTCCTTCCCGTACCACAAGAAAGATACATTGAAAGTCTTAGGGAAATCTTCTCCTCACTTGAAGGAAAGAAAGATGATTTCCGGGCTGTGTTTCTTGCGTTGCGCAGGGTTTGCGGACGGGTGATTGGTAGGCTTGGCGTCCCTAGAAGCGAATTGCGAGCTGAATTAAAATCCTATCCGGCTCAGCAACAAGAAGCAAGAAAAATATATCTTAAAACGATTTTTGATTTCCTCTATACAAAGAAGGTGCTTCAAGCGTCAAAATTCGATTCCTCTCAAAAAGCGCGCATCAACAAATTGGTCGAAAAATACGGAGAGGAGAAAATGGGGAAGAGAACAGTATATAAAGATTATATTGAATTTCGAGACACCAACAAATTGCGCATCACATCTCCTACGGTTGTCTTGGGTGCACTCGATGAACTGTTGTTGTTGAGTGATCTTGGCGCAGACAAGATTGATCCACTTATGAAAGAGATACATGCATATAAATATCGCATTGAAAAAGAAGTTTCCACACTACAGGATCAACAAGAAGTTGATATTGAATCGTTTGATGTGGATGCTTATTTGAAACAGCGTTTTACTAAAAGCTACGAACAAGGACATGTCCGCCCCGATATGGATCCTGCAATTATTGAAGAAATTGATGAGTTGTCACTGAGGATACTGACGATACTTTTCCCTAAACTTATCTCACAAACGACAGAGCAGCAAAAACATGTTATTAAGACATATATTGAGATTGACGGAGCGCTCCCACGGCCAGCCTTGGCAGTGCCACACATGTATGCCGAAGAAGAAATGTCATAACATATGACAGAAACAGCATTACCAAATCCAGAATCTCCCAAAGAGATACGACGCCAAAAAATTGCCAGGCAGTATTACGAGTATTACGCAATGCTATGCGAAGTGGAGAAAGATATTAGTCGCATTATGAATGGTGGGAACGCGTCTGATACCCTTCAACAGCAACATGATTGTCGTCGCATACGGCACGCTCTGAAATCATGGGGACATGCGCTTACCATTCCGGTTGAAGGAGGATTGGTGTCTCAATTTATGTCACCCTCAGCATTTATCGCACTCGAACAGGACAGCGACCCTCTTGCACGCTATGTGATATCAGGCGATTATACTTGGGCACAAAAAATAATTGAAATGAAAAAGTATTGTGAAAAAATAATTCGACTTCTCTATAAAATGCCATTCGAACAATGGCAAAAAACCCATGCTTCAGATATTCAAGGAAGCAATCTTATCAACGCATTCCTTGCCAAAGAACATAAGGGGGAAGAGTAAGGCGCAGCTATCGCCCCACTCCTTCATAGCGAAATCCGGCTTGCTCGGCATCTTTTCGCTCAAACATATTTCGTCCGTCGATAAGCACGTCGCCCTTCATGTTTGAACGTGCTTTTACGAGGTCGCAATTTTTAAATTCATTCCATTTCGTAATGATAATGCACGCATCGGCGCCGGTAAGCGCGTCATAGAGCGATGAGCCAAAGAGTAATTCTCCCGATCGCTTAAACTGTTTTTTGAATCCGGGCATTGCCACAGGATCAAATACAGAAACCCCTGCGCCGCTTTCCAGAAGCTCAAAAATAATGCGTTCGGCGGGAGTATCGCGCACGTCGTTGGTCATCGGTTTGAATGCGAGGCCTAAAACAGCTATTCGCAGTCCGGAAAAGTTCGGATAGTATTTTTTGAGTTTTTTAAGTACAAGCGCATAGCGCGAATCATTGACTGTCGAAAGCGCTTTGATGATTTTGAATTCATATCCTTGCTCTTCGCCGCGCGCAACAAGCGCCTTGGTGTCTTTGCCAAAACAGCTGCCGCCATAGCCGATGCCCGCTTCGAGAAACTGCGAACCAATGCGCTTGTCATAGCCGATTCCGCGCGCAACTTCTTTGACATCGGCACCGACCAATTCGCAAAAATCGGCAATTTCATTCATAAAAGAAATCTTAAGCGCAAGAAATGCATTCGCGGTGTATTTGATGACTTCTGCGCTTGCGCTTGTGGTGACGACAAGGGGATGCTCGCCGTTTGCAATGGGGCGGTATACTTCTTTAAGTATATTTTTTGCATGCTCGTCATCTGCTCCAATAACAACCCGATCAGGATGGAAGAAGTTTTCAACCGCATTTCCTTCGCTCAAAAATTCCGGATTTGAGGCTACGGTGAGCGTCGCATCGTTTCTCAAGCCTGTAATCATTTCCTTAAGCTTTGCGACAGTTCCTACAGGCGCGGTTGATCTAACGACGAACACTACATCATGCTTTACGTGCGGCACGCAGGTGCGAACCGCATCAAACAAAATGGAAAGGTTGGCTTTGCCATACTCGCCTTGGGGCGTAGGAACGGCAAAGAACACAACATCAGCATTGCAGACCCCTTCAGAAAAATCAGTTGTAAAATAAAGACGCTTTTCAGCCGCATTTTTTTTCATGAGATCTTCAAGTCCTGTTTCGAAGAGCGGGGATGTTCCGCCTTGAAGCAGGGCTATTTTTTCGGCATCGATATCAACGCAAACGACGATATGGCCGAAATCAGCTAAACATACCCCCGTCGTGAGTCCCACGTACCCCGTCCCGATAATTGAGATATTCATAGAAATTTCATAAATCAATATAATATATCACCGATGATATTTTGGAGCAAGATGAACCTTCTATTTCCCATTGCACAATCAGATCTTTTGTGGTACTATTAGTGGTGAAATGGGCGCTTGCTCAATGTTTTTAATTTTGCTCATTATGATTATCCATTGGTACGGCCACAGTTGTTTTAAAATACAAAGCTCACTCAGCGACATTATTCTTGCAATCGATCCCTATGATGCGACTCTGGGGTGGAGATCGCCTAGAATTGCAGCGGATATTGCCATTGTCAGCACACAGCGCGGCGAATATAACAACATGGAAAGCATCAAGCCGACGCATGATGCGCAGCCGTTTAGTATTAAATATCCGGGCGAATATGAAGTCGGGGGCATATTTGTCTATGCCATTCCGATTGAACAGGAGCTTTCCGATGATAAGAAAGAAAAAAAGGAACTAACACTTATCAGTGCGATACGCATTGACGAGTGTTCCGTTGCCCATCTTGGCGCACTGAACAGAGATTTAACGGAAAAAGAGCTCGAAGAACTTGGCAATGTGGATGTACTTATCATTCCCGTGGGAGGAAACGGTGTATTGGATGCCAAAAAAGCTGCCGCGCTTGTGAATGAAATCGAGCCTCGCATTGTCATCCCGATGCAGTATAAGATTGCCAATGTGAAGTGCGAAATGGATGGCGTTGAGAAATTTCTCAAAGAATGCGGTGCAAAGGACATTGAAGCGATTGATAAGTACAAACTTGCAAAAAAAGACTTGCCCGCCGATAAGACAGAAATCATTCTCCTTAATCTTGTGTAGCAATGAACATGATAAGAGGCGTTGATAAGAATGTACTCATGTGGCTGCTTGTTGCGCTATGCATGGCAGGCATTGTGCTTATCTGGCTCCCGAGCTTCCTTGATACCATTTGGGGATTTTCGGAAGACCTTGGGAAAAAGGGCACTGGCGCAAGCGGAGCGTTTATGCAAAATCTCAAAGAGATACAGAAGGATTTTGAACGCGCGCTCGATGAACAACAAAAAACCGACACGAAGCAGCAAGAAGCTCCACTTCCGCAAGTAGCACCATTGGATGAACAGAGTCTTCAAGATATTACAAAGCAACTCGAGGAATTTACAGACAGTTCCGAGAAATCAAATCAAGTGCAATTGGCACCAAAAACATACTGCACGCGAAAAGGCGGAGTGTATGCGGAGCGTTCCGGCGTGAACGGATCATCCTATGGCGTATGTTCCTTTACCGATGGAAGCGAGTGTCATGCACTACTTTTTTCAAAAGAAAAATGCCATATGGGTCAGTATACGAAAGCGGAAGATGGCATTCCAAAATGGCCCGACTTGGCAATTAGTGTGGATTCGATAGACTATTGCCGCAGGCTTGACGGCGTACTCACAACCGTTCCGCGAGAACGCGCCCGCGGGGTGTGCATCAAGGGTGTTACGGTCATCAATAATGGCATTGCCGCAAGTACTCGGACGCAACTGGATATTGATGGAAAACGTTACTCGATCCGCGCACTACAGGTGCAAGAAAAACAAACACTTACTCAAACAATCATTCTTCAAAAAACACCCGACCTCGCAAGTGTTGTCCTGAAAGCAGATGCCGATACCATTCTTCAAGAAATAGATAAAAAAAATAACACGTACCAGTATGTCCAAAAATAAACAACAGCAGCTTCTCGATCCCAACCCCATCGGCAGCGTTGTGAATCGCAATATAGTTGACGAAATGCAAGAAGCGTATCTCGATTACGCAATGTCCGTCATTATTTCACGCGCTCTGCCGGATGTGCGCGATGGGCTCAAGCCGGTGCATCGGCGCATTTTGTATGTCATGTGGAAACTCGGATTGAAGGCCGGAGGGAAATTCCGAAAATCAGCGGCAGTCGTCGGTGAAGTGTTGGGAAATTTCCACCCGCATGGCGATACGCCAGTCTATGACGCGATGGTGCGCATGGCGCAGGATTTTGCCATGCGCTATAGGCTTGTGGCGGGCCAGGGTAATTTTGGCAGCATGGATGGGGATAGTGCTGCGGCCATGCGATATACCGAAGCAAAGCTTGCGAAGATTGCTGAAGAGATGCTGACCGATATTGAAAAGCAAACCGTTCGGTTTGTTCCAAACTATGACGGAACTCAACAAGAGCCGATTGTCCTGCCATCGCGCATCCCGAATCTGCTTCTTAATGGAACGGTCGGCATCGCCGTGGGCATGGCAACGAGCATTCCGCCACATAATCTTGGCGAACTGTGCGATGCGCTAATGCATCTTATCGATTGCAAGCAATGTTCTGTTGAAGACTTGTTCGAATTTGTGAAGGGTCCCGACTTTCCAACAGGCGGGATCATTTATGATATCAATGCGATAAAGCAGGCATATGCCACCGGGCGCGGCGGCGTTGTCATGCGGGCAAAAACAGACATCGTCGAAACAAAAAGCGGCGGAAGCGCGATCATCGTGCATGAAATCCCTTTTCAGGTGAATAAGGCAAGCGTGCTTGAAAAAATTGCGGAACTGGTGCGCGAGAAAAGGGTAGAGGGAATCAGGGACTTGCGCGATGAGTCGAGTAAGGGCGAGGTTCGCGTGGTTATTGAGCTGAAAAAAGATACCTATCCAAAAAAGATCCTGAATCAACTTTTTAAATACACTCAATTGCAGGATACGTTTCATTTTAATATCTTGGCGCTTGTTGACGGTATTCAGCCTCGCACACTTAATCTCAAAGCCGTTCTCGATGAATTCCTTAAGCATCGCCGCGATGTGATTGTAAAACGTACTCAGTTTGATCTCGACCGCGCAAAAGAGCGGGCGCATATATTGGAGGGCTTGCATATCGCCCTTGAACAAATCGATAAAATAATCAAAACCATCAAGCAATCGCACGATAAGGAAGTTGCAAAAACAAACCTCATAAAACAATTCAAGCTCAGTGAGCGCCAGGCAATCGCCATTCTTGAAATGCGCCTGTCGCAGCTAGCCAATCTTGAACGCATGAGAATCGAGCAGGAGCTCAAAGAAAAGAAAGCATTAATCAAAGAGCTGGAATCGATCCTCGCATCTCCAAAAAAAATCATGACAGTCATTAAGGAAGAGATTCAAGAAATACGGGACTCATATGCCGATGAACGTAAAACGCAAATCGTGAAATCGGGCGTAGATAAAATCAGCACCGAAGACCTCATCCCCAACGAACAAGCCCTCATTGTCCTCACACATGACGGGTACATTAAGCGCTTGCCACCGGATACATTCAAACTGCAAGCGCGTGGCGGCAAGGGCGTAGTTGGCCTTACCACAAAAGAAGAGGATATTGTAGAAAATCTCTTCCATTGCATGACACACAATGACTTGTTGTTTTTTACTTCCCGCGGCCGCGTATTCCAGCTAAAGGCATATGATGTGCCGGTTGCAACACGAACATCCAAAGGCCAGGCACTTGTGAATTTCCTCCAACTTGGGGCGGGAGAAAAAGTGTCCGCAGTCATTTCCTTGGCGGATATCAAAAAATACAAGTATCTTTTGATGGCAACCAGGCATGGTCTCATCAAGAAAACGGATATCGCAGATTTTATGCAAGTACGCCAGTCTGGCCTTATTGCATTAAAGCTTAAGGAGGATGATTTGTTGGAATGGGTGAAGCCGACAAGCGGCAGTGATGAGATTATTCTTGTTTCTGCTGCCGGCCAGTCGATTCATTTCAAAGAATCAATGGTGCGTCCCATGGGTCGTACGGCAGCAGGTGTGCGCGGCATGAAGCTAAAACGCAATGACGTTGTAGTGGGTATGGATGTGCTGCAATCCGGCGAGAAGGGCGCGCATGTGATGGTGGTGATGGAGAATGGATTTGGCAAGCAGTCGCCGTTGAAAGAATATAAAATACAAAACCGCGGAGGTTCAGGCATTAAAACCGCACGCATTACGAGTAAAACCGGCGCCATCGTCATGGCCTCTGTTGTTCCGGCAGTATTACCGGAAAATACCGCCGGTGATTTGTTGAGTATTTCCTCAAACGGACAAGTGATTCGCTTCAAGCTTAACACAGTGCCCAAACTCGGACGCGATACGCAAGGAGTGCGCCTCATGCGTTTCAAGGAAACCGGCGATAAGATTGCGTCCGTGACGATAATCTAGACTCGCGCAAAAATATAAAAAAAACCCCATTAGCGGGGTTTACGGTTGCTGCTTGCTACTCATAAGACTGGCAAGGTCTTTGAGAAAGCGCTCAATCTTTCCACGCTGCTCATATAATCTCGTGAGGGTTTTGTTTTCTTTGAGCTTTCTTTTTATTGCTTCTATTTTTTTTATTTCCTCATCGCTTCCCTCAAGCCGTTTTTTAAGAAGTCTCTCAAGTGTGCGATATTCACCATCACGAAAAAGCGTGTGATACATATCCTCATCAGGATATAAATGTATGAGTTTTTGGGCAAGCCAGTCTCGATCCGAAAGCCTTCTAGCCATAGGTTGCCACAGGGTACATATCATGAAGATAGAGCGCAGAACATGTCTTGTCAAGGCTTGACAGGACTGCTAATGGTATGATATTTTATTCGCACGTACATTAATGATGAGAAACGAAATAGAAGTTCAAGAATATCGTATTGTCGACTTCATAGCACTTTGCGGAGATATTGCGGATGCGGTTTTGAGACGCCCAAAAAGAAAACTACTTATTTTTACTATCCAGAAAAGTAAAAGCGAGGGACCCATACAGGCAATCCAGTTTTCGTGCAATGGATGCAGATGGGAATATGGCCCTCATGGTGGTGACCAAGCAGAAGAAATGCTTATTCTCACAGGCGAAGACCACGAACGCCAAAAATGCGAGATTCAGGTGAGCTTTCGAGAATCATCCGCTCGTTTCGCCTACATCAGCCCTGCTTAAGGGCTCTTTTTTTGACTTAATACCACCCTTCTTGCAAGAAATGTCGAAATGTGCTATAATCATAAGGAACATAAAAAATAGTACTCATATGGGATTACCCGGAAAACGTTTATCACGGTCATCAAAACGCCGAAGAGCTTCACATTTTGCATTAAAACCAAAGACGCTTCTTGCATGCACTCAATGCAAAAAGCCCATTTTACCACATCGCGTATGCCCATATTGCGGCTCGTTTAAGGGTCGGAATATCATTCCAATGAAGACGAAGAGCGTCAAGGGCACAGTCGAAGCGGTAAAAAAGACGGAAAAGAAACAAGCAGCAACTAAAGAATCCGGCAAAGCATCGTAAACAGCAAAATCTCCTTCGTTCCTTTATGTCAAATCGGTATACCTCACGAACGCTCGCCGTCCAAACACTCTATGAGTGGGATTTTCGAGGAAAGGATTCTTCAAACTTACAGAATGTGTTGGAGTATAATTTTTCCGAGTTTGCCCCCGATTTCGACGACGAGGGATTTGCAAAAAAACTGATACAAGGAATAGTGGATCATCTGGAGACAATCGATGCGTTGATTATCCAATACGCTCCCGAATGGCCCATCGATCAGATCACGATAATCGACAGAAATATTTTACGCGTTGGCATTTATGAAATGGTCTATGACCAAGATATTCCTGCGCGCGTTGCCATCAATGAATCCATCGAGCTCGCAAAAGCCTATGGCGGCGCGTCGTCTTCAAAATTCGTCAATGGCGTTTTAGGTTCCATCTACAAACATGTTATTGATGATATAGCGGCAAAGGAAGAGCGCCTTGCCGCAGTCTACGAGGAAAAGAAAAAACAAAAAGAAGCCGCGAAAGAGGCAAAGGCACAGGCGGCAAGCTCTGGCGATCAAGATGGTGACCAAGCCGAAGGCGAAGAGGAAGAGGTTTTGGAAAAGAAATAACGAACTACTATGCAGGACAATGATTTTATCCAACTGCAAAAACGCATCAGCGTAAAGTTTAAAAATCAGGATCTCATGCGCCAGGCATTCGTGCATAGATCGTATTTGAACGAAAATCCATCATTTCATTTAGGCCACAATGAGCGGCTCGAATATCTCGGCGATGCCGTGCTTGAATTGGTTGTTACCGATTTTTTGTTTGCCAATTTTCCTCATGCAAGCGAGGGGGACATGACAAGTTGGCGCGCAAGCCTTGTGAATAGCAAAATGCTCGCCAGTATTGCGCATGAACTCAACATAGAACCATTGTTGTATTTAAGCAAAGGAGAATCGAAAGATACCTCAAGCAAGGCGCGAAACTATATTCTCACAAACGCCGTTGAGGCATTGATCGGCGCCATGTACCTTGATCGCGGATACAAAACAGCCGAGAAGTTTATTAAAAAATGTATTCTTGTTCAACTGCCGAATATTTTGGCAAAGAGGCTTGATGTGGACCCCAAAAGCAAATTTCAAGAACTTGCACAGGAAAAAATGCACGTAACACCGCGCTACGATGTGTTGGAAGAAAAGGGTCCCGACCACGCCAAACTGTTTCGAGTCGGCGTATTTTTGGGCGATGAGCTTGTGGCAAGCGGCAATGGGTCCAGCAAGCAAGAGGCGCAGATGGATGCGGCACGAAAGGGCCTGGAGGCCAAAGGCTGGCAGGAAGAGTAATGACCTACAACCCCTGCTTGGTATTCGCGCTCGCTTCAGTTCCAAGGTGCTCTATGAGCTCTTGTTTGCGGTTGTTGACGCTGCGTAAAATGACATCAACAACTGTTTGCGGAGCAGGGACGTTTTCAAAAACGAAATGTTCCTGAGTGCCTGCTGTTTGGACGATGACGTTGCCGTAGTTAAAAATTGTGCCAAAGAGTCCTTTGATTTCTGACGTGACATCCTGTATGCGGTCCAGTTCTTCTTTTGAGACAGTCCTCATGAACATGGATTGTTGTTCTATATTGATTATGTGATGGTCGGTGATAATCCACACGTCAAGAAAGTAATCAAAAAAGGTGTAGAAAATAAAAAGCGTAATATAGAGATAGTAGAGGCTGCCGACCAGTATAATGATTAACTGGGTATATTCCGATTGCGGCAACTCAATGGAGGCGCCAAACAATCCCATGAAATAGAGTATGCTTGGTGGTGCAATGAGGAGAAGGATATGCGGTACTACAGAGAAAAAAAGCACGATTGGATGCGCCCTAGTCTTTAGAATTGTTTTTTCGAAAACAAGCGGAAGCATAGGCGATTAAAATGATTGAGGCGGTGAGAAAGCGGGAAAGGAAAATTCGTTAAAATCCACAAGCGGCATAATGCCATTCCATGTCCAGCCCAAAATACTACTTGCAACAAGAAAATATGCAACGATCAAAATCCATCCCGTAAGCGAAATGGGAGTGTATTTGAGCATATGGAACACGATAATAAGGCTCGCTACCGCCCAGGCTGCCAAGAATATGCCGTAGAGACATGCGATAATGATAAGGAGCATAGTAGGGTGCTTTACTCGGCAATAATTTTAACAAAATGTCGCTTTCCCTTCTTGAGCACAACACCATCTTTGGGGATAATCGTCTCGTGATGAATGTCATTGATTGTGACATCGTTAATGCTCACCGATCGCTGTTCAATCAATTTACGGGCCTCTGTTTTGCTTGAAGCAAGCTTTGTTTCTACAAGGAGATCAACCAGTGGGACATGTGAGCGTGAAGGGGTGAAAGTGGTGATGTGCTCGGGGACGACTTTTTTCTGGAACGTGTTGATAAAAGCATCCTCTGCTTGTTGTGACTTTGTTTTGTGGTGATAGAGCGTAACGATTTCTCTCGCAAGGCGCATTTTGGCATCGCGAGGGTTTAGCGAGTGATCATCCATTTGCTTTTCCAATTCCCTAATTTCCTTCATCGGCACCCGCGTTATAAGATTGAAATAGCGTATAATGAGGGCATCAGGAATACTCATTATCTTTCCATACATACTATTCGCTTCTTCAGTAAGCGCGATAAAATTATCTTCCGTCTTGCTCATTTTTGCCACTCCATCAGTTCCTTCCAGCAAAGAAATCATCATAACATTTTGTTCTTCCTGGCCGTAGCGTTTTTGGATTTGCCGTCCCATGAGGAGATTAAATCGCTGATCGGTTCCCCCGACCTCAACGTCTGTTTTCAGCATTACCGAATCATATCCCTGGAGGAGTGGATAAAATGCTTCACGGACAGAGACATCCTCGCCTTCCTTTAGACGTTTTTTGAAATCAGCTCGTTGTAGAATTTGCGGGACAGTTATTTTTGACGTTAAGTTCGAGAATTCCAGAATACTCAAATGAGTATACCATTCGCTGTTGTAGCGCACCTCTATTTTTTTGAGATTCAGAAGTCGGCCGACTTGTTCGCGATACGATGCCATGTGTTTTTTTATCTGATCGCTATTCAGAGGAGCACGTTCTTTGCTTCTGCCGCTTGGATCGCCAATTTCTGCCGTATGGTCGCCAATCAGAAGAATAACCGTGTGGCCTAAATCTTGGAATTCTTTGAGTTTGAGGAGCGAAACAGAGTGACCGAGATGGAGAAGGCTTCCAGTCGGATCAATTCCAAACTTTATGCGTAATTTTTTTCCACTTCTTAATTTTTTCTCAAGGTCATTTTTAATGATCACTTCGTCCACTCCCCTGGTGAGAAGTTCAGCAATAGAGTCATTTTTTTCCATATAACACAATTCATACCATATTCTTGACAAAAGTGCAAAAATGTGCTAGGGTACCTTTCGATGATCAAAAGGATAGCAGTCATGACATCAATAGTCCTTTCCATAACGATTCTTATCGGTTGCAAGCCAACTGCAAAGCGCCAAGAAAGCACAGACAAGCGCATCAATGTGATCAACAATCTCAACGCCCCCTTGCCCAAAGATCCATTTGACAAAGAACGTTTGCGTATTGCTGGCGAATGGCTCGATGATCTACAAAGTGTCACTCAAAAATCCGGTATAAGAGCAGCTCAAAACATTGCAGAATTTATTCGCGCTAACGGAGTGATTTCTAAGCCCTATCAAGACGGATTAGTGACGCTTGGATTTTCACAAGGTATTACCCGCGAGCATTTTAGGATCGTCCCCGTTGTTCAAAGCGATAATACTAATCCAACTGTCAAATACTATGTGCCAGAAGGCGTCGGGGGCAGATATTCATCAGATCTTCGAGTAATGTGGTTGCGCGAAGAAAAGACATCAAGCTTATTTCGAGGTCTTACAATTCTTCATGAGGGCGCGCATGTTATGCAGACAGGTCCTCAATATAAAACTGGCGAAGAGGGTTGGTGTAATGCTGAATATGACGCATTCGGTGTTCAGGCGAGGGTATTGAATGCAATCGGTGGCAAGCGATATGCGGCAATTCTTTTTTCACAGGCAAACGCAATGCTTGCGAACTATCGCAAGAGCAAGGGAATGATCTCGTTTCCTGAATACGACAGTCGCTATGATGCAGTCTTTGGTAAGCCCATCTCTATGAGCGAGATTCAGAAGAGAAGAACTATTTTTGGCATACATACAGTGTATACGATGCTCAATGGTATTAGTTCGGGTCCCGGTAAAGATGCATTCGTGGTCCGAGGTGTTTGCGAAATGTACAAAAACATCGGCGGCGAAAGAATGAAGGAATTTCACGGCAAGTAATTGCCGTTTTTTATTGCCTTATTATTTGTAAACATCGTGATCACCCACAGTCAGCAACACCGCTTCCACCTTTGAAGTGTATATAAAAACAATACGGTAGATATAATTCACTGAAAAGCTATATCGTCCCTTCAATTTCCCTTTAAGTTTGTGTGTTTTTAAGAGGTGATGCCCCTGATCACTTTCAAAGAGAGCAATCTTTTCTTTAATCTCCTGTTGTAGCTCTTGCGGTAGATTTTTGTATGCTCGAACGAATGTAGGAGTGAAGAATACCTTCATAGCTTCTTTGCCAAGCTATCAATATCACCCGCAAGTATCTTCCCTTCACTTATTTCCCGCTCTGCAGACAATACATCGCAAATCGCTTGCTCTTCGATGTAGTATTCTAAAGCGCGTCGAGCTAAATCAGCCTTATTGGCGGCTCGACCTTGTCGAACGAGCTCTTCAATTTTTTGAGAAAGAGTAGTAGTAAGGGGTACAGTGAGAAGACTCATAAAAAGTATGGTTAATATATTATAGTACTATAGTATAATACATATGTCTCTCTGTCAACAAGAAATGCAATAAATGGGGTCAGCCACCATTTATCCAAAGGTTTTCAGCTGCTCCTGAAGTCTGCCGCATTTTAATTTGTATTCCTCGAGCTTTATCTGTTCATGTTTCACGATATGTTCGGGAGCTCTTTTGAGAAAGTCCTCATTTGCGAGCTGAACTTCAAGTCTTGCTGTCGCCGCTTCCAGCGAGGCGATATCTCTCTCGATGCGTGTTTGTTCCTCTTCGCGCTTTAAGAGTCCCAAGGGTAAATAAATATCAATATCGCCCTCCTTGATGTAAAGGGCATTTGTGGGGCGCTCTCCATCTTTGAGTATCGTAACTATATCCAGGCGAGCAAGGAATTTAATGATAGCGATATTTGATTGGATGAAATCAACGAGGGGAGTGAAAAACACAGCTTGGATTTTTTGTGCAGGAGCAATATTGTTTTCCGCTCGCGCATTTCTGATTGCCTGAACAATCGCCATAAGCACGCTAAATTCAGTTTCAGCTTTTGCATCAATATGCTTGGCGTCTGTAGTTGGCCACGGATGGATCATAAGCAGTGTTGATTTGAGCTCTCGCTTGATATGAAAGCGTGATTTACTCTCTATCTCAATGATGGCAGGAGTAAGATGCTGATAGATGTGTTCTGTGACAAATGGCATGAATGGATGCCAAAGCGTAAGAAGCGTTTCAAGAAGATGGATGAGGAGATCATGTTTTCCGGGTTCAATTTTTGATATCTCGATGTACCAATCGGCAAGCTCATTCCATGTGAAGTCGGTAAGTCGTTGAGCGGCTTGGGCAAAGCGATACTGATCAATATCTGCAGTTACCTCGGATACAATGTGATTGAGCCTGCTGATGATCCAGCGATCGGCTAATGTTAAGGGAATCTTAACGTGATCATGCTTGGTATGATCGCCTTGTTGGATAGGCGCGAGTATAAATCGGCTTACATTCCAGAGCTTGTTCACCAGATTTCTATTGCGTTCGATTTTTTCTTTTCCAAGCTTAAGATTATTGCCGGGAGTGGTGCCGATGAGAAGCGCCATGCGCAATGCGTCCGTTCCGTGGGATGCAATGAATTTGAGCGGGTCGATGCTTTGCTCTTCCTTTGATTTACTCATTTTTTTGCCTTGGGCGTCAAGCACGAGTCCATGCAGATAGACGATATCAAATGGTTGTTCTCCAAGGGCATATCGGGTAAGGATAATCATTCGAGCAACCCAGAAAAAAATGATATCATAGGCTGTTTCAAGGACGGACGTAGGGTGAAATGCCCCCAAATCCCCTGTCTTCTGCTGTTTACCATGTTTGTCGGTGTGCACGGCATTGGGCCAGCCCAGCGCGGCGAATGTCCATTGTCCGGCAGAAAACCATGTATCAAGGGTATCTTCATCGCGGGAAAGCAGTTCTTTTTTGCATGCAGTACAGGCCGTTGGGGGTGTGGCAGACACAATCGTTTCTCCGCAACCTCCCTTTGATTTTTCGCAGTACCATACCGGCAACTGATGCCCAAACCAAATCTGTCTGGAAATGCACCAATCTTTGAGATTATTAATCCATGTAGTATAGGTTTTTTCAAAGCGCTCCGGAACTATGCGCGTTTTCTTTGACGCAACGGTATCAATGGCAAGTTCCTTGAGTGTCATATTGTAGCGAGGGATTTTTTTATCCACCGCTATAAACCATTGGTGGGAAATGAGCGGTTCCACGACAGCATCGCAGCGATAGCAAATAGCAACGGCATGATGATATTCCTCTTTTCTCTTTAATAAACCCTTGCTTTCAAGTGCCGCAACGATTGCTTCTCGTGCATCAAAGCGATCCATGCCATCAAATTGCTTGACCTCTGTAGTATCAAGGCCTTCTTTTACAATATGTTCAAGAGTAATGGCGCCATTTTCATCAATAACCTTAATAAATTCAAGATGATATTTTTTCCCCAGTTCAAAGTCATTAAGATCATGGCTTGGGGTCACTTTAAGGGCGCCGCTCCCAAAGTCCTTATCCACATAGGGGTCTGCAATGACCGCGATTTCACGCCCTACGAGGGGCACTAATGCCGTTCTGCCAACGAATTGCGACCATCTGGGATCTTCCGGGTTTACGGCAACCCCCGTGTCGCCAAGCATTGTTTCCGGGCGCGTGGTAGCAATGGTAATAACATCGCCTCCATCGTGCATGGGATAGTTGATAAAATACAATATTCCCTCAACATCACGGTGCTTTACCTCGTCATCCGCCAGTGTTGATGTGCAGCGTGGACACCAATTGACGATTCTAAATCCCCTGTAAATGAGTCCATCGTTATACATTCGAACAAATAGCTCCTGCACTGCATGCGAAAGCCCCTCGTCAAGGGTATATCGTTCCCTGCTCCAATCACAGCTAGCCCCCATTTTACGTATTTGGTTTCTGATGGTTGATCGCGATTGTTCTACGTAGTTATAAACTTTCTTGAGAAACTCCTCCCTGCCAAGATCGTGACGGGATAGCCCTTCTGCAGCAAGCTGCTTCTCAACTTTGTTCTGTGTAGCAATGGAAGCATGGTCGGTCCCCGGCAACCAGAGCGTTTTATCGCCAATCATGCGATGATAGCGAGTCATAAGGTCCTGAAGAACAAGTCCAAGTGAATGGCCTATATGCAGAACCCCGGTGGCGTTTGGAGGGGGCATCATGATGGTGAATGGTGTCTCTCGATCAGGAAGGGCATCAGGATTAAAAAACCCCGATTCCTCCCATCGGCGATAAATTTCATCCTCTTTTTCTTGTGGAGAATATGTTTTTTGCAGTTCTTCATTCATAAGACTAAAACAGCCCTCGATAGATTCTAGGGATAATGTAATTATATCATAAGGAAATTCCAAGATCAATCTTGTTGATATTTTTCTGTGTGATACAATGCGAATGTTCATGAGGGCCAGTAGCTCAGCTGGTTAGAGCATTCGGCTTATATCCGAACGGTCGAAGGTTCGAATCCTTCCTGGCCCATGAAGTGAAGCGAAATGGACAGAGCAATGCACAAATGTGCATTGCGTGAGGATTCGAAGACCGCAGCGATGTTTGACTAGTAGGTCAAACCGCGAGGGGCGGCCTGAGAGCTCTACGAGCGACGGCGAGGAGAGACTTGTAGGCGAATCCTTCCTGGCCCATGAAGTAAATCACTTGAATTTTGAAATTCCATCCTTCTGGCATCCCCTCACGGATACGGGTAATGTTCTGCTAAACATTCCCTCTTACTCCTGCCGTCGCGGTCCGTAGGATCCGCGAGAGAGACGCCACTCGGGGAATTTCATAAATCACAATTATTTTAATAACTATTAACTTTCTTTATATGGCAAGCTTTATATTTTGGGGAATTATTGTAGTCATTGCCCTCATTTTCATGGGATTTCGCGTCCTCAATCAGTATGAAAAGGGCGTTATTTTGACACTTGGTCGCTATTCTGGAACGCGTAATCCCGGTCTTACGTGGATTTTTCCGGGTATTCAGACGCTTTTGACGGTAGATTTACGCCTTAATACCATTGATATACCAAAACAAGAAGTCATGACAAAGGATAATGTCTCGGCATATATCAATGGGGTTGTGTATTTTAATGTTCAGCAACCTGAAAAGGCTGTACTTGAGGTTAAAAATTATGTCTATGCCATTTCACAGTATTCCCAAGCGGCGCTTCGCGATGTGATCGGAGGTGTTGAGCTTGATGTATTACTCTCAGAGCGGGATAAGATTTCAAATGAAATCGAGCAGATTGTTGAGAAGGAGACTTCCGGCTGGGGCATACGCGTAAGTGCAATTAAGATTCAAGATATTGAGCTGCCTGCTGACATGAAGCGACTAATGGCACAGCAGGCTGAAGCAGAGCGTGAGCGTAGAGCTGTGGTGATCCGAGCAGAGGGCGAATTGACAGCATCTGAAAACGTAAAGAAGGCGGCTGAAAATCTCGCATCTGTTCCCGGTGGACTGACATTGCGAACACTGACGACTATTGAAAGAGCAGAGCGCAGTACCATATTTGTACTACCAATAGAGTTTGTTGAGGGGTTCAAAGCCTTTGCAGAGAAGATGAAACAGCGCTAATTGCCTGAGTCAATTTGTTGTGCATAGAACGGAACACTAAAATGATTCAGTTTGGAATCGATGAAGTTGGCAGGGGTGCATGGGCGGGTCCGATTGTTTTTGCTGCTGTTGGATTTTTACAGCCTGTTACGCCAAGGGATTTTAAAAATATCCTCATCAGAGACTCTAAGTTGCTGAATTCCAGGCAGCGTGAAAAGGCGGATGTGGTGCTGAGAAAATATGCAGTTATTCATCTGCAGCACCTTTCATCTGAGAGAATTGATTCGATTGGTTTGTCAAAGGGACTAGCCGAGTGTATTCAGCTTTTGGTAAACAAAACTGTTGAGAGCGTACCCAAGGGATTGGAGTGTAAATTTTGGATTGATGGCAGGCGTGCATGTTCGCTGCCCACAGATCATGAATTCATTATTAAGGGCGATGTGATCATGCCAATTATTTCAGCAGCGTCGATAGTAGCCAAAGTTGAGCGTGATGCACATATGGTAGTTTTGGCACAGGAGTATCCACAGTATGGCTTTGAGGCGCATAAGGGATATGGAACGGCAGCACATATGGCTGCCATTAAAAAATTTGGCATTTGCAAAGCCCATAGGCGTTCGTATCGACCGATTAAGAAGTATTCAAATAATCCCCAACACATTGTTTAATCCCGGAGTAATGCTATACTTGTTGAAAGAAATGCAGATAGTTGTTAATTGTATGAATCAAATCCTTCAAAAAACTCGGACTATACAAAGAGAAGTGCAGCTCCTGCGATCATTTATGATAGGTATGGCTGGTAAGGATAAAGAGGGTGCCTATCGGCCGGAATTTATTGATCGTATTCTTTTAGCGGCAAATGAGAAGTCAATCCATCGATTTTCTGATGCAAAATCTTTTTTAGAGCACCTTCGCTCGGCGTAATTTTCATGATTGTTCTAGTATACAGTAATTGTTTTGTAAAAAGCTGCAGATGTTTGGATGTCCAACGTCAAAAAAAAATTGCAGCACTTTTTCAAATATTGCAAAATAACCCATTTGAAAGCAGGCTTCACACAAAAGCTTTAGTGGGTGAACTTGCGGGTATATATTCATTTAGAATAACGCGTGACTGGAGGGTGCTTTTTCGATTTGATTCACCTCATCAGATTGCTCTCATTGATATTGCACATCGAAAGGATATATATCGCTAAACGCATTATTTTCATATGTTTATAATACATCTATGTTTGAACCAATGCTAAAAGGAGGCACATCGGTGCTTGATGCGCAAAGTATCGTTACAAAACTCGATATCCATGAGGGTTGGACCGTTGCCGACCTTGGATGTGGTGGATCGGGGCTTTTTGTGGCGCCCCTGGCGCGCGCTGTCGGCAAGACCGGCAGAGTATTTGCTCTAGATATACAGAAAAATATCCTTCAGGTTGTGGAGTCAAACATGAAGTTCCAGAATATCGAAAACGTTACAACAGTATGGTCGGATCTCGAAAAGGTAGGAAAAGCGGATATATCCAATACGTCATGTGATTTTGCGCTTCTTATCAATGTGTTGTTTCAAAACACAGATCATGAGGCAATTCTTCAAGAATCTGCGCGGATACTCAAAGCAGGAGCGCCGTTCGGAGTCATTGATTGGAAAATGGTTGCCACTCCCTTCGGACCGCCATTGACGCGCCGAGTTTCCCAAGATACAGTGATGACGCTAGCTGCCGCCTCAGGATTTCAATTTGCGAGCTCATTTGAGGCAGGCCCCTATCATTACGCTCTTGTGTTTAAGAAACTATGATCGATATTGCTAAATTAACAGATATCAATCTTTGGCTCTCGATACGCCCCGCACCATTAAGCAAGGGTTTTGCCATTGGTTTTTTGGTTTTTTTCCTTCTTATAATTTTTGGAAAAATTGGGCTTCGCATTTATGCGTCAAAAATGAAGCGTCAGCTCACAAAGGCGGACAAAAAGCTCTATGACCTTATCCAAAGCCTTTTATTGACCATGGGATCACTTGGCGTTATGTGGACATTTTTTGCCTACGAAGCCATTCCCATCCTCGCATCACGTTTTTGGTTTCTATTCTGGCTCTTGGGGGCACTCATCTGGATATACTTCATAGCCCGCTATTATCTTTTAGAATATACGGATTTTAAAGTTAAACTTGCCGAACGGGAACGCTTGGAGAAGTATTTGCCAAAAAGCAATGCCTAATTCTCAGCAAAGCGCCCATGATCGCGGCGTATTGGGCGAAGAGCTTGCATGTGAGTACTTGGCGAAAAAAGGCTATTCGATTATTGAGCGTAATTACAGGATACGTGGAGGAGAGATAGATATTATCACAAGGGATGGCAAGGATATTGTATTTGTAGAAGTAAAACTTCGGAATTCGACACGCTTTGGCTATCCCGAAGAATCCGTCTCGTATACAAAAAAGAAAAGAGTTGCAAGAGTGATAAAAAGCTTCTTACATTCGACAGGCGCGAGGTATTCGTGTGTACGTTTTGACATCATTGCGATAGTTCAGGATGTATCGGGTACAAAAATGAATCATATTGAGGACGTAGAACTCCCAGCGAATATCTGCTAATCCTTCATTTAATAGTTATTAACAACCCCCCCCCTTTAATTAAGTGAAAAAATGTGTTATAATTATCATGTTGGAGTGAATAAGATTATTTTGAATCCAAAAACAGTTTGTTATTTATTCAACTTTTTAATTCTTTTCTAAAAATATGAAACAAAAATTCCTACGTTTTGTTTCCAAGTCAGCGATGTTCACTGCATCGTTTGGTTTGGTGTTTTCGTCTCTCGCTCCAATGGCAGCCAATGCTGCTCAGATTTCATTTATTACTGACCAAGTATCAAGACTTAAAACAAGCACTACTGCTGATCACATTATTTTATTTCAAACCTCTGCGGCATGGTCATCCTCTACAAATAATGAAATTATTATCTCATTTCCTAGCGACTTTGCGCTGAGCGCAACTTCTACATGGGATGTTGATGAGTTTCTTATTTCAGAAGGTACAACTTCCAGCGTCGGTACAGATGTTGATTTAGTTACGGGTACGGGTACGGTTGCAACGGCAAGCACTGGAACGGCATTACCTTCATATAGTTGTGGCACAAGTGTCGCTGCAGTAGCATTAAATACAAACTCACGAAAGTTTGGTTTTAAGAGATGTACGGGTACGGGTGTTGCGTCGGGTTTTTGGATTAGATTTACTCTTTATGGCGGTACAGCTGCAGATACCGGAAGTGGCACGGGTGCCTTAGGCGGTACATTAACGAATGCAACATCAACAGGAAATAAATTAGTTGATCTAACATATGGCACTGCTCCTGAGGCGACAGTTGTAGATTCTGGTACGTATGCGTTAAGTATGGTTTCAGCTGATACCATATCTGCTTCAAGTACTGTTATTACGCCTACTCTCACATTTACTTCGGCCGGTCAGACATCTACTACAAATTGTGCGTCTAATGCTGCAACGCAGTCAGCAACAGCATCCACAGTTAGTATACCTGGCTCCGCATCGACAGTTCCTTTAAGTTTTAAGCAGATTAATACAAGCTCGGATGTTATTTGTACATATCTGAAAGTGCAATCTGCATCCACAGCTACAGGTACTGTCGGTAGTGTATATATTGAGTCATTCAATGGCGCATTAACAACTAATTCCTTTACAGTAGGCTCCACTAGTCCCGTTACCTGTACTGGTAATACATGTATTCCGGATACAGCTATAACCGCTGCTCCAAGTTCTACTACACCAACAATTGGAACCAATGAGAGCTATGGCTTTTGTATGGATTCGGCTGCAGGTAGTAATAATGCCACAGCAACATCACCCTTTAATAGCACATGCACACAGGCCGCTTCAAGCACAACGTATGGTCAGGCATCAAAGAGTCAGGCACAGGCATGGGCCATAACAACAGGTACAAATGCAAATAATACTACAGGTGCGTCAGGCTATGCCAGTATACGTATTAAAGCTGCAATCATTGATTCAACGCCTGCCGGTGCCTATACCGATACTGTGTTCTTAGTTGGCGTAGGTCAATTTTAACACCATAATTAATTAATTCCCCATGCTGTTTATGAGAAAACTATATAAAGTTTTAATGTTTTCATTGTTTGGTTTGCTTGCTTTTGTTGGTTCAGCAAATGCACTTACAATTCAGCCAAGTGTGATTGATGATATCTCGTTAAATCCGGGAGAATCAGCAACTAAGTCAGTAAAGCTTACAAATGATAGTGATGAAGCCTTAACGATTACACCAACTCTCTATGATGCAGAAGCAAGTAGTGGGACAAGTGGTGGTATAAATTTTGTTCCCAGCAACCCAAGTTCAACTCTTGCAAACTGGATATCTTTTAATGCGAGTAATAATCAGATTGTATTGCAGCCTCGAGAAACAAGAGAACTTCCAATATATATTACTATTCCGGAAGTTGCATCAGCTGGGGGCCATTTTGCAATGATTGCATGGAGAGGTGGTGTCCCTGCAGATGCAAATAAAGCAACGGGAGCTACGATTTTGAGTGCAGTTGCAACAAATATTGCAGTTGATGTTAAAGGTAAAGTATTGGAATCGGGAGAGATTGTAAGTTTTTCTACAAAAGGAAATATTACAAATTATGATAAATTGCCGGTAGATTTTGAGACGGTAGTTCATAATAGTGGTACTAGGCATTTTAAGCCACGAGGCTTTGTACATGTTAAGAACATGTTTGGTAAAAATGTTGCAGATTTGCCAATAAATCAAACAGATGTTGCGGGAGGTAATGTTTTGCCAAATGGTACGCAAACATATCCAGCAACATGGAATGGCGAATTTGCATTTGGTAAATATACTGCAGTACTTGATCTCACTCTTGGAGGAGCTGGTCAGAAGATGGCAACGTATGAATTATGGGTCATGCCTGCGGGTCTCCTGGTTCTTTGGCTCATCATTGCCTTGGTCATCATCGCAATTTTGATTTTGTTAATTAAACGAGCATTGCAATCCTCAAGCAACCTAAAAAAGTAAGTGGTATTCAGCAGGAACTCAAAAAAACCTCCACATAAATTGTTAGGAGGTTTTTTGATATGGTAAACTATATCATACGTGCAGTTCTCATTTCTTGGTATGCATCACTTAAAGAAAATTTTTGTATTTGCAGTCAAATTAGTATGTTTTAATATACTTATTCTTCATGTTTTTTTAGGTCCGAGGGACGTTTTTGCAATAAATTATCTGTTATCCCCAAAAGATCTTATATCTCGGCAAAAAGTTGGTTCCGGAAGCCAAACATTTACAATAACAACAGACCATACAGTTACTTTTTCCATGCAGTCTGGTATAGCATGGGGACAAGGAGGTGAAATTGTATTTGATTTTACAACAACAACAAATGGTCAAAATGGAAGTGCTACAGGAAATAAATTTTTTATAAGCGCTACATCCACATGGGTGATAAGTGATTTCAGTGTTACCGGTGATAGTCTCACAACAATTGATAGTATAAATGCAGCTACTTCATCATCTCCAGTTCACTCTGATTTAATATATAGCGGTAGTGCATGTGCGACTTCGGGGGCGTCTCGTGTTGCAATTGCACTTGTATCAAAGACGGACGGCAGCGAACCAATTTTTGGCTTTAAACGTTGTGGAAGTGGTGCGAGTGGGGCAACGAGTATCTCGATAACTATTAATGGTGAAAGCGCAACGAATGGACAAATTGGCAATCCATCCACTACGGGAACCTATGCAGTTACACTTCTACATAAAACGGGTGCTACATATAATAATAGTTCGACTGGAAATACAATGAGTTCTCAGGGACAACTTGCAATTCAAATAATTTCAAATGATCAATTAGCGTTAACTGCTACCACTTCACCAATTGTAAGCTTTACAGTACAAAGCATAACAAGTTTATCTAGCTGCAATTCTTCAATTACTGATTCTGGGGGATCTTTTTCTTTTCCAAATCCACTTCTTAGGCAAGCAATCAATAGTTCTCAAAATTGGATATGTATCTATTTGAATAGTAATTCAGGAACGACTACCAAGGGAAGAGTCTATGTTAATTCAGTAAATGGCGTTCTAACAACACAGTCAGGTTATCCTCCAGCTGTCACATGCACGGCGACAACTTGTATCCCCGATGAAGCAATTACAACGCCATCATCCTCTGCGCTAGCGATTGGTACGGAAGGGTATGGTTTATGTGTTGATACAAGTGGTGGCAATACAAATGCGACAGCCACTTCTCCGTTTAACGCATCTCCATGCACAATCGCAGCGACAAACAGTACCGTGGGAACGGCAGGAAAAAATCAGCAGGAAATATGGTCTACAACCTCACAAGCTGCGAACGCTGCCATTCTTGCAAAGCTTTCTCTTTCAGACACAACGCCTGCGGGAACATATACAGATACAATACTTTTTATCGGCGTAGGGATATTCTAATGAGAAAATTCATGAAAAAATATTTTCTGAACCATAGTATATTGCTACTATCTATTTTCTTTCTTTTGATATTTGGAATAGAGAGCATTAATGCCATTCTTCGACTCTCAAATTTAACCGATCTTATGAGTAGATTGAAGGCTGGCCAGAATGCTGATCATGCGTTGCAGTTCTATGCTGCGTCAGGAGTATTTTCAGGTTCCATAAAAATTTATTTCAATGATGCTGTTTCAAGTATGGGGAGTGTAACATATAAAGATATTGATTTATTATATGGCCCTCCTGGCAAAGAAGTGCAGTATGCTCTTTGGGATAGGCCCAGTACGAATATTTGGGGTGTAATTGTTGATAATGAAAAACATACTCTAACTCTCAGCTATCCATTGGCAAATGCAACACCAATTGTTACCGGAGAAAGAATACTAATAAAAATTGGAAAAAATGCACAATTTCGTGAGGAAATATTGTTTAACGATCGAGAAAATAATCAATTAGCAAATTCTCTTATTCCTGGTAGTAAGCGAATTGATGTTGAAATTAATAATGATTTTGGCTTTCTGGCAATTCCAATTGTATCAGAAGACTCTATCGGCTTAAGTTGTCAAAGTACACTTTTTGCACCAACTGAGTTGAAAGCGGAAAACAATGCGGGGATTGTGAAACTGGCATGGATTGATAATGCAGATAATGAAAACGGTTTTTATGTGGAGCGGAGTCAGGAAATATCGACAACAGTTCGCGATACAGTGACTACGCGTTATACAATATTTGATCAGTTGCTGGATATGCGTGGTGCAAATATTCAACAAAGCGCAGACGATAAAATCCAAGCAGGCACGACCTATCAGTATCGTGTGCGAGTATATAATACTTGCGGGTTTAGCGGATATTCGAACACCTCAACTGTTAAAACTCCTCCGGGGACTAGTATATCGTCGATGCTGGCCGTTGCTCCTGTGGCGCCTCTTGTACAGCTAAAACCCGCGCCAACCCCGGCGTCAGCAGAAACTTCCAAGGAAGTTACTGCAGAAAAAGTGTCTACACCTACAGCTGAACAAAAATCCCCCACTCCTGCCGAAGCGCAGAAACCACCAGTGTCTGTGCCGAATATCAGTGGTATTCGCAGTAGTTCGACCATAAGCTCAATAACGTTTCAGTGGCAGAATCCTTCTGTTGTCGATTTTGCATCTGCGCAAATACAGCGGAGCGCTGTGTCGTTCCCGCAATCAATCTCGGACGGACAAACGGTGTTTAAGGGCGGTGCGCAATCATTTACCGATAATGGCCTTGCTGCAGGGCAAGTGTACTATTATACATTTTTTACGCTCTCAAGGTCTGGCAATCTTTCAACGGGATCGTTTTTGGCAGTAACAGTGAAGGAATTGCCGAAGGTCCCAGTCGAACAACCAATTACGGCAGCTCCAGCCGCTACTCCTTCAGGTGTTGAGTTGCCAATAATTGCACCCGTGCAAGAAATTACTTCATCCGGTATCCTACCGGCTGCTCCAGTTGCATCCGTCAGTTATTCAGCGCCTGTTGGCATAGGCGGCAACTCAATTGCGCCCGCCGTTACAGTGTCATTGCCGGTAGAAGAATCAAGGGTGACCGTGAACGCAGATGAGCAGCAGCGCACTTCAGCCGTGATGCAGGATTCTTCGGGGGGCAGTTCTGCATTTACAGTGGATATTCCACCCAATACATTCACAGAAGAAGCCGAGGTTGCCATAACTCAGATCACGACTGCCCAAACAGCGATTATCGACGAAAGTGCGCGGACGCCTATAGGATTTGAGTCGGTGGGAAATGTGGTGTATAAAATCCATGTGAAAAACAGCAAAGGCGAGCGGGTGAAAAAGTTTGAAAAACCTGTAAAACTGACATTTCGCTACAATGATTCACTTATCCAGACAATCAATGAGGACAGCCTTAAAGTATATTATTGGGAGAGTTCACTTAATAGTTGGATGCCGCTCAAATCCAGTATTGATACATTCACCAATGTGATTATTGCCGAAGTCGAGCATGCGACATTTTTTTCCATATTCGGACAGCAGCGAAAAGATATTACCCCTCAGCAGCGCCAAAAACTTCTTGTCGTATCGCAATCGAAAATGATCTTCAAAAGGCCCGAAAAATATTTGTTCCGAACGGATGATTTGCACTTGGCTTCGTTTGATCAAATGCGCAGTGGTTGGAATACCCTTACATCTGTTGGGCAAACCTTTTATGCCGTTGCCTCATCTGTGCTAGATATCTGCATTCCTGCTGCCTTTTTTGATAAGGATACCGACTCTGTAACGCTTTCTGTTGCCGACCCATTGCGTTCCGATCAGTATTTTTTGGCAAAGGATCCGACGCGGCAATGCTATGCTACGTCCTTTGTTGCGCCAAAGGACATGGGAGTTTTTCGCCTTGCGATAAAATCGAAGAATGCAGATGATAGTGTTCGCACAAATACTTTTTCATTGATGACAGGATCTTGGCATGAAGTGTTGATCGTGCCGCCGATTTTGCGGCTGAGCGAATACGCAGGCACTCCGCGCATTGCGGGGCTCATTGCACTTCTCATTATTGTCATAGGATTTTTTGTTCTCTCGGATGTCTATCAGAAAGTAGTAAGGGGAAAAAGAAAAAAAAGTTGAATTATCGTAATTGTTCTGTATACTATTAGTATGAGAATGCTTAAGATAGCAGGATTTTTTCTAGTACTTGCAGGCCTAAGCCTTGCAGGTTATTTTGCGTCTGCGGCAGAACTTATGAATGTGACATATACGCTCAACCCGGCAACAGCAAGTACTGCTTCGGACCATACCGTTACATTCAAAACGCCATCTGCAATTTCGAATGGAACAATTACGCTTTATTTGCGAAATGTTGTTTCTTCCACCGGCATGAATAGTATTGCCGTTTCCGACATTGATCTTTCGCATGGAGCATCGATTGCGAGTCAGACGCAGTATACGCTTCAAGCAACAACGCCCGGTAACGCCGGACAATGGGGAGTAGTCATTAACACAACCACAAAAACAATTCAATTCACCTATCCCACCGGAGGGGCAACGCAAATTGCGGCGCAAGAGTATGTCATGATTGCAATTGGGAAGAATGCAACAGGAGGCAGTGCCAATAGCCAGATGATCAATAGTTCAAATATTGCGACACGCACATTCTCGATTGTTGCCCAGCCCACCGGCGGTGCGGCCGCTCATGTGGGTGTGGGATATGCGCGTGGTGGCGCATTGTCGTATACAACGTCGTCATTTCCTCCAAAAAACCTAACCGCAACTGCGGGGAGTTCATCGCAGATCAACCTTACATGGGATGCGGTAACAAGCGCCACCGGATATAATGTCTATCGCAGCTCGTCGGCAGACGGCACATATACAAGTGTATCGAGCGGCACGACAACGGCGTATTCGGATACGGCCCTCACTGCATCAACAACGTACTTCTACCGCGTAAGCGCGATTATTGGTGGCGTAGAAACGGGACAATCCGCAACAGCATCAACGGCAACGCAAGCGGCAGCAACAGGGGGAGCGCCAGCACCGGCACCTATTCCAGTACCTGCACCAGCTCCTACTCCGGCACCCACACCCACTCCAGCACCAGCTTCGACACCAACGTCAAGTAGTCAAACCACAACATCACCTTCAACACAGAATACACAAACCACACAAACTTCCCCAACACAACCCACTCCGCCTGAACTCGCGGCAAGTGCAATGGCCACAACAACCAATCTTTCCGTGAAGTTCACGTGTAGTGCAAGCGGAGGCACAACACCATATAAAACGTATGCATGGAATTTTGGTGATGGGACATCCGGCACGGGAACAAATACAGCTCATGACTATAAAACAGCCGGCTCTTATACCGCTAAATGTACCGTAACAGATTCTGTCGATAAATCCGCCAGTGGATCAGTAGCTGTCCAACCAGTGCAAGAGCTATCCGTAAGCGCAACGGCTAAGACTACTATTCTTTCTGCATCGTTCACCTGTAGTGCAAGCGGAGGCACAGCGCCCTATACATCCTATGCATGGAATTTTGGTGATGGAACATCCGATACGGGAACAAATACAACGCATGACTACAAAACAGCAGGCAGTTACACGGCCACGTGTACCGTGAAAGATACGACAGGTAAATCCGCCAGCGGGTCTGTTTCGGTGCAAGCAAGCGAATTACTAAGTGTAAGTGCGACTGCAAGCGCCCTTGAACTTAAGGCAGAATTTACGTGTACGGCAGGAGGAGGCGTCGTGCCGTATGCATATCAATGGGATTTTACCGATGGAGCAAGTAGTAAAGACGCAAAAGCATCGCATACATATACAAAAGCTGGCCTGTACAATGCCAAGTGTACGGTGACAGACGCCAAGGGAGTTATTGTAAGTGCGGTAAGTAAAGTTGCTATCATCGAGCCACTCTCCATTCTTGATGCAGGTGTTAAGCTCAGTGGTGATGCAGGCACCCTTCTCATAAAAGCAATCAGTGAATTCCCGATAGCCGGCAAAGGCTTGGACATCTATGGTATCTGTACGCCAAAGGGTGGTGTTGCGCCATATACGTATCTTTGGGGTTTTGGCGATAACAGTTCCTCAACCATTTCCAATCCCGTCCACTCTTATCGTGACGAAGGGATAGAATATACCAAACAAGCAGTTTGTATTATTTCCGATGCGCGGGGAAAGTCTGTTACAAGCGCTGCGTTTAGCATTACGCTCAAAGAAGCATTACGAGCAAAAGCAACAGTTGTCCCGTCGGCAAACAGCTCAACCATTACCACGGATGCACAAGCAAGTCTTTCCTGTGTGGCAAGCGGGGGTGTTAAGCCCTATACATATAGCTGGAGTGCGACACAATTTGATGAGGCGGGTAAGCAGGTAGGAGAGCTAACAGACATGCCTTCGGGCGAATCGCAAGGATATCTTTTTAAAGAAGCGGGGACATATACTGTCACATGCACTGCTCAGGATAAAGAGAAGCGGCAATATGCCACTTCCGCAACAGTCGGTGTTGTAAAAGTGGCACTTGCCACGCAGTTGAAGAAAACCACCGAAAAAGTGAATAATGAAGTCGATGAGGCAGTCAATGCTGCTGCTGTCAGAGCTATCGAAGATATCAAAGTAACGTCAAAGCCACCTTCACCCATTGAACCAAGTAGAGAAGTTGCTGCAGCGCCAACACAGGGTGCTGGCAGTACGGCAAGTGGTCAGTCACCTACTGCCCCAAGCGCAACAGGCGCACAGTCGGTAGTGCCCATCCCCCTTCAAAATCAGTCATCATTGTTTATCGAAACGCCAAGCGGTGTTGCGACATCAGCTCCGCCACCAGCCCTGCCTGCTCCTCCGGCCGGAGCCTCGGAAGCGGTTCCAAACGTTGAGCAAAACCGAGTGAGTATGACCATTTCAACATCAGCGCCGGTAACGGGTTCATTGTGCCAACAGGTGGCGATAAAGAATGCGGACAATGCACCGGAAATGTACGTGTGGTTTTGTCCGAAGGAGAATAGTCAGGAAAATGCACCATCTCCCCTCGGCTTTTTTGACCGCATAAAGCTGGCGGCTCGCGATGCGTGGTATGGGCTCAAAAAACTCGTGCTTGCGACAGGCCAATCGCAAACAAATTCTTCAGCATCAAAGAAAAAAAATCTTTCTCAAACACAGACCATTTCACTTGATATCGACCAGGGACTTATGGGTATCCTTAGTTCATCCATAGAAAATCAACTTGTATCAGAATCCAAAAAACTTCTTGCGGCAAAAGTGAAACGTGCAAACGAACAACAACTTTTAAAACTGTCCGGAGCAATCAAGCTTGTGGTTCAGTCGGGTCTGCAAAAAATCGAATTGTATTCATTCGATGGAAAACAACTTGGCGATGTTTCCGAATCAACTGATTTTAGCAGTGTCTTTGTTGTGAAAAGAAGTTTGGGCGGGCGCATTATTGAAATTATTGCCCCCAAGCAGATAGCACCTTCTGCAATAGCGGAGACACTCAGTAAACAAGATGCATTCTTTGCAAGCGATCTTCGCGTACGAAGCAGCGAGCAGGTGGCAACAATCCAGAAGGAATTCAATACGCTTGCCCAAAAAGCATATACAGAAGGATTAATTGCATTACGCAAGCGCTATGCCAAGGAGATTACGCTTTCTTCCGATGTTGACGATGCATTGCAAAAAACCGTTCTTCAGCGCCTCAAGGATCCTGGTGTCCAAAAACAACTTATCGACCTTGCGCGAAGTACTGTCGTGCAGCAAGTGGTAATAAGCGCAGCTCAGACGGCAGCGCAGGATGAAGAGCCTGTTGTACCGGGTCAGCAGCCAACACTTTCCCAGCTTCTTCATACGCCCCAAAGTATCACCATTGCTCCGCTTAATCAGGGCCAGGCAGAAAAACTTCTTAAGCAGGACCTTGTTGTGCCAAGTTTTCCCGGAGCAATGCCCATCCCGAACCAAATCAAAGAAGTGAGTATTTTGGATGAGAACAGCAATGGCCTTATTCGTTTACCCTCGCCAATGAAACTGACAATGTGTTGGGATGAGACCGTGCTGAGTGCCATGAACATCTCAGTTGATCCGGCAAATCCCTCAAAGAGCATGTGTCTTGCCCATTTTGATCCACTGACAGGCACGGGAAAGTGCGAGCAGGCGGTGTTTGACATGGCGTCAAAATGCGCAACGGCAGAAGTGGATTCCGTTTCCATTTTTGCGCTCTTTGGCAAAAGCGGGACTGGCACGCAGGAGGAAACGATTGATCGAAAACCAAAGGTAGATATCACTGTGATGCCATCAGTTCGCTTGCGCCTGGTCGAATCGCTCATCGACAGTGAGGATCTTGGTATTTATCAGCAAGAGGATGCGGTGAATCCCTCAGAATTGGGCGGCAGTATTTATATCGCTCCCTCAACGCAGTTGTCTCTCTGTATCTCTCCAAATGCGTTTTTGAAGAAAGTGAAGGGAATCAATGTTTCTATTGCATCAAAAACATACCCGTTGAAATATGAGCAGTCGCGTTCGTGTTTTTCGGGAACATTGGCGGTGCCAAGTGAAAAAGGCGCAAAGAAAGTGCAGATGCGCGTGGTCTATATCGACGATCAAGTACAGACGATCACACTCAATACTATTGTGACCAATAAGCTCCAGGCAATTATTTTGAATCAAATCGCGCTGCCCGTGAGTGAAGTGTCAAAAATTATCGCGGCCGTCAATGAACAGGTGAAAGAAACGGTCGAGGTGGCGCAACCCGCATTGCAAACGACCGCTATTGCCGCCGCTCCTGTTGTAGCGGTTGCTAACCCGGCAGTTCTTACAAATACCATTAATTGGTACCATTATCTTAGCCATCTCTTTTCGTGGTTTTTTTCGATTCTTGGTTTTCGTAAGCGGCGTAAACCATGGGGTGTTGTCTATGACGCTGCTGCAAAAGAGCCGATTGATTTGGCAGTTGTGCGTTTGTTCGATAAAAAAACCAATAAACTTGTAGAAACTCAAGTAACCGATAAGCATGGACGGTTCAGTTTTCTGACAACACCGGGAACATACTCTCTTACCATAGCAAAACCGCCCTATACGTTTCCTTCTACAATTATCACAAAAGCGATTGATGGCGAATATGCAAATATTTATCGGCAGCAAGATATTATTATCACTAACGCAGACCAAGTCATGAGTATGAGTATTCCTCTCGATCCGCCAAATCGAGAACGAGTAAAGGGGCTCACATTCGTCCAGCAAGTCAACCAATTTTTCAAACAGCATTCGTCGAGTTCACTTATTGTGGGCCTTGCCATAAGCGCTGCACTGGCATTCTATACCCCAGGCGCGTTGAACAGCACACTTTTCATACTTAACGGCATCTATGTGTTTTTCCAATTGACGATTATGGGGAAAACAGAGAAACCATGGGGTATTGTATTTAGCACAGCAACACTTGAGCCGTTGCCCTTGGCAGCCATAAGCATCATCGATGCGAAAGAAAATAAGGTCTTGCGTACGCGACTCACTGATTACTATGGGCGTTTTAATTTTCTCACACCCCCCGGCACGTATTCTGTTATAGTGTCCAAAGATGCGTATCAATTCCCCATCCCCGAGTCGATGAATGTCAAAAAATACCGCCATATTTATCGTGGTGGGACAATGCGTATCAAAAAAGAAAAAGGATATGTCAAAATAAATGTCCCACTTGCGCCAAAAACCGCTTCTGCAGCAGCAAGTAAGAAGGCAGATGCACTGCCTGCTTCCTAGGTCTTTGAAGGACAGCCGCGCTTGACGCTTTAGCCACTCGTATAGTATACTCACCAATATAAAGGATGGTTATACTATCCTTTTTTGTTTACTTAATTTTATTGTATGAACAACCCAATTGCATCGGCAATCAAAGAAATTTGCGACAAGCGCGGACTTCCTCAGGAGGATGTCATTGAAGCCGTGGAATCCATGCTCGCGTCTGCCTACCGCAAGGATTTTGCGGAGAGCAATCAGAATATCAAAGTGGAATTCGACATCAAAAATGGCGAATGGAATATTTATGATGTCAAAACGGTTGTCGAAGACCCTACAGAGGAAGAGTTGAATCCTCTACAAGCTGAACAGGAGGCAGAGCCTCAGGAACTTGTGGAAGGCGAAGAGCAAAAACCTCGTTTTAATCCAAAGACAGATATCGGCATTACGGCTGCACGCGCTAGCTTAAAAGAAGACGCAGAGATAGGCGAGGAGATTAGAGTAAAACTGCACGCATCCGCCGAATTCGGGCGCATGGCAGCTCAAACGGCAAAACAGGTTCTCATTCAAAAAATCCTTGAATCCGAACGAAGTAATCTTTTTCAAAGTTTCAAAGATAAAGAGGGTACTATCATTCTTGGAACGGTTCAACGGAAGGAAGAACACAGAGTTCTTGTCGACATGGGCAAGGTGACTGCCATCTTGCCAAATATGGAGCAGAATCCTCGTGAACGATATTATCAAGGAGATCGCATTAAAGTGTATGTCGTATCGGTGGAAAAAACATCAAAAGGTCCCGAGATTATTCTTTCACGAACGCATCCCGGTATGGTGCGATCGGTGTTTGAATCCGAAATACCGGAAATCAGCAATGGTGCAATTGAAGTCAAGGGCATTAGCCGTGAGGCAGGCCAGCGATCAAAAGTTGCCGTGCATTCTCACCAAGAAACCATTGACCCGATCGGCTCTTGCATTGGCCAACGTGGCAGCCGCATACAAACAATCATCTCGGAGTTGGGTGGTGAAAAGGTGGATGTCATTTTGTATGATGAAGATCCCTCTGCGTACATTTCTAATGCACTTTCACCAGCAAAAGTCTCTTCCATTGCGCTTGATGAAGCCAGTAATGTTGCCCATGTTTTAGTGAAAGACGATCAGCTTTCACTGGCAATCGGTAAGGGCGGGCAGAATGTGCGATTAGCGTCGCAGTTGACGGGATGGAATATTGAAGTGAGAGGAGAAACAGACAGGGGAGAAAAAATCATATCGGAAGATGAGCCGGTTCAAAAAAAAGAAAGTGCAGTTGAAGAGTCTCAAGAAGAATAATTCATAACTATAACTACTCTATGCAGCAAGCATTATATTTTTCCATTGGCATGGGCGCATTGGCAATTGCTTATGGGGCATACCTTATTTCATGGGTACTTAAGCGTCCAAATGGAGATGAGAAAATGCGATCAATCGCGCTCGCCATACAACAGGGGGCCTCAGCGTATCTGAACAGGCAATACCGCACTATCGCCGTTGTAGCGTGTATTGTCGGCCTTTTGTTGTGGTTTACACTTGGTTCGACACTCGCCATTGGTTTTTTGGTCGGAGCGATATTGTCCGGAGCTGCCGGATATGTCGGCATGACTATTTCCGTGCAGGCGAATGTACGCACGGCACAAGCTGCGAAAACAAGCTTGGCCGCAGCGCTTGACGTGGCCGTAAAGGGAGGAATGGTAACCGGTATGCTTGTTGCGGGTTTGGGCCTTATCGGGGTTGCTGTTTTTTATGCCGTAACAAAGGATGTGAGTGCGCTCATCGGCCTTGGTTTTGGAGGAAGCCTTATCTCGGTTTTTGCACGTTTAGGCGGTGGTATTTTCACCAAAGCAGCAGATGTGGGCGCCGACTTGGTGGGTAAAGTGGAAGCGGGCATTCCGGAAGATGATCCGAGAAATCCGGCCGTGATTGCAGATAATGTCGGCGATAATGTCGGCGATTGCGCAGGTATGGCTGCGGATTTATTCGAAACATATGCCGTGACTGCTGTTGCAACGATGCTGTTGGGTTCGTATATTTTTTATCGGTTTGATAATGCCATTGTCTTTCCGCTCGTGATTGGCGGCATTGCGATTGTCACTTCGTTTGTGGGAAGTTTTTTTATCAAGCTGGGATCGTCAAAAAATATTATGGGAGCTTTGTACAAAGGGCTCATTGTCAGCGGACTACTTGCGGCAGTGCTGCTCTATCCTGCAACGCTCAAGCTTCTCGAAGGAAATGGTATCTATTCTCCGCTTAACATTTATTTCTGTGCATTGATTGGTCTTGCGGTTACCGGTCTTTTTGTGGTGATTACCGAATATTACACGTCAAAAAGCTTTGCTCCCGTAAAACTCATTGCCCAAAGTTCGCAAGCCGGGCATGCGACCAATATTATTGCGGGACTCGCAGTCTCCATGAAAGCAACAGCCGCACCCGTTATTGTGATTTGCGTTGCGATATATGCCGCGTTTGCGCTTGGTGGGCTCTATGGTATTGCCATTGCAGCAATGTCAATGCTTTCCATGGCAGGGATTATCGTAACAATCGATTCGTACGGGCCGATTACGGATAATGCTGGTGGCATTGCGGAAATGGCGGGCTTACCCAAAGAAGTTCGTGAAATCACCGATCCACTTGATGCAGTAGGTAATACCACAAAAGCCATTACCAAGGGGTATGCGATCGGATCGGCAGCCCTAGCTGCGCTTGTGCTCTTTGCCGACTATACCCATAGCTTGGGAGGTACGACACAATTTTTGATTGATGATCCAAAGGTACTCATAGGGTTGTTTATCGGAGGATTGCTGCCGTACTATTTTGCGGCACTTTCGATGGAGGCAGTGGGTGCGGCTGCGCAAAAAGTGGTTGAAGAGGTGCGCCGTCAATTTCGCACCATTAAAGGAATTATGGAAGGCACAGCATTGCCTGACTATAGCCGTGCCGTGGATATTGTTACAAAAACAGCTTTGCAAAAAATGATCGTTCCCGCTCTCATTCCCCTGATAGCTCCGATTGTTGTCTGGATGCTTATTGGAGCGGAAGGGCTGGGCGGTATGCTTGTGGGATCCATTGTAACAGGAGTATTTGTTGCACTATCGATGACTTCCGGCGGAGGAGCGTGGGACAATGCAAAGAAGTATATTGAAGAGGGAGCCTATGGGGGCAAGGGTTCATTGGCTCATCAAGCGGCCATTACGGGTGATACTGTTGGCGATCCCTATAAAGACACCGCCGGTCCCGCTATAAATCCCATGATCAAAATATTGAATATTATGGCACTGCTTATTGTCGCCTTTACAATGAAATAAGCTTGACTTTTTGCCGGACATTCTTTATTGTAGGAAGAACTTACTTTTACTCATCTATTCCTTTGTTCATCGTAAGGAATAGAGCTGTATGCGAATTATGCGCAGACAGTTAATATTTCATTCATAATATGGATATTCAACTTCCAGTACAGGATGCTCAGGTTCAGACGGTGACTAAGGAAGGAGGAAGTTTCAGGGATCTTTTAGAAGTACATAGCGCAAAAATGCCCAAAGAGGGCGAACTTGTTACCGGGATCATCCTCAGTGTTGCCAAAAATGAAGTTCTTGTTGATCTGCAGGGTGTTGCAACGGGTGTTGCGCGCGGATTTGAACTTGTTGATGAATCAGGCGAGTATTCCTCGCTTCGTGCCGGAGATGAAGTTTCTGCAACGGTCATTGATCTTGAAAATGAACGCGGACTTATTGAACTGTCATTCCGTTCGGCGGGCCATAAGAAAGCATGGGATAAGCTTCGGGATCTTATGGTTGCAGGTACTATCACAAGCGTTAAAATTGTCGAAGCGAATAAAGGCGGTCTGTTGGTTGCGTGTGGAAATGTATCAGGATTTATGCCTGTTTCCCAGCTTTCTCCGGAGCACTATCCTCGCATACAGGGAGGCGATAAGAATAAAATTCTTGATCGGCTTAAGTCATATATCGGTGAATCGTTTGATGCGAAGATTATTGATGTCGGTGAAGAGGAGGATAAGTTAATCGTTTCGGAAAAAGCGGCATGGGAAGAGCAACAAAAAGATCTTTTGGGAAGCTATAAAGTCGGGGATGTGATTGAAGGAACCATTTCGGTCATTACGGAATTCGGCGCATTTGTGCAATTTGGTCAAGGTCTGGAAGGTTTGATCCATATCTCTGAACTTGCCTGGCAGCGCATCGATGACCCGAGGGATATTGTAAAATCAGGAGAGAAAATAAAAGCCCAGATTATAAAAATCGAGCGGTCAAAAATTTTCCTTTCCATGAAGCGTCTCATCGAAGACCCCTGGATGCGAGTAAAAGACCGGTATGTAGTCGGCCAGAAAGTGACAGGAAAAGTATTGAAGGTGAATCCGTTCGGTCTCTTTGTGGAGCTTGATCCGCAGATTCACGGACTTGCCCATTCCTCAGAACTTTCTACAAAGGGTCCGATAGATCCCACAACCGTTGCAAAGCCCGATGATGTTGTGGAGTTCACGATTATTTCAATCGATCCGCAAGAGCATCGGCTTGGCTTAAGTCTTAAACCTGTGCAAGAAAAAGCGCCAAAAAAGGAAGAAGCCGAAGGTGAACAGGATAGCGAACAAAAAAATGATCAAAAACAAGAAGCACCAAAGGAAAACTCTGCGAAAGCAGCAGAATAATAAGTCATCCAAAAGGCATGAGTCACCTATGAAAGGAATCGTAAAAAATATTGTTGTATTTCTTCTTGCGCTCTTTATTGTTGGAAGCTTTTTGAGTCTGTATTCTTCACGATCGCTCAAAAAGGAGGAAAAAATCAGTATCGAGACAATGGTGCAGCAGATCCACAATGAAGAAGTAAAGGAAATTATTGTGCAAGGAGATACGCTGCATATTACGCTTAAGAAGGATGATAAAAAAGAAATTCTTCATAAAGAGCCGAGTGAATCGCTGAGTACGCTTCTCAAAAACTACAATGTCGATACGGAGAAGCTTAAGAAGGCATCGGTCGAAGTCAAAGATCAGGCAAGTCTTTTTTGGTTCAATGCATTTATCACATTCGTTCTACCGTTCGCTATTTTGGCTTTTTTCATTTATATGATGGTTCGCCAAGTACAAGGAGCGAATAATCGCGCAATGATGTTTGGTTCAAGTAAGGCGCGCCGCTTCGATGGGAAAGACAAAAAAAATACCATTACATTTAAGGATTTTGCCGGAGCGAAGGAATCAAAAGAGGAGTTGCAAGAAATCATCGAATTTTTGAAAGACCCGAAAAAATTCACCGATCTTGGTGCGCGGATACCAAAGGGCGTTATGCTTGTGGGTGCTCCGGGGACCGGTAAAACATTGCTTGCAAAAGCGGTTGCAGGCGAAGCAGAAGCACCGTTTTTCCATGTTTCCGGGTCGGAATTCATTGAAATGTTTGTTGGCGTGGGTGCAAGCCGCGTGAGAGATCTTTTTGCCCAGGCAAAGAAAGCAGCTCCAAGTATTATCTTCATTGATGAAATCGATGCAGTTGGCCGCCATCGTGTCGCGGGCCTGGGTGGATCGCACGATTAACGCGACCAGACACACAATCAGCTACTTGTGGAGCTTGACGGATTTGAATCAAGCGCTAATGTCATCGTGATTGCCGCGACAAATAGGCCCGATGTGCTTGATCCTGCG
>OBEQ010156035.1_pt1 | contig 38283 bp, 33 predicted proteins | sample 1670901 | NCBI WGS metagenome assembly OBEQ01 (sample SAMEA104232315, study PRJEB22302) | groundwater metagenome | biome: forest; feature: aquifer; material: groundwater | place: USA | collected 2011-08-07 | depth 5.4 m | reverse complement strand
ATTAAATAAGAAAAATGATGTCAAATTAAAAGGGCATGTTTCTTATGGAGAAAAAATCACAAAAGAAAGATTAATGTCCTACAATAAAAAAGGGAAATTTAATTATGGATCAAATTATTTTCTTCCTGAAAATAATGGAGGAACAAAAGTGGAGATATTAATTCCAATTCTCAATTTAACCAAAGAATAGCTAATTATCAACTTTTCTTTCTAATTTTGAATGTATATTTTAACAATTCAATTGAATAGAATAAAGCTTTTTCTGTTATTATTTTTGCTGATTTCAACAAATTTTTTTGCTCAACAAAAAATTGAAGGCAATTTTAATTTTCGTAATTACACTGTAAACAATGGACTTCCAAGTTCAGAAACGTATGACATTGAACAAGATAACGAAGGGAATATTTGGATTGCCACAGATCGAGGCGTCGTAAAATACAATGGTAGAACATTCAAAGTTTTCAAGAAAAAAGACGGTTTAGTCGACGATGTCGTAATTCAAATTTATAAGGATTATAAAGGCAGGCTTTGGTTTTTAACAATGAAAATTGAATTATGCTATTATGAAAATGGTAAAATAAAAAAATATAAATACAACCACATAATAACTAAAAATCTTGCTGTAGATGCAAATAGTGACAGAAGCATCGTTGTTAAAAAAGACAATACAGTAATTTTAACCAGTCGCAATAATGGAATAATCATTATCAACCAAAATGGGAGGTTCAATAAAATTTATCAAACAACTACTTTATCAAATATATGTATAATTGGTATTAATAAAATTGAAAATCAATTATTATGGTCTTCAACCTATATATGTAATAATATTTCGAAACAAAAAAATACAAGAAAAGTATTCATTCAAGAAAATTTACATGGTAAAAAAACAGTGATAAAAACTAAAATAAATTTAAAAGGATTTAGAATTATTACAACAGGAACTCCCAAATGTGGTTTTTTATTGTGTGACAATTTAATCTATAATATAAATACAGGTAATATTACTTATCCTCATTTAAATCATAACATTATTTCAATTCAAAAAATTGAAAATAAATTGTTTATTGGAACATATTTAAATGGTGTTCAAGTATATAATATTGTCAATGGTATTCCCATTTATTATAAAACAATTTTAAATAATTTTTCAATTTCAACAGTTTATCAAGATAAAAATGGAGGTTTATGGTTTTCAACTTTAGAATCTGGGATTTTCTATTTACCTTTTGAATCAATTAGAAATTTCACTAAAAAAAATGGTCTTATTTCTAACGATGTTTATCATGTTTTTGGTCTTAATAAACGAATATACCTAGGTTTGTTGAATGGTTGTTATCAAATTATTTCAAATAATAAAAATGAGAAAATCATTAATACATTACCAGGCTTTACAAAGTTTGGGGCTTTAGGTAAGAAAATTCTTTTCTCTTTCCCTTTGAAAGGAACTTATTTGAAAGAAAAGAGTCTAATAAAAGATCAAACAATAGATTTTTATAGTACCACCAATAGTACGTTACTAATTGGCGAACCTGTAATAAGAATTTTTGAAAATGGAAGAATAGAAGATCTTACTCAATGTTCAATAAACGAAAGAAAGTATTTTAGAGCAATAATGGAAGATAACACAGGTCAAATTTGGGCTGGTGATCTCAACGGGATCTACAAATTTAAAAATAGGAAACTACTCCCTTATAAACCAAATGAATTTTCTTTTCGTGTTACTGATCTACTCTATTCATCTATTTGGGGTAGAATTATAACCACTAGAGACGGGGGAGTATTTTTCTTAAATTCAGGAAAATTCACAAAGCTAAAAGGATTATTAAGCGATGATGTATCATGTGTTTTTGAAGATTCAAAGAAAAATTTATGGTTCGCAACAAAGAGAGGAGTAAATGTTGTAAAACGAAATAAATTGGGTGAATTAAATATAGAATGCATTACTCAAAATCATGGTTTAATATCGAACGAAATCAATTCACTCTTTGTTGATGAAAAATATGCTTGGGTAGGAACCAAAAAGGGTCTATCAAAAATTGATATATCAAACTTTCACTGTAATAAACAAGAAAATAAAATTAATCTTACATCAATTATTTTAGACAATAAAACCAGTTTAGATTTAAAAAAGGATATTGTTATTCCATATAATAAAGATATTGTTAAGATAAATTTTAATACAATCAATTTTGTTACAAAAGGAAAATATAAATACCGATTTCATTCCAATTCAAGTTGGTCAATGTTAAAAGATCCTGAATTAACCTTGTTCAATCCAGAAGATGGGATCTATAATTTAGAAGTAGCTTTTTTAAACGAAAATAACCAATGGTCTACTAATCAAAAAATTGTTTCTTTCGAAATTGAAGCTCCTTTTTGGAGAAAAACATATTTTAAAATACTACTCATTTTAATAATTGGATTTTTCATCTATTTATTTATTCGATTTAAGAAGGGACAATTTGAAACCAAGCAAAAATTAATTATACTTGAACAAAAAGCGCTTTTTGCACAAATGAATCCACATTTCATATTTAATACTTTAAATTCTATTCAGAGTTTCCTAATCTACAATGAAAATGATAAAGCAGAATATTTCTTGTCCAAATTTTCAAAACTATTACGTGAAACATTACATATTTCTAGGAATTCTTCTGTTTTATTAAGCAAAGAAATTGACATTTTAAAAAAATATTTAGAATTAGAACAAATGCGATTTTCAAATAAATTTCAATGGGAAATAATCTATAAAACCTCTGAATCTGATTTGAATTTTAGAATTCCAAACATGTTAATCCAACCCTATATTGAAAATTCTATCAAACACGGTTTTACCGAAAAAAGATCAGATTTTAAAATTGACATAGTTTTCACACTTATTGATAACTTTACACTGAAATGCGAAGTGATAGATAACGGAATTGGAAGAGAGGCATCACAATTAAATAAAAAAGATAACGTTCAATTAAAAGATCACATTTCTTATGGAGAAAAAATAACGAAAGAACGGTTAAAATCTTATACTAAAAAAGGACACACTAATTATGGTTCAAGTTATATAGATTTAGAGATATTAGGTGAATCAAAAGGTACAAAAGTTGAAATAATAATACCAATTATTGAGAAATGATACGAATAGGAATTGTTGACGACGAAGAAAATGCAAGAAGAGTTATTTCTAAATATTTAGAGAGGTATTGTGAAAACTATGAAATTGTGTTTCAAGCTGAAGAATTTCAGGAATCGATCGACTTAGTATTAAAGCATAAACCCGATTTATTATTTTTAGATATTCACATTTTAAATGGATCTGGAATTGATGTAGCCACTTTTTTAAAAGATAAATCCACAACAAAAATCATTTTCACAACAGCATACAATGAATATGCTATTAAAGCGTTAAAACTAAAAGCTTTTGATTATATCTTAAAACCAATTGATGTTGAAGAGTTTATAGATTCATCTAATAGAGTTTTTGAAGAAATCAACAAAGAAAAAGACAATGAAACAAAACAAGCACCAAGCAAAATTTCAATTACTACAATCGCAGGAACACAATTAATTGAAAATAATAATGTGTTGTTAATTAAAGCTGAAGGTTCATATTGTGAAATTCAATTGAAAGAAGGTAAATCCATTACTGTTTCAAAACCTTTGAAATATATTGAAATACAAATTGAAAAAAGTGATGTTTTTATAAAAATACATAAATCGTATATCATTAACGTTGAAAGTATTCAATCACTCGATCGCTTAACAAATGAAGTGATTTTAAAAGACGGTAATAAGTTGCCTATTTCTAGAAGTAATATCAAAAACGTATTCGCTCATTTTCAACCTAAATCAAAATAACAATTTACACACAATTTTTACTCAAACTCCTCCATAATTTTCCCTTTTTTACAGTTAAAAAACTTATAATGACCGTTTACAAATCAATTTAATGTAAATATAATGTTTTAGCTACTTTTAATTTAAATAACAAAATACACTGTTAAAAGTCAAGAAAAAAATGTTGAAAATTGGAATAGTTGATGATGAAGAAAATGCAAGAAGAGTTATCATAAAATACATTGAACGATCAATAAATAATTACGAAATAGTTTTTGAAGCTTCAGAATATCAAAATGCAATTGATCTTTCACTACTTCATGAGCCAGATATTCTTTTATTAGATATCCATTTATCAGATGGGTCAGGAATTGAAATAGCTAAAATTTTAAAAAACAAAATTAAAGCAAAAATAATTTTTACAACTGCTGACAGACAACATGTCCTTAAAGCTATAAAAGTAAGTGCTTTTGATTATTTACTAAAACCGCTAGATTCTGATGAAATGAAAGAATCTTTAGAGAGAGCTATCCTAGAAATTGAAGAAGACAATTTAAAACAATCAATCAATTCAGAAGAAATAACCTTTCAAACTTCAGAAGGAATAAAAAAATTAGTGAGTAATTCAATCTCATTTATAAAAGCTGAAGGTTCCTATTGTGAAGTTAATCTCAAAAATGGTGAAGTTGTAACCATCTCAAAACCATTAAAATTTATTGAAGATCAAATTGAAAACAATGCTGATTTTTTAAAAACTCACCGAGGATATATTGTCAATACTGACAATGTTGAAACGTTGGACAGAAATACCAATGAATTAATTTTAGAAGATGGAGTTAAAGTACCAATTTCTAGAAGATGTTTAAAAATGGTTTTTGATTTTTTTCAACCAAAATAGTTCTGAAATTGAACCCTTTTTGCAGATAAAAAACTCAAACCTACAGTTAAAAAATTGGTTAAATCAAAATCAAAATACATTCTATACCTTTGAAACAGCAGACAAGACATACAAATTTTAAAATATAAATCAACCGACAAACTATCTACTATTAACTTGAAAAAGTGAAAGATATTTACCACCACCTGAAGTAAAAAAATGAGATTATAAATTTAATCTCATTTTTTTTGACTTATTTTGGATCAAACCCTTATTTTCTATTTTATTGAATCGTGCATATAATGTAATAGGATATTCTGAAATTTCTCAAGGAGGTGTAGCAGGAACAATATTAGAAAGTAAATTATTATTTTCTAATATTTTAAAAATAACAATGGCTTGTGCTATAATTTTAACTCATAACCACCAAAACTTACAATTGCAACCAAGCGGAGCCGATTTAAAAATTACTAGAACAATAAAATAAATTGGAGATTTACTTGAAACAACTGTTTTAGACCATGTTATAATGACTTCAGATGGATATTATTCAATGGCTGATAGTGGAGATCTTGCAGGAATGTAAAATAAAAAGTACAGGTATATGTAAATATTTTTTATATATATTTGTACTTTAATAATTTAAATTAAATGAAAAAAATCTTATTAACCACCTTAACAATTGTTGGGTCAGCTTTAATTATTCAGAGTTGTACAAAAGACAGCTTAACTCAAAATCCATCTACTTTAAGTGCTTCGGAAAGAACAGTTAAAATAGGAGATTTAACAACTATAATGCCTGAAGGATATGACCCTGAAATATTAAATTATTCTGAAACAGATTTAGACCACATTTTACATGGTTTAAAACTTGAAAAAGATAGTACAGTATTAGATATACACTACCTTGATTCCATAACACAACCAATAATTGCAAATTATCCTATTTTATCTACGTCTGAAGAAAATTCAGAAGAAGTATTAAATGAAGTAAGTGATGATTTTGGAGGGGTGTCTGAAGAAGTTATTATGGAAAATATAGAAGAAATAAATGATTATTATAGTATTTTAGTTAGAACGGATTTACTTGAAAAGTTATTGAAAATTGAGAAAGGTGCAGGACCTTATTCATATAAACCTTCTCCAACAGTTTTTGGAGATTTAAATTTGAAAGAAATTTTAATTATTATAGGTCATACATTATGGATTGGCGAATGTGAAAAAGCTGCTGCTGATGCACAATTAATGACTCTTCAATTGCTTTATCTTACCGAACAACCAAGTGATAATAAAGGAGATGGATTTAGACATATTATGTGGAATTATTTACTATGTAAATATATTGGTTATGATAATGAAAACGTATCTGAAACAGTAGAATTTGTAAGGAGGATAACAAATGCACATGAGTATAGTTCTTCTAATGCTGTATCGAGTGCTATGGATTATCATATAATTATATAGGAAGATATTTATTTTCTTCACAAGCGTATTATCATAAAAATTGTTTTTTGTGTCCTACCCAACTTATATGTCCTGATCATTATGTAGTTGCGGTTAATGTACGAAACAATTTAATGCCTGCTGGTATAAAAGCAACAACAGTAGCAACAATAAATTTAGTTCCACAGTTAACATTAGCTTATATAGTTGATTAATTTTTAATTTTCTAATTATGAAAAAACCATTCTTATTTTTATTATTAACACTTAGTTTATTGTCTAGTTGTAAAAAATTTAAAGAAAAACAATTACATAAAAAACGACAGGACATTTTAGAAATTACTATAACAAATTATTCGACAAATAATCCGTTAGATTTTTCAGTTTCTCTTGAAGAAGATTCAGTTGGAAATACTGCTGTTTATTCAAATACTATGTCTGTTAGTGTAAATTCTTATATAAAATTCGATTATGATTGTCGTAATAAATTAAAACAAAATGTTGAATTTCAAGATTTAAAATATCGATATATTATGAACGGCCAAGAAATTATTAAAACTGGGTTAGGGATTGAGAATGGTGAAATGTTTATTAGAGGAGTAAATATTACAATCAATGATGAAGAAATATCTTATTCTTACGTTTTTTGGGCGAATTAGGTAATTTATAATTATAAAGAAAAAAACCCCAGTATTTATTTGATATTGGGGGTTTTTTATATAGATATATTGTCAGATATGTGATAATTATAAATTACTAGCTGTTCTCCTACGGTTTTTAACTTGTATCTTAACCTCAACATTTTCTGTCGTTTCTATTTTATCACAAGTTAAATTAAACAGCTCCTTAACACTAAACAGGGTTCCAAAATCTTTAGAGTTAAAAATCGTTTTGTTTATTATTAATTTTTCAGTATTAAATATTAGATTTGGATTAAATGGATTATCAATAAAACGACATTCATAATGTAAGTGTGGTCCTGTAGAGTGTCCTGTATTACCTGTTTTACCTATTATTTGACCTGCTGTAATTATCTGATTTATTTCAACATCAATTTTAGATAAGTGAGCGTAATAAGTTTCTAAACCATTATTATGTCTTATAATAACTAAATTTCCAAAACCTCCTTCGTTAAATTGAGCATACCTTACCTTCCCCTCCCATGTTGATTGAACAGGAGTACCAATTGGAGAAGCGTAATCGTTTCCGTTGTGCCATTTTCCCCATCTAATTTTAAAACCCGAATTCATAAATGTAGGAACAGGTACAATTGCACCTGTTGTATTTATTGAAATACTATCTATCATTTTAGCTCCATTATAGACCAGGGAAAACGTTTTATGATTTTTCCAATTTTTTTCAAATAAATCTTTTTCATTTATTTTTAAATCTCCAGCTGCACTTAAAGTAGAATTAACTTTTTCAACTACTTGAAATTCTCCTTCATATTCCCAACTTGCATCATTAAAAATAACAATAGATTGACCATTATACGTATTTGTATCAACTATATATAAATCTAATTTAATAAAAATCATCAATTAACATTTATTGTTCATACTAAGCCTTTTAACAGAAAGATTAATTCATAAAATTTTCGTAGTTTTGATTCAAACTATACCTTTTTATGTCAATAAGTAGCAATAAAGCCCAACAAGCTCTTGAAATTTTAAATTCTTTTAATGACATAGACGCTTTAATCGAGAAAGTTAGGAATAAGGGTAATTTCATTGATAAAAGTAATCGATTTCCAATTGAAACAAAACCTACAATTGAAGGACTTCAAAAAAGAATTGCAATTTTAGAAGAGAAGACAGGAAAAACTTTCAATACATTGAGCGGTCAAAATCAAATTTCAGATTTAGACCCTTTTGAAGGGAACATCGAAAATATAATTGGTTTTACTCAAGTTCCTACTGGTGTTATTGGACCTTTAAAAATTTTAGGTTCTGCTGCTCATGGTGATTTTTATGTTCCATTAGCGACTTCTGAAGGTGCCCTTATTTCATCGTATGATAGAGGAGCAAAAGCATGTAGAATGGCTGGAGGAATTACTTCGATTTGTTTAACTGAATCTGTTCAAAGAAGTCCTTCCTTTAAATTTAAAAATTTACCAGATTTAGGAACTTTCTTAATTTGGATTTTGCAAAATATTGATAAATTAAAAGAAATTCCTGCTCAACATAGTAAACATGCTAAATTGATTGATTTTAAACCTAATATTGAGGGAAATCAATTAATTATCGTTTTTGAATACCAAACAGGGGATGCTGCTGGACAAAATATGGTTACCATTTGTACTGATGAAATTTGTAAATACATTCTTGCAGAAGCTCCTATTCAACCAGAATATTGGTTCATTGAAAGTAATTATTCAGGAGACAAAAAAGCAACTGCTCTTACTTTCAACACTGTTCGAGGTAAAAAAGTAACCGCCGAAGTCATTTTATCCAATGAAATAGTTACTAAAATTCTTAGAACTACTCCAAAAGCAATGGCTGAATATTGGCAATCTTCTACAATCGCAGTTATCCAAAGTGGTGCAATTGGTGCACAAGGTCATGTTGCAAATGGTTTATGTGCTTTGTTTATGGCAACTGGTCAAGATGTAGCATGTGTGGCTGAAGCGGCTGTTGGAATAACAAGAATGGAAGTAACCGAAAATAATGAATTATATGCAAGTGTAACACTACCAGGTTTAATCGTCGGAACAGTTGGAGGTGGAACTGGATTACCAACGCAAAGAGAATGTTTAGAATTAATGGATTGTTACGGTGTAGGAAAAGCTAGAAAATTCGCGGAAATTTGTGCTGCAGTTGCTTTAGCAGGAGAACTCTCAATTGCAGCAGCTCTATCAGCGGGACATTTCACACAGGCACATAAAAAATTTGGACGTAAAAAACAATGAGTATACACGAAAACAACTTACCACTATTAAAACGTTTCTTAATTTATCAAAAAGAACGTTTCCCCTTTATTGGTCACGGAATATTAATTGCATGTTTTAGCTTTTCAGCCATTTCTTATTCCCGAATTTGTCGTGGTGCTAAAGGATTTATCGCTTTTAACGATTATTTAGCAGTGGCTCTAACGTGTATTGCCTTGTTTTTTCTTTTACGTGTTTTTGATGAATTCAAAGATGAAGAAGACGATGCAAAATATAGAAAACACCTTCCGATTCCGAGGGGATTAATCTCTTTTAGTGAATTAAAAAAAATGGGAATTGCATCAATTATTGTTCAACTTTCAATCAATATTTTTTGGGAGCCTAATATGTTGCTGTTATACCTTCTGCCATTAGGTTATCTTTTATTAATGTGGCAAGAATTTTTTATAGCAGATTGGTTGAAAAAAAGACAATTCTGGTATGTCGTTTCTCACATGCTAATTATTCCATTAATCGATGTTTATGCAAGTGGATTTGATTGGAAACTAGAAGGTGTATCAGCTCCAAAAGGATTGCTTTTTTTCTTCGCTGTTTCGTTTATGAATGGTTTAGTATTAGAAGTCGGAAGAAAAATTAGAACAAAGGACAAAGAAGAGTTCAATACCTATTCAACAAAATTTGGGGCGAAAAAAGCAACTCAATTATTCCTTTTAATGCTTGTGATAACTTATGCCTTTGCATTAGCAGCCTCACATTACGCAAATTATGGAATGATCAGCTTTGGTATCCTTACTTTTTTTCTGATCATCTGTTCACTTCCAGCTCTTTTATTTTTGAAAGAAGAAAAAGAAAAAACAGCTAAATTAATCGAATATGCATCTGCCTTATGGACAATCGCTATGTACTTAACTTTAGGTGGTGGTCCAATGATAAATCAATTAATATTTAAGTAAAAATGATTTACTTTCCAGAAAATCTCAACAAGGGACAAAAATTAATTGGGGGAAAAGGCGAAAATTTAAGGCAATTACACGAATTAGGATTAAATGTTCCAAAGTTTGCTGTAATAGGTGCTGATGTATTTCTTTCAATCATTGAAAATGGAACTCTTTCAGAAGAAAAAGCGATCCAAAAAATAAATGAATACGAAAATCCTGAAATTCTAACTTCATTGCAATCCTATTTTACAGGTTCTGAATTCGTTGCTGTTAGATCTTCATGTCTCGATGAAGATGGCTTAGAACATAGTTATGCCGGTCAATTCGAAACTCATTTATATATTCAACCCCAAAATATTTTAGCGTCTATCAAAGAAATTTGGATTTCCGTTTATGCTGATAGAGTCAATGCCTATCGCAAAGAAAAAGGTATTGCAGGAATTCCATCAATGGCTGTTATTATTCAAGAAATGATAGATCCTGATGTTTCGGGTGTAGCTTTTGGAGCGAATGCAATTACTGGAAATAGAAATGAAAAAATTATTTCGTCGGTATATGGAGTTGGAGAAGGAATTGTTTCGGGAGAATTAAATTCAGATAATTACTTTGTTTCAGCATCAGAAATTAAAAAAGAAATTACGCTTAAAGAATTTGCTTTAAAACAAAAAAATGGCGGCGGAACTGAAAAAATAACCGTTGATGTTTCTCTTCAAAACAAAGAATCTTTAAGTGATCAACAAATAAATGAAGTTTCAAATTTACTGAATGTATTAAAAAAGCATTATTCAACTCCGCAAGATATTGAGTTTGCTTATAAAAACAACATACTATACATTCTTCAAGCAAGACCAATTACAACACTTCACAGATTACCCGATATTAATGCCGATTATATAATTTGGGATAATAGTAACATCATTGAAAGTTATCCAGGAATTACAACTCCATTGACTTTCTCATTCATATTGAAAGTATATGAAGCTGTTTATGTTCAATTTTCAGACATGATGGGAATCAAAAAATCGGAGGTGGAAGAAAATAAAGAGCAATATGCCAACATGCTTGGTTTTATCAATGGTCAAGTTTATTATAATTTAAAAAGTTGGTACAAAGTTCTTTCACTTCTTCCTGGCTATTCTCTAAATGCAGAGTTTATGGAAAAAATGATGGGTGTAAAAGAGCGATTTGAACTGAAAGATTATGTTCCTAGAACAAAGTTTCAAGAACGTTTAAGAGTTTTAAATATGGTAAGGATTATGATTAAAAATCTGAGAGCCTTGCCCAAAATGAGGATTGATTTTCAAAGAGATTTTAACATTGTAATCAAAAAATATGAATTAAAAGACTTCGATAACAGTAATTCAACCGAACTCATGAATTACTACTATGATTTCGAACAAACCTTATTGAAAAAATGGAAAGCACCTTTGGTGAATGACTTTTTCGCTATGATATACTTCGGAGTTCTACAAAAAATGACCTTAAAACTCAATTTAAAAAACAAAAATATTCACAATGATTTACTTTGTGGTGAACGGAATATTATTTCAACAGAACCAATTAAGCGAACAATTACCCTTTCTATAAGAATAATTAATAATCCTTCCGAAAAAGAATTGTTTTTGAATAAAAGTCCCGAAACTATTTGGAGAACACTTCAAAAAAATAAGACAGAATTAAATACTGAAATAGAAAAATACATTGAAGAATTTGGAGAAAGATGTGTCGGTGAATTAAAACTAGAAACAATTACTTACAAACAACAACCTTTGTACTACATTCAAATTCTGAAATCATACATTGAACAAGGTGTCGACAAAGATTATCACGAAGGAAACAACGATATTAAACTGAGAACCGATGCTGAAAAAGAAATAGCAGTAGCCTTCAAAGGGAAATTTATAAAGAAGCTTTTGTATAATTATTTCTTAGTAAAATCAAGAGATTTAGTGAGTTCTAGAGAAAATTTACGCTTTGAAAGAACAAGAGCTTTTGGAATGGTTCGAAAAATATTTATTTCTATCGGAAATAATTTTTACAGTGAAAATCTGATCACAGAACCAAAAGATATATTTTATTTAACGAAAGAAGAAATATTTGATTATATCAAAGGAACATCCGTCAATTACAATTTAAAGGATTTAATTCAACTCCGTAAAAATCAATTCTCTGCTTTTAATGCTGAAAGTACGAGCGAACGAATTAAAACTCATGGAATTACTTATGTTGGAAATGATTTCAACGTTAAATTAGACTTAGAAGCATTAAACGGCGATTTAAAAGGAATTGGTTGCTGTGCAGGAAGAATAAGAGGAAAAGTGAGAGTGGTTAAAAGTCCGTATGAAGTCAATAATTTAAATGGGGATATTTTAGTAACTTCAAGTACAGATCCAGGATGGGTGACATTGTTTCCAACAGCATCCGCAATTTTAGTGGAAAGAGGAAGTTTATTAAGTCACAGCGCAATTGTATCAAGAGAAATGGGGAAGCCTTGTATTGTAGGAATAACAGGTCTTTTGAGCATTTTAAAAACTGGTGATTTAGTAGAAATGGATGGTAGTTCAGGCGAAGTCAAAATAATTGAAAGAGCGGATGGAAACTGAAAAACTTGCAAATAATGTCGATTTTTCAATCATTCGCTATTCTAATTGTTGGGAAGATGCCGACCTTTTGATGGATGCTTTTAAAGAACAAAAAGAAGGTAAATATTTATCAATTTGTTCCGCTGGTGACAATTCCTTTTCCTTACTTTGTCTAAATCCAGAAATCGTTGTGGCAGTAGACCTAAACGACACTCAATTGTATTTAGCTGAATTAAAAATAGAGGCTATCAAATTGTTTGATGTAGAAGAATTCAAACAATTTATTGGAATAATAGATAATTCAAATCGCATAGAAACTTATCAAACTATTTTACGTCCACAATTAGGTTTAGAAGCTCAACTTTATTGGGATCATAACATTGATGCTATCTTAAAAGGTGTTTCAAAAAGCGGTAAATTTGAACGCTATTTTCGAATTTTCAGAAAAAATATTTTAAGATTTATACATTCGGAGGAAAGAATTTCAAGGTTGTTTCAAGAGAAATCAGAAAAAGAACAGCAACTTTTTTATGCTAAAAAATGGAACAATACTCGTTGGAAAATTGCGTGTAAAATATTTTTTAGTAAGCAAATGATGGGTAAAAAAGGAAGAGACCCAGAATTTTTGAAACAAGTAAATATTCCAGTTGCAGATTATATATTTCAAAAAACTAAAAATCATCTTTCTTCGAAAAACTGTCAGCGCAATTTTATGCTGAGTTATATATTAACAGGGAAATATGGTGAGAATCTTCCCCATTATGTTAAAACAGAAAATTATAATCTTATCAAGAAAAACATTGATAAACTGGTTTTATTCAAAGGATATGCACAAGAAACGATTCAAAAATTTGGTTCATTTGACGGCATGAATTTGTCGGATATTTTTGAATATCAAACTCCAGAAGTTTTTGAAAAAGTAAGTTCTGAATTGGTAGAAGGGTTAAATAAAAATGGTTTAATTTGTTATTGGAATTTAATGGTTCCAAGAAGAATAAGTTCGATGAATCCATTTGTAGAATATCAAAAAGAAGCTTCAGACTTAGCAATGCAAAAAGATATGGGCTATTTTTATAGTCAGTTTATTATTGATAAAAAATAAGATATATGAAACCAGAATATATTTTCACTTTATATTTATCAAGTACATTTCTAGCGCTATTTGCTGTTGCTGAAATGTTACATGTTATCGTAAAAATTAAGGCAGAAATAACGCGAAAAATTGTTCATATTGGAACTGGAATATTAACGATGTTATTTCCAATTATGGTAAAAGATCAATGGTTAGTTCTCCTACTTTGCGCATCTTTTGCTCTAATACTCACCTTATCAAAACGGTATCATTTCTTGAAAGGAATTAATGGAATTGACAGAAAATCGCATGGAAGTATTTCCTATCCTTTGGCTGTATATCTTACTTATTTATTTTATGATTTTACAGGTCAACATTTATTATTTTTCTATTTGCCGATTTTAACGATGGCCATTGCAGATCCGATGGCAGCTTTAGTTGGAAAAAAAACGGGATATATTCCTATTTCAATTTTTGGAGAAAAGAAAACAATTGGCGGCTTTTTAGGTTTCTTCAGTACATCAATTATTGTTACTTCAATTCTTCTTTTATATTTTCCCTGTGCGTCGATTAATTCTACCGTATTAATTGTAGTTTGCGCTATATTTTCAGCTACAACAGAATTAATAACGTCTAAAGGATTAGACAATCTAACAATTCCTTTTAGTGTTATTTTATCAATTATCATTGCTCAATATATTTAAAATGGAGGTTTCTATTCAAAAGAATAAAATTACTGATTCGGAACTTTCACCTGAATTTCATGGCGTTTTAAAAAATGTCTATTCGAACGAAGATATTTTAAAATCTAAACAATCAGAAGTAATCAATCTTCAATATGCGATTTATTCATTGGTGGCAATTATAGATTCAGAAGCAGTTGGTAGAATTCTAGTTTATAAAAATCCATTTCATTTGATAGAAGGGGAGGAAGCTATATCAATTGGATATTTAGAAGTTGTTAATGCTTTAAATGTTTGGAAATTATTAATTGATGAAGTGAAAGATATATCAAAAGAACTTACTATTTCTTCCATTATTGGTCCAATAAACGGAAATACTTGGGAACAATATCGATTAACTGAAGAAACGGAAAAACCTCTTTTTTTATCAGAGCCAATTTATCCATTCTATTATAAGCAACAATTAATCAATCAAGGATTTTCAATTTTCGCCAATTATATTTCGAATATTGATCGAACTATGGATTGGAGAAAAGAACGACTGCTTAAAAAAGAAGAAGAATTAAAATCTGTTCTAACAATTCGACCAATTGATATTGAAAATTTTAAAGAAGAACTAGAAAGCCTATATTCATTAGTTGTCGAAGCATTTGAAGATAATTTTTTATACTGTCCAATTGAAAAGGAAATGTTCATTGATAAATATTTAAAATTAAAGTCAATTATTACACCTGAATTGGTACTTGTTGCAATAGATACAGAAACAGGAGAAAAAGTAGGATTTATCTTCGCTTTTCCAGATTTACTTAACAAATCAGAAAAAGGATTTATTATTAAAACGTTAGCTCGGAATAAAAATAGAAAATATGCTGGAATTGGTAGTGTTTTAAGTAATATTGTTACAAAATATGCTAATGAAAATGGATTTACTTATTGTATTCACGCTTTTATGATCAATTCAAATTCTTCGACCTCAATAAGTTCTTCTTTTACAGGGGAATTATTAAAAAAGCATTCACTTTTTCTTTGTAAAATTTCACATGAATAACATAGTTTCTCGTTTTATAACAGCAGCTGAAAATTATCCTGAAACGATAGCAATTATTGATGGTAAGAATAAAATATCGTATTCTCAACTTTTAAAAGAAGTAAAGCAATGCGCTTTTCAACTTCAACTGAAAGGAGTGAAAAAAGGTGAATCGATGATTATTTTCATACCAATGGGAATAGATTTATACCGAATCGTTTTAGCCTGTTTTTATATTGGTGCTGTTGCTGTTTTTGTTGACGAATGGGTATCTATAAAAAGACTTGAACTTTGTTGTAAAATTGCGAATTGCAAAGGATTTTCAGGCACATGGAAAGCAAGATTAATTCGAATCATTTCAAAAGAAATTAGATCTATACCTGTTAATTTTCAATTTAAACATGGAACAGAAGAATTATCATACCCTGAAAATGTAAATCCAGAAGATAAAGCATTAATTACTTTTACAACTGGAAGTACTGGAACCCCAAAAGCCGCCAATAGAACGCATTCATTTTTAGAAGCACAATTAGACATACTAATTGATGAATTAAATCCTCAGCCCAACGAAATAAGTATGCCTTTGCTTCCAATTGTCCTACTTATTAATTTATCAAGTGGAACAACCAGCGTAATTGCACCATTTAAAGCAAGCAAACCGAAAAAACTAAATCCATCCATTATTTTAAATTTGATTAACAAATACAACGTTACTACTTTTATTTCTTCACCTTTCGTTCTTTATGAATTATCTAAAACAATATTAAACAATAACTTAAAAAAAAATCATTTACCAAAAAATATATTTACTGGAGGTGCACCGGTTTTTCCAAACGAAGCGCATCTAATTAATAGCGCATTTAAAAACTGTATCATTAAAGTTTTCTATGGGTCAACAGAGTCTGAACCAATTAGTAGTATAAATACAATTCAATTGGAAGAAACGACAAAATTACAAATAGAAAAAGGATTACCTGTTGGACAAATACATTCTAAAACTCAAACCAAAATTATCCATTTAAATAATTCACTTCATTCGTACAACACAGAAAATGAATTCAATTCTGAGTGTTTAATAACAAATACAATCGGAGAAATAATAGTAACTGGTCCACATGTTTTAAAAGAATACATAAATAATCCTGAAGCTATTAAAACAAATAAAATAAATGTGACCGGTGTAATTTGGCACAGAACTGGAGACTCAGGATATATAGATGATACAAATAATCTATATTTGATGGGGAGAGTTCAGCAGATCATTCAACTTGAAAATAAAACCTTGTATCCATTTATTGAAGAATATAAATTAAAACAAATTGAAGGAATAAATATAGGTACAATTTTATTCCTCAATATGAAACTTATCATTGTAATTGAAACAAAAGAAACATGTAACAAAGAATATTTGAAAAATATTCTTGAAGAAAAATATTCATTTACACAACCAATTATTCATTTTCATAAAATTCCTAGAGATCCAAGGCACTTTTCAAAAATAGATTATGGAAAACTTGAAAATGATTTCAAATAAAATCATTCAAATCATCTAAAATTACAGATAAAAAATTAATACCTACAGATAAAAAATTGGTGCTTCAACTATTAAAAAAGAATATTTAAATTTGAATCTCATAAGTAGTAGTTAGTAGGTTCAACTGAACTGAAATCATTTAAATCAAAACGTAGTTAATCTACTTTTCACTAAATCAGAAAAATGAGGATGCACAAACGTCCTCATTTTTTTATAAATTAATTTTAAAATTTTTAGCAAAAAAAATCCCTTTATCTTTTGATAAAGGGATTTAAAATATAAATAAATCTCTTATGATTTCAATGCTTCTGCACCACCTACAATTTCCAAAATTTCACTTGTAATTGCAGCTTGACGAGCTTTATTGTAACCAATAGTTAATTGTTTTTTCATTTCAGAAGCATTATCAGTTGCTTTGTGCATAGCAGTCATACGAGCACCATGTTCAGAAGCATTTGAATCTAATAACCCTTTAAAAAATTGGATTTTCAAAGATTTAGGAATCAAATCTGCAACAATTTCTTCTTTAGAAGGTTCAAAAATATAATCTCCAATTGTTTCATTACCAGTTAAAACTGGAGGAAGAATTGGTAAAAATTGTTCTGATTTCACATCTTGAGAAGCTGCATTAATAAAGCTATTATAAACAACAACAATTTTATCAAATTCACCAGAAACAAAACTATTCATTAGTGAATTGGTAATAATTGCAGAATTGTTGAATGTTAATTTTGAAAAAATATCTTCAACATCAGCTATTTCAGAATTGATATAATAACGATCTGAATTTTTAAAAGAATCTTTGATTTTTTTACCTAAACAAAGAACTTTCGTGTTTGCTTTTTTGTATTCATTGTTAATCAAAAAGTTAACTTGTTTAATTACATTGTTATTAAAACCACCACACAACCCACGGTTAGAAGTAATACCAATAATTAAAACATTTTTAACTTCTCTTGTTTCAGAATAAGCATTTTCAGATAAATCTAAAGAAGAACTTAAGTTACTCAATATCTCCTGAAGCTTTACAGCATAAGGTCTCATTTGAGTAATTGCATCTTGTGCTTTCTTTAATTTAGCAGCAGAAACCATTTTCATTGCCGAAGTGATCTGCATTGTAGATCCAACGGAAGCGATACGATTTCTTATTTCTTTTAAATTTGCCATTTTTTTATATTATTGGGACAAAGGTGTACCTTGTCCTTACAAATGATTACGTACAGATAGGGCAAGCCCTATCCATACCATCAATATCAATATTTATCTGCGATTTCTCTAGCTACTTTTGTTAAAGTATCAGTAATTTCATCTGTGTATTTTCCAGCTTTTAAAGAAACTAAAATATCTTTATGTTTAGCCTCTAAGTAATTTAAAAATTCAGTTTCGAATTCTTTTACTTTAGCAACAGGAACACGTTGAATTAATCCTTTTGTACCAACATAGATGATAGCAATTTGCTTTTCAACTGGGTACGGATTTCCTTCTCTTTGTTTCAAAATCTCAACGTTACGAGCACCTTTATCAAGTACTGATTTCGTAGCAGCATCTAAATCTGAACCAAATTTTGCGAAAGCTTCTAACTCACGGAATTGTGCTTGATCTAATTTCAACGTCCCTGCAACTTTCTTCATTGATTTAATTTGAGCATTACCCCCAACACGAGATACAGAAATACCTACGTTAATAGCTGGACGAATACCTGAATTGAATAAATCTGAATCTAAGAAGATTTGACCATCCGTAATAGAAATTACGTTCGTTGGGATATATGCTGCAACGTCACCTGCTTGAGTTTCAATAATTGGAAGAGCAGTTAAAGAACCACCACCTTTTACTTTACCTACCAAAGACGCTGGTAAATCATTCATTTTTGCAGCGATAGAATCACTGTTAATAATTTTAGCTGAACGCTCTAACAAACGAGAATGTAAGTAGAAAACGTCACCTGGATATGCCTCACGACCTGGAGGACGACGAAGTAATAAAGATACTTCACGGTAAGCAACAGCTTGTTTAGATAAATCATCATATACAATTAAAGCTGGTTTACCCATATCTCTGAAATATTCACCAACAGCAGCACCTGTCATTGGAGAATAGAATTGCATTGCAGCTGGTTCAGAAGCATTCGCAGCAACAACAACTGTATAAGCCATTGCACCTGCATCTTCTAATTTTTTAACGATTCCTGCAACAGTTGAACCTTTTTGTCCAATTGCAACATAGATACAGAAAACTGTTTCTCCTCTATCGTAAAATTCTCTTTGATTAATAATTGTATCAATCGCAATAGTTGTTTTACCTGTTTGACGGTCACCGATGATTAACTCACGTTGTCCACGTCCAACTGGAATCATCGCATCGATAGACTTGATACCTGTTTGAAGAGGTTCAGTAACTGGTTGACGGAAAATAACCCCTGGAGCTTTACGCTCAATTGGCATTTCAAATAATTCACCAGTAATTGGACCTTTACCATCAATTGGGTTACCCAATGTGTTGATAACACGACCAACTAATCCATCACCTACTTTTACAGAAGCAATACGACGTAAACGTTTTACAGTATCTCCTTCTTTCACTAATGTAGAACGTCCTAATAGAACGGCTCCAACATTATCTTCTTCAAGATTCAATGCAATTGCTTGCAATCCACCGTCGAATTCAATTAACTCACCGTATTGAACTCCTGTAAGTCCATAAATACGTGCAATACCATCTCCTATAGAAAGAACGGTACCTACTTCTTGAAGTTCTGTTTCAGATCTGAATCCTGATAACTGTTCTCTTAAAATTGCAGAAACTTCTGCTGGTTTTACATCTGCCATGTTGTGTAGTTTTACTCTGATGTTGGCTAAGCCAATTTATCTTGTTAAACGTTGTTTTAAATCATTGAATTGGCTTGCGACTGAAGCATCAATTTGTTTATCTCCCATTCGAACGATGAAACCACCAATTAGTGCCTCATCGATTAATTCTGTAACTTCTAATTGTCCTGTCACACTTTTCTCTACTTTTTCTAAAATAATATTTTTAGTAGATTCTGCCATTGGAGTAGCAGTAATTAATGTAACTGGAACAATTCCTTTGTATTCTTTTACTTTACTGTCAAAAGTTTCAGCAATGTCTGCAAGGAAACTTTCTCTTCCATTTTCTGTAATTAATTTTACAAAAGACATTGTTAATTCTTCAAATTGACCAAAAAGCTCTTCGAAAATTTCGATTTTTTTAGCTCCATTTACGATTGGACTGTCCAACAATAATTGAAAATCTCTCGTTTCGTTGTTCGCTTCCAACAAATATTTCATATCTGCTGTAACTTGCTCAATTTTATTTTGATCGATCGCCAGTTCTAAGAGTGCTGTGGCGTAACGCCCTGCTACTTTTGTTCCTTTCATCTTTTATATATTAATTCAATTGAAAATCAGAAGCAAGTTTTTCAGACAATGCTTTTTGTTTTTCATCTGAAGATAATTCTCCACGAACCACTTTTTCAGCAACTTGAATAGAAAATTCAGCGATTTGAACTTTTAATTCGGCCATTGCAGAAACTTTTTCATTGTTAATCGCTTCACGAGCTGAAGTAATAATTTTCTCCGCTTCCGTTTTAGCTGTGTTTTTAGATTCTTCTACCATTTTAGTAGCAATTTCTTTTGCATCACGAACAATAGCATCTCTTTCGGCACGAGCTTCTTTTAAAAGATTTTCGTTTTGTGCTTGTAATGATTTCATTTCAGCCATTGTTTTTTCAGCGACTTCTAAAGAATCTGAAATACTTTTTTCACGTGTATTTACAGCTGATAAAATTGGCTTCCAAATAAATTTCGTAAGGATAAACAACAACAGAACAAATATAAGTCCTGTCCAAAACATTAGTCCCAAATTCGGTGTTACTAAATCCATCTTTTATATTAATTTAAATTATTTAATTTTTTCAATAAATAAGATTTTCATTGTAACCAACCGTTACAATGAAAATCTATTTTAGTAATTACTTACCACCAAGCATTCCAACTACAACTCCGAAAAGTGCAACACCCTCAATTAAGGCTGCAGCAATAATCATAGCTCCTTGGATTTTACCTGCCGCTTCTGGTTGACGAGCGATTGCGTCCATTGCTGAACCACCAATTCTACCAATCCCTAAACCTGCTCCTAAAACTGCAAGTCCAGCTCCGATTGCTCCAACACTTCCGTATACTGACATCATAACTATATATATTAAAAAAAATTACAAATTATTAATGGTGCGCTTCTTCTACTGCTGCACTTATAAACAAAGACGAAAGCAATGCAAATAAATACGCTTGTAAGAAAGCAACCAACAACTCTAATACTGAAATAAATAACCCCATTGGGACGGATAATAATCCCCATGCAGCATTTCCATTCACAAAAATGATAGAAATCAGTGATAAAATAATGATATGTCCTGCTGTCATATTTGCAAACAAACGTATCATTAAAGCGAAAGGTTTTGTTAGGACTCCAACTATTTCAATTGGAACCATAATTGGTAATAATGCTATTGGGACACCTGGAGTAGCAAAAATATGTTTCCAGTAATTTTTGTTTCCAGAAAAAACCGTGATCAATAAAGTAAGAATTGCTAATACAATTGTCACACTAATATTCCCTGTTAAATTAGCTCCTCCAGGAAGAATCGGAACCAATCCTAGCAGGTTATTAAAGAAAATAAAGAAGAAAATAGTTAATAAATAAGGTGTGTATTTCAAATATTTACTTTTTGGTAAATTCGCTTTAGCAATATCATCACGAACAAAAACAATTAGTGGTTCAATAAATTTCGCCAATCCTTTTGGCGCAACAGCACCATTTTTCTTGTAAAATTTAGCAGTAGAAAACATTAAAAGTAAAATCAGTGTAGCACCAAAAAATAATGAAAGTGTATTTTTTGTTATTGAAAAATCATAAGGCTTAACATTCGTTGGATGACCTTCATGAAAAGTTAATTCTCCATTTTCATCTAATTTATAAATCTTCTCATGAAAAATAGCATATCCTAGTTCAGAATTTGCTTTGTATTCTATTGGTTCAGCTCCATCTACTCCTTTTACAGTGATCGATTTACCGTGGTGGTATAATTCTTTTGATGAAAAAGTTTGCAAACCATTATCCATTAAAATAATAGGAAGATAAATTGCTGTTTCACCCCATAAATGCCATTCATGAGCATCTGAAATATGATGCATGATGTCTAACTCTTCTTTTTCTTTCCCTTCGTTAGCAAAAGAAACGTTTAGCATAAAGATTGCTAGACAAGTTAAAAATACTGATTTTATTACGTTTTTAAAAGCCATTGCCTTTTTTCTTAATGATTGAAACACTCAATTTTGGCGCAAAGATAGTGAAAGTTTCGTAAAGGGCAAAAAAAAGACATCTTTTATCAAACTCTTTATTATTCTTTTTAGGTTAAAAGTAAAATCTTCATTTTTATTGGGCAATTATTAAATTTTATAACCTTCATTTCAACCATTTTGTGTTTGAAATAGAAAAATAACGAGCATTTTTTAATTATAAAAACAATTTATTTTAAATTCAAATAAAATTAAGACTGTTCTTATATCAATAATCTCAATGAAGTTCACTACATTTGTATCCACAAAACATTCAAATGCGTTGCGTTTAGTTTTGAAAATTGATATTTTATATAATCTGTCTTTAAAATAACCAATCTTTTAATTGGTTATTAAGTAGACAAACAAAGTAATAAAAATATATGAAAATTCTTGCAGCAAATAACCAATTAGATGCTATCATCGAAAAAGTTGAGAAAAAAGGAATCTTAGCTGAAGGCTTAATTAATGATTTAAAAGAGTTAAGAGAATTAGCTCTTAAGGAACAAGATCCTTTAGTGGTAAAAGTTTTACGTTTAACGTATGAATTTTTAGCTGAAAGAGAAGCATTCAATGTGCAAGGTCAATTTGAAGAAGATGAAGATGGAAGTGAATATCCGTTGGAAATTGAAGACAAAGAAAACTTGTTGTATTTATTAGATCTTTTGAAAAAAGCAGATCACAAAATTAACCGTGAAGAAATTAAAGATTACCGTACAGCTCTTAAATTAGAATTGTATTAAGAAATTCTCATTCAGTAAATGGTTTATCAGTGATGTTCCATTTTGAATTTTTTTAAAAACTCTCATTTCACAAAAAGAAATGAGAGTTTTTTTTTCAATTGATGTTTTAAATAGATTTTACTGAATAAATTGAATCTTTTCATATCTATTTTATTTCTAATTTTGAAATTGTGATTCTCGTTTTTCAATTGGAGTATAACTATCAATATTTGAAAACTATTTTTTGTTCGTTTAACGCATTTCAATTATAATATGACTCCATTCAAACCTGTTTTATTGGCTTTTTTGCTCATTTTTAGCTTTTTTCAAGTAATTGGACAAAAATCAATTGAGCAAGAAATAGAGAGAAATCTTTCTTTAAGAAATCAAAATGAAGTAATCACTTTAAGTAAAAAATTAGGGAGGAAATCAACAAATACCTTATCTTCCAATTTTTATTTATCCAAAGCATATTTGCTATTAGGTAATGATGGATTGATAAAATATGATTCCTCTTTATATTTTATTAATAAGGTTATTCATGAACCATTAATAACTGAAGAAATTAAATTTGAAGCAATTTTATTTAAAATTCATGTTTTATTAGAAAAAGGGAATTACAAGGAATGTATTAAAATTATACAAGAAGAATTGAATTCAATAAACACTGATGGCTTTTCTTTTAGACAATTTCATTTAAATGTTGAACTTCTTAATTTATATATAAAAGTTTCCGATTTAAAAAGCGCTGAAAAATTAGTGCTAAAAGTTCAAAATCATCCTATGACAAAAGGAAATAAAGGTTTACAAAAAAGTTTTATGACACTTGGAAAATATTACCTTGTTTCAGAAAAACTTGAACTCTCCAAAAAGTATTATAACGAAGCATTAATTAGTTATTGGCCGAATGAAATCTGTAATAAAGTAGATGCTTGGCATTACCTGGCGGAAGTTGAAAAACACAAAGGCAACTTTGATGAGGCAATGAAAATCTATACTGATTTATTGAAGTATGAAGAGCAGAATAAATACAAACACGGATTCATACATACGCTTTTATTAGCCGCAGAAACATCTTTAACCGCTAAAAAAAGTTATTTTGAAATGGCTGAAAACGTTAACAAAGCATATCAATTCGCATTGAAACTAAACAATAAACTAAGGTTGGTTCAAGCAGAAATGAATATGGGTTACTATTTTCAACAAATAAACGACTATAATTCTGCGATCCTTTATTTCAACAAAGCCCTTTTGACATCTAAAGAAATTAAAGCAATCTATTGGACAAGATCAGCAGCTCGGTTTTTAGTAGATATTTATACAAAAAAAGGCGATTTCAAGAATGCATTTTATTTTCAAAATAAAAGTATAGAAGCAAATGAACAACTACAAGAAAAAAATCAATCTGAAAAAACAGAGTTGGTAAAAAATATACACCTAATGTATACCTATCAGCATGAAATGGAAAAAACGGCTTTTGAACTAGAAAAAAAACAGGTTCATTTGATTATTTGGATTACTGTATCAATTAGTGCGATTGGAATTTCTATCTTACTTTTGCTTCAATATTTAAAACAAAAAAGACACAACTTATTTTTGACTGAAAAAGCATTAAAAGATTCTGAACGTAAAAAATCGATTATTCAGCCAATTGTAGCGGAAGAAAAAACAGAATTAGAACCAAAAACGGCATTAGATGAAAGTATCTATTTAGATCTTCAAGAAAAACTAATTGCTTTCATAGACGCAAAAGGATTTTTAGATCCAGAATGTTCGTTAACAAGTATGGCGAAAGATTTCAATACGAATACGGCTTATTTATCAAAATACTTAAATGAAGTTTTGAATAATTCATTCAATCAATTAATAAACGAATATAGAATTCTCGATTTTATTGAGCGAGTTAAAAACGATAAAGAAGGAAGAAAAACATTTACAATTGACCATTTAGCCAGTTTATCAGGTTTTAATTCGAAGTCAACTTTTATAAGAGCCTTTAAAAAACAAACAGGTATTGCTCCATCTGTGTTTCTTAAAAGCATTGAAGAGTTAAGTTAAAATGCCTATATTTAATAAGTTAAATAACCTGTCAATTTTTTAGAAAGGTCGATTTATAAATTGAAACATTGAAGTTTTAGAATTGAAATAAAACCGTTGTAGTTTTGTTGAAGAATCATTTACGAATTTATTCCATTTTTAAAACTCGATTTTATGAAAACAATTTTACCGATTTTAATACTTCTAATTTCAAATTCATTTTTTGCTCAAAGAGAAGTTAGTGTGATTGAATTATTTTGTAATACAGGTGATTATGATGCTCGAACTGTTATTCCTTCTTTTCATGAGCAAACTGTTCTAGCAGATACAAATGATCAAAACCATATTTATATTCAGCATAACGTGAATCATTCGTATTCAAATTGGACTGATCAATATGCAACTACAAGTAATACAAATCGCTATAATCAATATTTAGGATTAGGAATTGTTGATAGCTTATCAGGAATTGCCACAAATGGATCTGCTTCCATTGCATCTCCTTGGTATAATTGTACTCCTGTTGAAAAAGAAATTTATTCGTCTGGCGCTAAAAAAGTTTCTTTGTTATTTGAATCGTATGATGCAGCAACTTCTAAAGTAACTGTTCGATTTGTTTTAGCAAGAAAGTATACTATAGCTGATTTGAAATCACTTCATGTTTTTATGTTGGAAAGTGGACTAAGTGTCAATGTTACAGGAGGTGAAAATGCAGGTCAAACGCTCATCATGAACAATGTTTCACGCGGAGTTCGTACTGAAACAGCTACTGTTTATTCAGATACTGTTCAATTTACGCTTCCAACAGAAGCTTCTATTGCCAACATTCAGTTTGTCGCTTATGTTCAAGATGATGCAACAGCTGAAATTCTTGGCGGAACAAGAGGATTTAAATTAGAACCCTATATAAATGCTCCTGGATCAAAATTTTCTGTAGTAGAAATGTTTTGTAATACGGGTTGTTATGGTGGACCTTCAGCTATTTCAAGTATGGTGACCTATTCAGATTTAGCGGAAACAAATGCAAACAATGAGGCTTTAATAGAATTGCATATTTATCAAACGTATGGAAACTGGTCTGACATGTATTCATGTGCATTAAACAATGCTCGTTATGATAGATACAGTTGGGATATGGGGATTTTAGCAGGATTAGCAGCAGTCGCAAAAAATGGAATTCGATATACGCCCGACGTTTGGAATAGTTGTAAACCTAAAGAAAAAACAAGTACATCTTTTGTGGATTTAGAATTGGCTTCGTATTCAAATAATAATCTGATTGTTAATTATACCTTGAGTGGTGAATTAGGTCCTCATGATCGTGTTTATTTTTATGTCGTTGAAAGCGGAATTACAGTTTCAGTAACAGGTGGAGAAATTTCAGGAACTACTTTAAACATGAATAATGTAGCCAGAGTTGGAATTGAAAAAACGACCGAAAGTTTAATTGACACAGTTTTACTTCAAATTCCGAACGATGTTGTAATCCAAAATGCAAGAGTTATGGCGTACATTCAAAACGATGTAACGTATGAAGTAACAGGAGGAACAAAAGGATTGGTTCTAGATAATGCAGCTTCAGCAGGAGTAATAAACATAGAAAAAGAAATGGATTTCACGATTTATCCGAATCCAACTTCTAACGATGTAACCCTTCTAGTCGAAAAATTAAAGAAATTAAAAAATGCTCGTTTAGCAATTTATGATGTAAATGGTCAAGTTCAATATTCTCGTTCATTAGAAATAATGCCTTCTGTGTTAAATATTACAGACCACCAATTGAGTAAAGGAATTTATTTTGTCAGAATTCAAAGTGACGAAATGAATTTCACACAAAAATTAGAAGTATTTTAAAGAGTATAGTAGGTTAGGTTTAATAAGTAGTAGTATCACGGTAGTATCACGGAATTGCAAATGCTTTTAAAAGTTTTATTTTTGCAATTCCGTATTTATGTTTTTTTAACCAGCTGTTATTCTTTGATTAAAATTTTAGAATATTGATTGTCTACATTTACAAAGTACATTCCTTTTGTACTATTTTCAAGAGTTATCGATTGATTCGAACTAACTTCTTTTTCTAAAATAATTTTTCCGCTCACATCTGAAATTACAATTGAATGATTTTGATTATCAGAAAACTGAAATGAAAACACTCCCAATGATGGATTTGGATAAATAGTAAAATCACCTTCTATTTCTGTTTCACCTATTCCAGCAATTGTCTCGCCACAAGCCCATTGACTATAATCTAAACCACTCAAAGTTTGCCATGCTTCAAATGCTGTGAAAGATTCTCCAATTGTTGCCCATACTAATTCATTAGAAGAAATATTATCTAAGGCATCTAACACATTTTGCAGTTTATCGAAAAACACATCTCCGTAATCTCTTTGATTCGTCATAATTCTCATAACATAGAATTTATTAGCTGGCCATTTTCCAGTTTGAATACTATCAATTTCACCTAAAATTAAGTCTATAATTTCTTGCTCATCTGTAGTATCAGTCAATACAGGAGCGCATCCTGTACCAATGCACCATAAATTTTTTGAAGGATCATGAGTGGCAAAATTAGCTTCAGAAGTAGGTTTAAAACATCCAAAATTATTATAATCATTGTTATGTGGAGGATAACTTCCTGCTCCTGTAATTAATTCACACTGCCACGAGTTGCCATAAATTGCTCCGATTTTAGGAACTCTATATTGTTCCCAATCCAATGGCTGATTTACTAGATCTGTTGAAGAATAAATACATCCTCCTAAATTGTGAGAAGGATTTGCCTCTAAAGAGTCTAATAAATACCATTGGTCTGCAATATTTCGACCATTCATGTTTTTAGAACGAGGATCTATTTGCACATTATCTGAATAAGGGACATTTGCTAATGTTTTAAAAATATTAGTACTAGTAGCAGCTTGGTCAGCTAATGCACCCAATACAAATCCATCCGACGTTTGTAAATTCCATTTCACATTATTAGAGTCAACTATAAAAGCCATTTCTTCAATGTTTGCTTTTGCTAGAGCATAATTCAAAGGAGACTGTAAATTATCACTTGGTTCATTGTGAGAAACCAATTGAATATACAATTTTGGTAATTGTCCAAATGAAATCGTTGTGATGAACAATAATGAGATGAGAAGTGTAGTTTTCATAATATCGAATTTTAGTTAAGTCAAATATACTGAAAACTAAACTAAAACACCAAAAAACATAGATGAATGAACAAAATGTATCGGTGAATGAATGAATAAAATTAATTGTATAGTTACCTTTACTTCTAGTTGTGAAATTATAAAAGCGGGATTATTAGATGTAAAAATTATCGATTTTCCAAAAGCTAAGAACAATTGAAAATTAGTTTTTGTTACGAAAGTTATAAAATTTAATCCTTTAGGATCTGACAGGAAATCAACTACGTTTTCCTTGGAAAAAAATCAAAAATTTCTATGATTAAAATCAGGTTATTTTCGCTTTGTGATACGCATCACATTTTATCGTTTTAGACTGTCATATATTTGCTTCAGTTATTGAAAACACTGTATATCAATAACCTGTAAAAAAGCAATTATTCATTTTTATAAATCAAAAAGTATGTCAGTTTATCAACGTCACGGTAAAGTTCCTCACAAACGTCACATCGTTTTTCGTCAACCAAATGGAGAGTTGTACCATGAAGAATTATTTGGTACAGAAGGATTTTCAGGAGTATCTTCTTTGTTGTATCATCTTTATCCGCCGACAATGGTGGAAGAAATCAGAGAACCTTATTCAATAAAACCAGAAGTCGCTATTGAAGACAATATCAAAGCGTTGAGTTTTATGAGTTTTGATGCTGAACCGACAAGTGATTATATTGAAAGTCGTAAAGTGTTGTTTTTCAATAATGATATTGCTGTTGGTGTTGCAGCTCCGACAGAATCTATGAATGAGTACTTTTTCAAAAATTCAGATGCTGATGAATTAATATTCGTTCACAAGGGTTCAGGTCTTTTGAAAACAGCATACGGATCTGTAGAATTTGAATACGGTGACTATTTAGTAATACCAAGAGGAATCGTGTATCAATTTATTTTCAATACTTCAGATAACAAATTATTAATAACTGAATCGTATAGTCCAATAAAAACGCCTAAAAGATATAGCAACGATTCTGGACAATTATTAGAGCATTCTCCATTTTGCGAGCGTGACTTTAAATTACCTATGAATTTGGAGACACACGATGAATTAGGAAATTTTGAAATAAGAATTAAGAAAAAAGATGTTATTTATTCTTGTATTTATCAATCTCATCCGTTCGATTTAGTGGGCTGGGATGGTTATAATTATCCTTATGCGTTCTCAATTTTCAATTTTGAACCAATAACAGGAAGAATTCACATGCCTCCTCCAATTCATCAAACGTTTGAAGGAACTGGATTTGTAATTTGTTCATTTGTTCCTCGTTTATACGATTATCATCCAGATGCAATTCCTGCACCTTATCACCATAGTAATATCGATTCTGATGAATTATTGTACTATGTTGACGGAGATTTTATGAGTCGTAATAATATCAAACAAGGTCAGATTACTTTACACCCAGCTGGAGTTCCGCACGGTCCACACCCAGGTGCAATCGAAAGAAGTATCGGTAAAAAAGAAACAAATGAATTGGCCGTTATGATTGATCCATTCTCACCTGTAAAAATCACAAAAGCAGCCATGAATATTGAAGTAAACGATTATTACAAATCATGGAAAAAAGAAAGTAATTTAAGTCATTAAAAAAATTAAAACTGAACAAAATGTCTACAAACGATTTAACAAACGTTGCGAATTATAATTACGGAATTGAAAAAATATTTGATGAAGCAGGAGATTTCCTTCCTCTTCTAGGAACAGATTACGTTGAATTATATGTTGGAAATGCAAAACAAGCAGCACATTATTATAAAACTGCATTTGGATTTCAAGAAATAGCCTACTCAGGTTTAGAAACAGGTGATCGTGAAAAAACTTCGTATGTCTTAAAACAAGATAAAATCCGTTTGGTTTTAACAACTCCTTTCGATCCAGAAAGTGAAATTTCACACCATATACGTGTGCATGGAGACGGTGTAAAAGTGATCGCTTTATGGGTTGATGATGCTAGAAGTGCGTATGAAGAAACAATTAAAAGAGGAGCTAAATCGTACCTAGAACCAATTGTTTTAACCGATGAATTTGGAGAAATCGTGAAATCTGGAATTCATACCTATGGAGACACAGTTCATTTATTTATAGAACGCAAGAATTACAAAGGTGTTTTTATGCCCGGATTTATTCCTTCAAAAAATGAATATAGACCAACTTCAACTGGATTGAAATACATCGATCACATGGTTGGAAATGTTGAATTGGGCGAAATGAATGAAGTGGCTAAATTCTACGCTGATGTAATGGGATTTGCTAACTTAATAACATTCGATGATAAAGATATTTCAACTCAATTCACTGCTTTAATGAGTAAAGTAATGACAAATGGAAATGGTCGAATTAAATTTCCAATCAACGAACCAGCACATGGATTGAAAAAATCTCAAATTGAAGAATACATTGATTTCTACAAAGGTTCAGGTTGTCAACATATTGCTGTAGCGACAGATGACATTGTATTTACGATTTCTGAAATGAGAAAAAGAGGAGTAGAATTTTTACATGTTCCTGGTACTTATTACGACAATGTTCCAGCTAGAGTTGGAGAAATTAGTGAAGATTTAGCTATTTTAAAAAACTTAGGAATTATGGTTGATAGAGATGAAGATGGATATTTACTTCAAATTTTCACAAAACCAGTAGAAGATAGACCGACTTTATTCTTCGAAATTATACAAAGAAAAGGAGCTAAATCTTTTGGAAAAGGAAATTTTCAAGCGCTTTTTGAATCAATAGAAGCGGAACAAGAAAGAAGAGGAACACTATAACAATAATTAATAAAACTGTGAACAACAGTTAAAAAGAAGCTTTGAAAATATTTTCAAAGCTTTTTTTTTGTAAATTTGTAATCTATGAAAACGATACGATTCGCAAGTGAAGACAAGGAACAAGAAACTTTTTCTTCGGCATTGAAAAAAAATGTCAACAATTACTTTAAAGAAAATAACATAGCAACTACAGCTAATTTCGCTATGAAATTCAAAACAGTTGTAATGATTTCATTATATCTAGTTCCTTTTGCTTTAATTTTAACTACGTCAACAACTCCACTTTTAGCATTACTTTACTGCGTAATTATGGGTGTTGGAATTGCTGGGACAGGAATGGGAGTGATGCATGATGCCGTACATGGTTCTTATTCAAAAAAATCATGGGTTAATAAACTTTTTGGTGGAACGTTATATTTATTAGGTAGTAATGTGTTAAATTGGAAAATTCAACACAATGTATTACATCATACGTATACAAATGTAAACGAATATGATGAGGATATTAATTCGAAAGGTCCGATACGGTTAGCGGAAAACTCTGAATTAAAAGCAATTCATAAATACCAATACATTCATGCTTTTTTCTTTTATGGATTAATGACATTACTTAAAGTGTATAATGATTTTCCACAGCTTGTAAAGTATAATAAATTAGGTTTAACAAAAGGACAAAATTTAATTCCAGCTGTTGAGTTTGCTAAAATGATCTTTCGTAAAGTTGTATACTTTGTTTTAATTATTGGTTTGCCAATGTATTTTACCAATTATTCAATTTGGGCTATTTTACTTGGATTTTTTATAATGCATTGGGTTGCTGGTTTTATTTTAGCACTTATTTTTCAAATGGCACATGTCGTTGAAGGAGCTGATCAGCCAATGCCCGATTCTGAAGGGAATTTAGAAAATGAATTTGCTGTTCATCAATTATTGACAACCTCTGATTTTGCTCGAAATAATGTATTCATTACTTGGTTTGTGGGTGGATTAAATTTTCAAATTGAACATCATTTATTTCCTCATATTTGTCATGTTCACTATAAAAATCTATCCTATATAGTTGAAAAAACAGCGAATGATTTTAATTTACCTTACAATTTAAAGGCTACTTTTGGTGAGGCTTTATCTTCTCACGTTTTACGTTTAAAAGAATTAGGAAGGGCATAATTTATAAGTAGTACAATGAGTAAAATACGAGTAACAAAAGTTTTTACATTTGATATGGCTCATGCCTTATTTGGTTATGACGGTCCTTGTAAAAATATTCATGGACATACTTATAAATTAAGTGTTACGTTAGTAGGAGAGTTGATTCAACAAGAAGGAAATCCCAAAGAAGGAATGGTGATCGATTTTACTGACTTTAAATGCATCGTTAAAGACAATGTGATAGATGTTTTTGATCATACATTGGTCTTGAAAAATGACACTCCTCATTCAAAAATTCAAGGTTTAACTGATAATTTTGAAAGAATTATTTATTCTCCCTATCAGCCATCTTGTGAAAACTTGTTATTGGATATGATTTCTAGAATTGAGCCAAAATTACCAAAGAATGTAGAAATTCAGAATGTTCGATTAGAAGAAACACCAACCTCATTTGCTGAGTGGTTTAGAGAGGATAATTTGTAGTTTTTAAAATTTACTTAAAACTTGTAATTATAAGTTAATCGTATAACTTGGGTTTCATAATAATCCGCACTTTTCATAGTAAAGATGTTTCCATAAATTTCTTTTCGAATGACCATTGTATTTAAAATGTCTGTAGAATTGAATAGAATTTCACCTTTTCCTTTTTGAATTGTCTTTTTCATACCTATATCTAATGAAAAACGTTGTCCTATTTTACCTTGTGGTATAACATCAGGTGCTAAATAAATGGAAGTTAATTGGAGATCAAATTGCTTTTTTAGATGAAAAATTCCATTGAATTTAAAATTTCCTGAAATCAATTCTTGCTTTTTTGAATTATACATACTTGAAACTGGATATTTATTTTCAACCGAAAATGCTTCAATTCTATTTTTATAAGCAATCATATTCAAATTAAATGTAAACCATTTTACAACATCATGTGAGTAAACAAATTCTATTCCCATATTATAACTTTTACCAGCGTTTTGCATAATTGAATAAATAATAGTGCTGTTAGGTGCCATGGAAGCGATTCGAGTAATTGTTCCATTCGACATTTTTAAGTAACTTGATGAATAAAAATATCCTTTTCTCATCGTTTTTTTATAAGCAAATTCAAAACTGTTTGTGTACTGTGGACTTAATGCTGGATTCCCAACTTTTATTATTTCAGCATCATCATATTTTGGAAATATTCGAATATCCACTTCGTTTGGTCTGTCTACTCGACTGTTATAAAAAATTGAAAATTTGCTCGTTTCATTTAATTTATAACCTAATCTAATGTTAGGAAAAGCTTTTATATAATCATAACCACTGCTTTTGTAAGTGTTATGATTCGGATTTACTTCATACTTTAAATTAAAATATTCTAAACGTACCCCAACTTCAGCTTCATATTTTTTATTTTCAAATACATAGTTACCATAAAGTGCTGGAATGTATTCATTGTATATTGCCCAACCTCCAGCGTTGCTGTCAATTGGAGATAAAGCACTTGGATAGAATAACATATTGGTCGGAATCCATCGTTTTCGAAATTTTAAACCACCTTCAAATTTCCCATATTTTAATGGGTGAATATAGTCTAAACCTAAGTCGACTACTTGTTCATCTGAAAGCAATTTAAAAGACTCTTTTCCAGTGTAATTTGGAAGAATGTTATCGAAAAAATATTTTTCATTTTCTCGATGAAACGTATAATTGACAGATACATTTAATAAATGCCCAATCTGTTTAAATTTGTATTGATAAGAACTAGAAACAGTTACAGTAGTTTTTAATTCATCTTCTAAAAATTGCCACAATCGATAGCGGTTTGTATAATCTGCATTAAAAAACGGTTGATCACCATTATCCAATATTCTTTCACTCCCAAACAATCCTGATAAAGAAACTTTATTTTTATCATTGATATTCCAATCGACACCTAATTTCGTTGTAATAAAATTGGTGTTTCGATTTCTTTTTAATTGTTGATTTATTACTGTCCCATCGTTATATGTTCTGGTTACAAATTCATTTTTGTTCAATGTTTGAGTATAGAGCCAATCACCTTGAAAATATACATTAATATTATTTTTAAGGTAATTAAGTGAAATGGATGGATTTAATTTAGGAGTTGAACTGTATTGTGAACGAATGGTAGGTAAATTTTCTTTTTTGATCCACAAAGCACCTAAACCAGAACCAATACCAACTTTACCGTTAAATCCTTCCCGCTTATTTTTTTTATAGATAATATTGATTATACCAGCATTCCCATTGGCATCATATTTTGCTGAAGGATTATTGATAATTTCGATTCTTTCAATGGCTGAAGCAGGTATATTATCTAATCCTGTTTGATTACCAAAACCTGTCAAAGCAGTTTGTTTACCATCAATTAATACAACAACTTTGTCATTTCCTCTTAGAGAAACCTTGCCATCTTCGACACTTACACCAGGTAAGTTTTGCATAGATTGAAGAACTGACCCTCCTGATTGACTGATGTTATCAGCAACATTAAAAGTTTTTTTATCCATTTTGTCAGCAACAACATCTTGTTTTGCAGTTATTACAACTTCTGTTAAATTTACCTTAGTTTCTTCTAATTCTATTGTTTTTAAATCTAAAAATGTTGTTAAATTACCCACATATAATGGCATTTGCAGATTATTATAGCCGGCATATTCAAATTGCAAAAAATATTCTCCCTGCTTAATATTTTGGAAAACAAATCTTCCCTCTTCATTCGAGATGGATCCAGTGATAAATAGACTGTCTTTTTCTGATTTTAATAATATATTGACAAAAGGCAAGACTGTTTGGTCAGTCTTGCCTTTAATGATTCCTGATATTGAAACGCTATTGTCTTGTGAAAAGGTAATTTGAATTATTAAAATAAATACTAATAATAAATTGATTTTCATTGTTTCAAAAATTTAGTGTTTCAATAAATATTTTGTTATTTCAGAAATTTTCCATTTGCATCAAAAAATAAATCTTTTCCTTTAATTTCAGCTTCGTAAGTAACCTCGCCTTTGGAATCTGTTATTTTTGCTGCTTCTGTTATTTTTGCTGTTGGGTGATTTTTTTTAATGTATTCAACGACACCTTTTGGTAATTGTGAAATAGGAATTTCATTTTCAGTTTCTTTGATGTTTCCTTTCGAATCCAAAAGAACAGAACTTTCAACTTTATTTACTGTAAATCCTGCTTCGTAATTACTATCTTCTTTTTCCCACTTAACAGTTTTTACAGTCGGGTATTTCTTTTTAAAAGAAGATTTTACAATTTCAGGAACAGCAGATTCTTTTACATCTTGAGCAATTGTAATTGATGTAAATGCACTCGCAATACATAATAGTGTGATTTTTTTCATTTTAATTTTTTTTAAGTTTATTTTTTAAATGTACTTCAAGAATCTTAAGGAATTTTTTAGGAAAGTTTTTAGTTTTCGTCATCTATTTCACATTCACATCCTGAATCTTCATCTTCATCTTCATTTTCAGACTCTTGAGAAATGAATTTACCGTTTAAGTCAATTAAAACTTTATTTTCAATTCCATCCAATGTGAAAACTGCGCAATAAGCTGTACCATCTTTATCAAACCATACTAAATTTTTCACTCCTGTAGCTCTTTCATTCAAAGTTGACTGAACATTTGTTGGAACTGAATTTGGTTCAACTATTGCACATTCCTTTTCTCTTTTTTTAAATGGATGAAACTCTCCTTCTTTTTCACATGATGCCATTAATACAAGTGAACATACAATTAACATTTTACTTTTCATATTACCTCATTTAAATTATTAATTATTCTATTTTATTCTATGTTGTGATACGATTTTTTTAACCGAATTCATTTATCGAAAGTAAATGTACTTTTCAATTCTAAAGGAAATCTAAAGAATAAATATTAAATCTTTTTTTTTTATTATCTATTGAGATCAATTAAAAATAATTTCGAAATAATGTGTTTGATTTTTATAGAAATATTTTATTTCAAAACCATAAGAATCAACAATACTTTTCACAATCGACAAACCTAAACCCAAAGAATCTTTAGATGCGTCGTTTTTTTTAAAACGTTGGAAAAGATCTTCTTGATTGATTTTTAATTCATCTCCTGTATTTGAAATTGTAAATGTTTTATTGGTTAAATAAATTGAGATTTCTCCTTCATTGTTGGTATGACGAATTGAATTTTGGATTAAATTAGTAAATAGTACATCTGCTAAAACAGGACTCATATCTAGAATTAAATTTGAATCAAATATTGTATTTATTTTCAATTCTTTCAATAGGATAGAATCATTAAAATTATGAGTGATTCTTGAAATTGATTCATTAACCTTTAATTTTTGGTTGTCTTGAAATTGATTGTTTTCAATTTTAGTCAATAATATGAGTCCTTTGTTTAATGCACTTAATTTCTTTAAACTATTTTCTATTACTTGAATTTGACTCATTTCCTCTTCTTTTATATTTTTAGATTGCATAAGCAATGAAATGTTGGCTTTGATAACAGCTAATGGTGTTTGCATTTCATGTGATGCATTTTCATTAAATTCTTTTTGCTTGATAAAATCGGTGTAAATTTTCTGTGTCATTTTATTCAAAGAATCATTTAATTGATCGAATTCTTTGGTGTTTAACGAATCAAACGTCATTTTTCGAGATGTATGTATGTCAAATTTGTTTAAGTTGTCTAACGTTCTATAAAAAGGTTTCCAAAGTGTTTTTGAGATAAACCAATTCGCAATTAAAAATCCAATTGTTAAGAATGTAATGATAATTCCAAATGCTGAAAATAAACTTTCCATTAAATCATCTTCCTCAATTGCAGCTTTTGAAATCGTAATTTTATAAACTTTATTTTTGTGTGAAAAATAACTGGTATAAACTCTATGAACTATTTTTTCTTGTTCCCAATTGTCATAAATTTCAATGTCGTAAAATTTTGAATTTAACTTTTTTGATTGAACAATTTCAACAATTGATTTTCCATCTGATCGAATTTGATTTTTGATCGGATTTATAGAAGATTTAATTTCATTGACCAAATCGATTTTTTCTTTTAATAATGTTTCATTTAAATTATCCGTTAATTCCATTTTTATTATGAAATATGAAAAAACACCTGAACAAAATAACAGTGGAATACTGATAAGTAAATAGTATAAAATTGATTTGTTAATTATTTTCATCAGTTTTTAAATTAGTCAATTTTAAAATTATACCCAATCCCGTAAATCGAATGAACATAGTCTGTACATCCTTTTTCACTTAGTTTTTTACGTAAATTACGGAGGTGAACGTAAATAAAATCATGGCTATCCATTTGATCACTATCATCTCCCCATAAATTTTCAGCAATTGAGTTTTTTGAAACAACCCTGTTTTTATTTGAGATAAAAAATAACAGCAAATCATATTCTTTAGGTGTCAATGTAACAAATTCATTATTCACTTTTACAGTTCTTTCTTCAGGTATAATCGTTATCTCATTTACAATAATTGCTTTGTTACCATCAAAATTTCTTCGCCTTATAAGTGCCTTTATTCTTGAATTTAATTCAGCTAAATCGAAAGGCTTCGCTAGATAATCATCTGCTCCTAAATCAAGTCCAGTTATTTTATCATCTGAAGAATTTTTTGCCGATATAATAATAATTCCTGCTTTAGAATTGCTTTTTTTTAGCTGTTTAATTATATCAAGTCCACTTCCAAAAGGTAAAGTGATATCCACTAGAATACAATCGTAATCGTAGTCACCTACTTTTTCGGACGCTTTTTTAAAATCTCCTACAGATTCAATTATATATCCTTCTTGATGTAAATACTGACTTATTGATTTTCTCAATTCAGCTTCGTCTTCGATTAATAGAATTTTCATACGATAAATATATAGTAATAAATCTTAAGGAATTCTAAAGGGAGAAAATTGATAAACAGATAAGCTTAAATTGATTCTTCCTGTTTACAGTTTGCATTTATTAATTTCATTTAGATTTAAAAGAATCTTTAATTTATACCCATACTATATGCAAGACAATTTTAATATGTAAATAGTTCGATGTAATTAATAAGTACCCCCTGAAATATCTATTTTAAAAATCAGAGAAATAAGATTAATCATATAAATTATAGTTCAGACAAGGTAAAAATTCTACAAAGCAATTTGATATTGAAGAACAGCCATTCCCTTTCTAGTATT
>OBEQ012940390.1_pt1 | contig 38289 bp, 36 predicted proteins | sample 1670901 | NCBI WGS metagenome assembly OBEQ01 (sample SAMEA104232315, study PRJEB22302) | groundwater metagenome | biome: forest; feature: aquifer; material: groundwater | place: USA | collected 2011-08-07 | depth 5.4 m | reverse complement strand
ATCACGATCATCACGATCATTACGTCATGCGAGCTTGTCTCAAGCTGCGAAGAGGAATATTCAGATTACAAAAAGTCAAAATAGGTAGATTACAAGCATTTAAATTTCAATTTTAATAAGGTAGCGCTTGTTTTAGGTCAAAAAAATCTTTCCAAGGATCTTCTCGTAAACGCGCGAGACGTGTTGGTATGGTTTGAATGGTAAACGCATCTGGTTTTATTCGATGAGATAATTCATCCCAGTGAAGTGGCGTAGAAATAGTTGCCGATGATTTAGCGCGCATAGAATAGGGCGCAATAATAGTAGCACCGCGTTGATTTCTTAAATAATCAATAAAAATTTTTCCGGTTCGTTTTGCTTTGCTCATAGTTGCAATATACGCATGCGGTCGCAGCGAAACTAAATGATCTGCAAACCCATGCGCAACGGTTTCAATTTGTTTCCAGCTATATAAGCGTTTAATAGGAATGACCACATGCAAACCTTTTCCGCCAGTGGTTTTTACAAAACTGGTTAAATGAATTTTTTCTAACTGTTCTTTGACAAAAAAAGCGGTTTCAACAACTTGTTTCCATTCCACTTCAGGCGCAGGATCTAAATCAAAGGTAATTAAATCGGGTTTCTCTATTTTGTCGATGTGACATCCCCACAGATGCATTTCTAATACGTTTAATTGCACCAATGCAATCAATCCTTTTTCATCTTTAATATAAAGATAAGATTGTTTTGCTAATTTATCTTTAATCATGACCGAGTAAATATGATTTTCATGTTCTTCATTAAAATGTTTTTGGTAGAAACATTTTTTTTCTTGGCCTTGTGGACAACGCACTACACTGAGTGGTCGCTTACTGATATAAGGCAACATCCATTTTGCGACAGTGTGATAATATTCTGCAACCTCTAATTTTGTGATCTCTAGCGCTGGATATAATATTTTTTTTGGATGCGTCAGAGAAAAATCATTTTTAGTCATCTCATATTGTCTTTCGGTTTTTGCATAACGATCATTTATTTTAATAAACAACCAATTTTTATCGTTTTTTTTCATTCTAATTAATGACCATTCACCTTTTAACTTTTTTCCTTTTAAAATAAAAACCAAATGACCTTTTTTATAGGCAGTTTCTGTATTTTCATTTTTATTAATGCATTCCCATTCACCTGTATCCCATAAGGTGACAGTGCCGGCACCATATTGACCCGCAGGAATCACGCCCGCAAACGAACCATATTGAATAGGATGATCTTCTACATGCACGGCTAAGCGTTTAATAGTCGGGTCCAAACTCGGACCTTTGGGAACGGCCCAACTTTTTAAGACACCATTCATTTCTAAACGCAAGTCATAATGCAGATGACTAGCATCATGTTTTTGTATGCAATATAACAGCGAGGCGCGTTTTTTACGGATGCGGCCTGCAGGCTCAGGTGTGCGTTTAAAATTCCTTTTGCCATGATAAGGGCGTAGAGACATGTTATTTCCTTACTCAAAAATGCAAACACTCTATTTTTTCATGATAAAGCTATGCTGAGTGGATCAAGCACGATCTTTTAAATGTAGCGCACCCATTTTTTTTGCGCAATGTGCACAACAATAAATTTTTTCTTTTTCTTCTACACCATGTCCAATAATTTTATTTTGACAATGCTGACAAATGGGCGCTAAGGTGTTAATAGCACATTCAAAACTATCAAATATTAATTCTTTATTATTAAAAATAATCTTAAAGCATTTATCATATTCATTTCCACAGCCATGACAAATTGCCATGTTATTCTCCTTATTTTTATTGTTTATTGTGAAGGGAAAAATAATTTTTTTTCAAGCTACGGTTAACCTTAGTCGGTAAATGATACTGGCGACCGCTGCTAGGAACGCTTAGCCATACATGCCATTTCTGCATCAACAAGCGGCTACCTTTAAAAAATATTTTTCACTAAATTTTTTTTAGTACTATACTAAAAGTAGAAGAAGAAAATAAAAAAATAAAAATTATTTCTTAAATTGGATATTGGAAACTGAAAAATTAATTTAAATTAAGTATTTATATTTTAATTTTTGTGTATATTTATTTTTTTTTGAAATTAAAAAAATTTATAAAATTAAGTGACAGTTGGTTGTTGGTTGAACTGTAGGAGGTTATCATGAAAGAAGAAAGTAGTAATAGTAGTAGTAATAGTAGCAAAATGAGTGTTCAAGAAGCAGGTAGAAAAGGTGGGATAGCGCGTGCTGAAAAATATACCAGGGAGGAATTATCGGCTCAAGCAAGACGTGCTTCACAAACAATTGAAAGAAAACATCCCGGTTTCCATGCTGAGATAGGTGGAAAAGGTGGCAGAGCTTCCAGAGGCGGTGGAGAAAAAAAGGAAGAAGAGGAAAGATAATAATAAAGTAATTTTAATAAAGCAATTTAATAAATAAATTAAAATTTTAAAATTAAATATTTAAAATTAAATATTGTATTAAATAATAAAATAATAAAGTAAACAAGAGATAGATATAAACATAGATATAAATATAAAAATAAAGCGAGGAAAGAAAGATAGATATAAAGGAAAGATAGATATAGATATAAAGTAAAAAAGTAAAGATTAAAGATAGAAGAAATAAGAAACTAGTCTGCTAGTTAATCAGCTTACTCAGCTGAGATTTTGATTTTGTTATCATTTTTCATTCGCATTTTAAAGCGTAATGGTATATATAACGCTTTAATCTTTTTTTGTTTTTTATTTTCAAAAATCTAAATTTTTAAATATAGAACAGACGTTTAACCAAATGTATTTGGAAGGACATTTTTATGACAACTATTGGATTTATTGGATTAGGCCACATGGGATATCCTATGGCGCTTAATTTGTTAAAAGCAGGTTTTACTCTTTATGTCTATGATGTTATGCCTGCCGCTGTTGCAGCATTGACTACCGCAGGTGCTATCGCTGCACCTTCTATTGCCGCATTGGCAAAGCAAGCCGATGTCATCATTACCAGTGTGCAAACTAGCGATCAAGTCAAAGCGGTTTGTTTAGGTGCGGATGGCATTTTTGCTGTTGCAAAAAATGCACACCCTGAACGTCTTTATATTGACTGCTCCTCTATTGATGTCGCCACCACGAAAAGCTTGCATCAAACCGCTGCCCAACACGGCATTGCCATGTTAGATGCGCCCGTCTCTGGTGGCGTCGCCGGTGCGGCTGCTGGCACGCTCACTTTTATGGTGGGTGGTGAAGAAACCTATTTTCAGCTCGCTCTACCTATTTTACAAACCATGGGTAAAAAAATTGTCCATGCCGGCGCAGCTGGCAGCGGTCAAGCAGCAAAAATTTGTAATAATTTATTATTAGCGATTTCCATGGTGGGTGTGTGTGAAGCATTTATTTTAGCGCAACAATTAGGATTAGATCCAAAAAAATTCTTTGAAATTAGCTCCAATGCCTCTGGCCAATGTTGGTCGATGACAAGTTATTGTCCAGTCCCTGGTATTTTGCCAAATGCACCTTCTAGCCATGATTATAAGCCTGGTTTTACAGCCAAAATGATGTTAAAAGATTTACATTTGGCACAGCTTGCTGCCACCTCAATGCATGCCAATATTCCATTGGGGACGATGGCAACAACGTTATATGAAACTTATGTGGACCAAGGATTTGGTGAAACAGATTTTTCAGGAATGATTAATTTTATTGCGGCAAAAGCGAAAAATAATGATTGAAAAATAATTTGTTATTCTCGCGACGTGCATTTTTTAATTTTATTTACTCAAAAGGAATCTGATGAATGAAATATATTGTGCCATTAGCAGAAGTGGGGTTAACAGATATTGCCAATGTGGGTGGTAAAAACGCATCGATTGGCGAGATGATAAAAAATTTGGCGCATCTTGGCATAAAAGTTCCAGGTGGTTTTGCAACATTAGTGACTGCTTATAACGCTTTTTTATCGCATCAACAATTAAATAAAAAAATCGCTCATCTTCTGCGTTCACTCGATATTAAAAATATGGCGCAATTAACAAAAACAAGTGCGCAAATAAAAAAATTAATTATTGCCGCGCCTTTTTCAAAAGAATTTGAACAAGAAATTGCGATTGCCTATGTTGCTTTACCCCATGCCACCGTCGCGGTGCGTTCTTCGGCAACGGCAGAAGATTTAGCCAATGCTTCTTTTGCGGGGCAGCAAGAAACATTTTTAAATGTCAAAGGCATTAAAAATGTGACGCAGGCAATCAAATTAGTATTTGCCTCATTGTTTACCAGTCGTGCTATTTCCTATCGCCTGCATCACGGCTTTGATCATTTGCAAGTTGGGATTTCTGTGGGCGTGCAACCTATGGTGCGCAGCGATAAGGGTGCGAGCGGCGTTATTTTTACGCTGGATACAGAATCCGGTTTTGACAAAGTCATTTTAATTTCTGCCGCCTATGGTTTAGGTGAAGGCATTGTGCAAGGCAGCGTCAATCCCGATGAATTTTATGTATTTAAACCGATGTTGGCAGCGAATAAATTTTCTATTTTGCAACGCAAATTAGGCAGCAAAGCCATGCGTATGATTTATACCAATGAAACTAATCCACGAAAATCGACCAAAATGGTGAATGTGCCATTACCATTGCAACGCAAATTTTGTTTGAACGATAAAGAAGTACAACATCTTGCGCAACAAGCGATGTTAATCGAAAAACATTATGGCAAATCCATGGATATTGAATGGGCGAAAGATGGGATCAGTGATGAGATTTATATTTTACAAGCACGACCAGAAACCGTCAAAAGTCAGCAGCAAGATCATTACGTGATTGAACATTTTAAATTAGAAAAAAAAGGAAAAATAATAGTAGAAGGTCAAAGTGTCGGTCAACGTATTGGTCAAGGTCGCGCGACAATTATTAAAAATCCTAAACAATTGCAAACGATGAAGCCCGGGCAAATTTTAGTAACAGACATGACTGATCCTGATTGGGAACCGATTATGAAACAAGCGGCAGCGATAGTGACCAATCGCGGTGGCCGCACTTGTCATGCAGCTATTATTGCACGCGAATTAGGTATTCCTGCGATTGTGGGTTGCGGTGATGCGACCAAGCGCATTAAGTCTGGCGAAATGATGACGGTTTCTTGTGCAGAAGGACAAACAGGACGTGTGTATCAAGGCAAAATTCCTTATCAATTAAATAAAATTGATGTGAAAAAGTTACCGTCATTGCCAGTCAAAATATATTTGAATATTGGTAATCCTGGAAAAGCATTTACAACACAATTTATTCCCAATGAAGGTGTGGGGTTAGCGCGTTTAGAATTTATTATTGCGAATATGATTGGTATACATCCTAATGCATTATTACATTTTTCATCGCTACCTAAAGCGATCAAACAAAAAATTGCGATTAAAATTGCAGCGTATGCCTCGCCAGTTGATTTTTATGTAGAAAAATTACGTGAAGGCATGGCAACAATTGCAGCGGCTTTTCATCCCAAAGAAGTCATTTTTCGTTTTTCTGATTTCAAATCGAATGAATATGCGAATTTATTAGGTGGTTCGTTATATGAACCGCATGAAGATAATCCCATGCTCGGTTTTCGTGGCGCATCACGTTATATTAGCCCACAATTTCAAGCGTGTTTTGAATTAGAATGCAAAGCATTTAAACAAATGCGCGATGACATGGGACTCACCAATGCACAAATCATGATTCCATTCGTGCGCACCGTGAATGAATTAAAACAAACATTGCAGTTGATGGAAAAATGTGGAGTGCAACGTGGCAAAAATGGATTAAAAGTGTATATGATGTGTGAAATTCCAGCGAATGTCATTTTAGCCGAAGAATTTTTGGATCACATTGATGGTTATTCCATTGGGTCGAATGATTTAACGCAATTAACATTGGGATTGGATCGCGATTCTAATTTGGTCGCGCCATTATTTGATGAACGTAATGCGGCGGTGAAAGCATTATTACATCATGTGATTAAAGTGTGTCATAAGAAAAATAAATATATTGGTATCTGCGGACAAGGTCCTTCTGATCATCCAGAATTAGCGGCATGGTTACTCGCAGAGAATATTCAAACAATTTCGTTGAATGCGGATTCGGTGATTGATACTTGGCTGATGTTGGCAAAAATCATTCGCGCAGAATCAACCAATGTACAATCGTTGGTGTCGCCGCAAAAAAAATCGGCATTGCCGTCGGAATAATAATTAGATTATTTAGAACAAACTAAAATAAATACAAGGATCTGATGAGATGAAAAATATTTTTACGGAACATCCACATAGTGTTAATGAAACGTATGGACAGCATTTTTGTGCGGCATTTAAATTTGGTGCGCAAATGATGATTGGCGGTGTTGCCTGTGTGCTACATGCTATTTTCCCGTTTATTTTTCAACAAACGGGTAGTAACTATTTATTTAAAATAATGCAAGAATTTATCGCGCGGCGCCAAACTGCAGAAGATCGCATGGTGACCTTAATGCGAGATATTGAGAAGAAAATGCACTAGGTTTGTATCAGGTGTATGTGTTAAAATCCTCTTTTATATTAATTTGAATAATAATTGCACAAATCGAGGATTGTCACTATGTTGAAATTTCCTGTTATATCACCAGCACAAGAAGTGAAGATTACAAAAGAAATAGAGGAAGCCACATTAAGTCAGCGTATAAAAGATTTACTAAAAATGCCATCTGGATTATTTGCCTTAGGTAAGGGGTTAATAACACTCGCTTCAATAAAAAATGCAGAGGATGAAAGATGGACATATTTTGTATTAGAACAACTTTTATCTCCTCTAGGCAGACGAGCGTTACGAGAAAATCTTTTAACTTTTGAAATGGTATATGCTTCTTCGGGTACTCAGCAAATAAAATTTGTTTTAGTTGAACTTATTGATTTTAAAAATATTCAAAATTTATCTGTTGCAGATAGAATTAAATTAGAAAAAAATATAAAACAAGCACTTGCACCTACAGAAAGTTGTTTAGTTTCAACATCGCAATATAAGCAATAAAAAAATATTCGATGAATTGAATTAGACATGTATCTCCAACCACGTGGTTTTCAATTCCGTGTAATGATCGAATGCATATAATGATGATTCTCGACCAATTCCTGATTGTTTATAGCCACCAAATGGTGTGGTGATATCACCACTATTAATACAATTAATCGACACCACGCCCGCGCGTAATGCTTTTGCAATCACATGCGCTTGCTGAATATCGCGTGACCAAACAGATGCTGATAATCCATAATGACTGTCATTTGCCATGTGAATGGCATCTTGCATGGTATTAAACGTTAAGATAGATAATACTGGGCCAAAAATTTCTTCTTTGGCAATTTTCATTTGCGGCGTGACATCATCAAAAATAGTTGGTTCAATAAAATAACCGCCCAATTCTTTGCAAGCTTGTTTACCACCGCATGCAATTTTTGCACCTTCAGTTTTTCCCGCATCAATATAACCCAATATTCTTTGCATTTGTCCGGCATCAATCACCGCGCCCATCACCGTATTCGGATGTAACGGATCAGCCGGTTTAAATTTTTTGCTGGCTGCAATTAATTTTTCTAAAAAAATATCTTTTATTTCTTTTTGTATGAGCAAACGTGTTGGTGCGCAACAAATTTGCCCTTGATTCACAAATATTTCACCGACTGATGCTTGCGCAGCTTTATCTAAATCAGGGCAATCTGCCATGATGATATTGGGCGATTTACCGCCGCATTCTAATGCAATGCGTTTCATGTTGGAGTCAGCACTGTATTTTAAAAATAATTTTCCGACTTCGGTTGAGCCAGTAAAACTGATACCATCGATATCAGGATGCATGCCGATTGCATGGCCAGCAATTTTGCCCATGCCTGGGACGACATTCAATACGCCATCTGGAATGCCAGCAGTGGCTGCTAATTCACCCATAAAAATGCTTGTTAAGGGTGATTGTTCGGCCGGTTTTAATAACACGCTATTACCGGTTGCGAGGGCTGCAGCAATTTTCGAACAAGCTAAATAGAGGGGGAAATTCCATGGCGTAATAGCGCCTACGACTCCTAATGGTTCACGCGTAATCCAAGCCAACACATTCGTGGCAGTCGGGGCGACTTGTCCATATACTTTATCGATGGCTTCGGCATACCAGCGCACACATTTAATTGAGCTGGGGACATCATTGTTTAAACTATCTTGTATCGGTTTGCCCGTATCTAATGTTTCCAATAATGCTAAATAATGCAAATTTTTTTCCATGAGATCAGCTAATTTTAATAATACTTTTTTACGTGCTGCTGGCGATTGCTGTGACCAGGTGCCGGCATTAAAGGCATGGCGCGCATGTTTCACCGCCAAATCAATATCACTCGCATCGCAGGCAGCGACTTGGGCGAGCACTTTGCCCGTCGCGGGATTAATGCAAGGAAATGTTTTTCCTGCTTGTGCATCGACATAATGGCCATTAATAAAAGCTTGGCTTTTATAGCGTATGGTGGCCGCTTCTTGTTTGATTCTGTCATACGATGATAATTGCATGGCGTGCATAATGATAATCTTCCTAAACCAAAATTTTAAAAGCCATACAGTAACTCCCCCGACTGGGTTTGGCAAATTGAATCTGTTACACTTTCTCTGAAGCAGATTAAGGTAAATCACCACATGGATACAAACGTTAATTACACCATCGTCGGCGCATTTGTCATCGCTTTAATAGCCGCCGTCATTCTCAGCATTATTTGGTTATCGTCGGGTTTTTCCATTGAACAAGATACGACGTATGCTGTGTATATGAATGAAGCGGTCACGGGTCTTAATCCGGATTCGTCGGTAGAATTTAATGGCGTGGGCGTGGGGACGGTAAGAAGTATTAAATTAAATGCCAGTAACCCGCAATTAGTCGAATTGTTAATAAATATTAGAAAAGATACACCGATCACGCAAGGAACAGTCGCTACGCTGGCGACACGTGGCATCACCGGCATTACTTATATCGCTTTAAAAGATAAAGGACTAAATAAAAAACCTTTATTGACCCATCCGGGTGATCCTTATCCCATTATTAAAACTGAACCCTCACTGTTGCTGCGTATTGATATCACCATGAATCGTTTATCGCGCAATTTTCAGCAAATCAGTCATTCGTTACAAGCGGTGTTGGATAAAGAAAATTTAGAATCGATTAGGCAATTATTAATTAATATGCGCAGAATTACCGAAACCATGTCAGCAAACAATGCACGCTTTGATGTGATCATGAAAAATACGTCGCAAGCGAGTCAACAATTTTTGCCGTTAGTGCAATCTAGTCAAGCAGCAGTGAATACTTTGCAAATGCAAACATTGCCTATGTTTTATGAGGTGATGGCTAATTTGAATAGCATTGCACAAGAATTATCGGCAATATCGGGTGAAATTAAACGCAATCCTGCTGTTTTAATTCGCGGTACTAGTCGCCCAGCACCGGGCCCGGGTGAGGATAGAAAATGATGAAGATGAGACAGATATTATTTCGATTTATTTTTTTAATTTTTCTTTTTACGGCGAATTTATTTTTATTATCTGGTTGTTCATTGATGTCACCCGTTCCTGCACATTCGCAATCTGCTTATGTGATTGATAGCGTGCCCAGCAATGTTCCGAAACGTTCAACACAAGCGATGACGATGTTAGTGATGCAGCCCAATGCATTAGCGGCTTACGATACGGACAACATGGCGTATACGATTAAACCGTATGAAATTTCTTATTTTAGTCAAAATCGTTGGGCAGAAACGCCAGCACAAATGTTACAACCATTGATTGTTCAAGCCTTACAAAATACGCATTATTTTAATGCGGTGGTGTCACCACCTTTTGCTGGGAATTATCAATATATGTTGAATATACGCATTTTAAAGTTGCAACAAAATTTTCTCTATAAACCAGCAGTGTTGCAATTAGTGGTGCGGGTGCAATTAATTAAAGTAGGAAGCAATGCAGTGATTGCAACCAAATTATTTTCATTACGCGAACCCATTGTGGAACAGACACCTTATGGCGGAGTATTAGCGGCTAATAAAGCCACGGAAAAATGGTTGCGAGAATTAGCGCAATTTTGTGTAGAGAACATTGGGGCCTCCCGCTGAAAAAAGCGTGAACACCGCATTGCTTGGAGAAATGAATGTGACAGAAAAAAATAATGTAATGCAAAAATGTCTTCACCAAGGTTTTTTTCTAGTGATAATTGCAATTATTATCGGATTATTTTATTTGTTAGCATCAATGTTAACGCCATTTTTATTAGGCGCATTATTAGCTTATTTAACGAATCCTTTAGTAAAACGTTTAGAGCGACGTCATTTTTCGCATTTAATCAGCGTGGTGATAGTGTTTACCAGTGTGATTGGCGTGTGTTTATTATTTATCTTGATGTTGGTGCCGTTGATTCAAAATCAAATGATGGCGCTGATTGAAGTCATTCCAGAATTAACTATCTGGTTACAAAATAATGTGATGCCATGGTTAAAAACTTTTATTGATAGTAATACTTTAAAGAGTACTTTATCAGCTACGTTATCTAAATCTGGCGTGATGGTGAATGCACTCGTCGTTTCGGGTTATACCTTGGTAGGATGGATAACTAATCTCATTTTGACGCCGGTCGTCATGTTTTATTTATTGCGTGATTGGGATACATTAATTAACAAATTAGAAAATGCATTACCGCGTTCGATTGCGCCGACAGTTATTCAATTAACTAAAGAATGTGATAGCGTGTTGGGACAATTTTTTCGTGGCCAATTAATTGTGATGTTGGCCTTGGCATTTATGTATGGCGTAGGATTATCGATAGTTGGGCTGCAAGTTGGTTTGATTATTGGTTTTCTTGGCGGCTTATTAAGTATTGTGCCTTATCTCGGTTCTATATTTGTCGTAGTGACTGCATCAGTGGTAGCAATCGTGCAATTTTCTACTTGGCAAGCATTGCTAGGAGTGTGGGTAGTTTTTATTATTGGGCAAATCATCGAAAGTTATATTTTAGTGCCTTATTTAATTGGTGATCGCATTGGCTTGCATCCCGTTGCAGTGATTTTCGCAATCATGGCGGGCGGCGCATTATTTGGATTTTTTGGCGTGTTATTAGCATTGCCAGTTGCTGCGATTATTGTGGTGTTACTGCATTATTGTAATCAACGTTATCGAGCGAGTGAATTTTATCGCGGGTGATTACTTCCAAGCATGTTTATGTTTGATCTTTTTTGCATTACGCGTATCTCGCTTTTTAGCAATGGTAGAAAGCAAAATATCTTCATGGAATTGTTCTTGTTGGCATTTCTTACAATACACCGTGCTGCGTTGACCAATTCGAATATTTTTTAATTCAGTTTTGCATTTCACGCACGGTAATCCGGCGCGACCATAAACATGCAAATATTGGCTAAAATATCCTGGTTTGCCATCGCCGCCGACAAAATCTTTTAAGGTGGTGCCGCCTTGTTTAATCGCTTTGCGCAAAATGAATTTAATCGCTTTTACTAATGCTTGATAACGCGCGAGTGAAATCGTTTTCGCCGGCGCCAGCGGCGAAATCCCTGCTAAAAATAACGCTTCTGTCGCATAAATATTTCCAATACCCACGACAATATGATTGTTCATAATAAATGATTTAATTGGCGCACTGCGATTTTGAGCTTGTTGCCACAAATATTTTCCGCTAAAAATTTTATCGAATGGTTCGGGACCTAACTGTTTTAATAAAACATGTTGATGTGGATTTTTTTCTGCCCATAATACGGCACCAAATTTTCTTGGATCAGAAAAACGTAATATTTTTTTATTGGTTAATTGAATATCAACATGATCATGTTTTTTTGGCGGTGTTTCTGATAATAAAATACATAATCGACCTGACATACCTAAATGAATAATCACACATCCGGTATCGACGTGTAACAATAAATATTTACCGCGACGTTCAATGGTGTGAATAATTTTATTTTTTAATGTTTGCGCAAGATGGTGAGGTATCAGCCAACGCAATTGTGATTGACGCACCTCGACTTGATGAATGCGTTCACCAATTAAATGTGGTTTGATGCCACGTAATGTTGTTTCAACTTCAGGTAATTCTGGCATGTTTTTGTCATTGCGAGACCTGCGTTTTTTGCAGATTCTCAACCTTTTTTATTTTTCGCAAACAATTGTAAGCGATTTTCGATTTTGTAATATAAAGTATTTTTGGGGTAATGGCCATCTTTACCAGAGGCGCCGACGATTTCATTGGTTAATAAATAAATCGCCTCATCAATCGTATTGATAGGATAAATAAAAAATTTCTTGGCTTTGACCGCAGCAACAATATCTTCACGTAACATTAAATTATTTTTATTGACGGCAGGAATAATCACACCTTGTTTTCCAGTAAACCCTTTTTCTTTACACACATCAAAAAATCCTTCAATTTTTTCATTCACGCCACCAATCGCTTGTACATTGCCATATTGATCAATCGAGCCGGTGATGGCGAGCGATTGCAACAAGGGCATGTTTGCGAGCGCGGATAATAACGCACATAATTCACCAACCGATGCGCTATCACCATCCGTCCAACAATATAATTGTTCGAAAGCAATACTTGCTGATAATGCAAATAATTGATTGGGATTAAATCGACCTGCTAAAAAACTCGAAATAATTAAACCAGCTTTGGAATGTAGCGGGCCAGCCATTTTAATTTCGCGTTGAATATCCATGACGTGACCTTTACCTAAACGCACACGCGCTGTCACGCGTGTGGGATGCCCATAAGAAAAACTTCCCACTTTGCGTACAGAAAGACAATTCACTTGGCCAACGACAGCACCTTTAGTTTTAATAATAATAAAACGACGTTGAATATCTTCGTAATATAATTCACGTGCACGATCCATGCGATACACTTGCGCATTGATCGCACGATTGACCTCAGCAGCAGTGACTATTTTTTTATTCATGCGGCCAGCCCAATAATCTGCTTCAATCACTAAATCTTCAATGTCGCGAATGTGTGTGGTTAATTTCATGATGTCTTCGGCAAAACGAGTACTATAATCAATAATGGCAGCGACGGCACTGGCATGAAAAGTACGTAAATTTTCTCTTTTGGCAATGCTACCAATCAAACGCGCATAAGAATTAATATTTTTTTGCGTACGATTAATTTGTTCATCAAAGTCCACCGGCACTTTAAATAATTCGATAAAATCAGGATCTTTTTGACAAAAAGCATAATAAGTATTGCGATCACCCATTAAAATAATTTTAATATCAAGTGGGATCGGCATGGGTTCAAGTGAAATAGGATTGACGGCATTCGCTGCTTGTTGCATCGGTTCAATTTTTATTTTTTTTGCATACAACACACTTTTTAATGTTTCCCAAGATTCGCGATTATCTTTAAATTTTCGTGCTTCAATAATTAAATAACCGCCGTTTGCTTGCATCAGTGCGCCGGCGCGAATCAACGTGAAATTGGTGGCGAGCGCGCCTTGCTCGCTAGTATGTTCAATACGACAAATTAAATTAGCATAATAAGCATTATCAGCAAAAATAATCGGTGCGCCAGTTAATTGACTATTATCGACAACCACATTGACTTTATATTTGACTAAGGCAGGATTTTCTAATGAGAACGTCAATAACGTAGTTTTTTCATCTTGTTTAATAAAGTCATCGACATGATCAATACTGTCTTTTTGAATCGCTGTTAAATAATGAACGATGAGGGGAAATACCGCATATTTTTGTTGGTATTTTTGCACCAGTGGTTCTATGACGCCAGTTAATAATTTTAATTGTAATTTTTTTTCTTGCGTATGACGTTCTTTATATAAATAGGGAATTTTTCCGACTTGAATCGATGTTTGTTTTTTACGTTTCGTTTTTTTACTATATTTTTTGCGTTTTTGATTAAAAAAATCATTTATTTCTTTCATACCCGCACGGTATTCATCACTTTCAAACACAATCATGCAATTTTCTAATAATTCTTCGATAAATACTTTCATGTCTTGTTGAAACAATGTTCCCCTGCCGGCAGGCAATGACAAAGCAATGGGTTTTTCCGGCGTATCAAAATTGTGGATGTAACACCAATCGGGTGGGATCGGAGATTTATTGGTCGCAGCGGTTAATACCATTTGGATCAGCGAGCGCTTACCGATACCGGAAGGTCCCATGGCATATAAATTGTAACCGGTTTTTTGAATGCTAATCCCAAACCGCAGCGCTGCTAGGGCACGTTCTTGGCCGATAAATGCCGCAGATGATTTCAATTTCTCTGTGGTTTGAAAAGGTAATTGCGCGGGTCGTAGCGATTTGCGTAAGTGTTTGTAATCCAATGGTTTTATTTTCATACCACGTCCTTATCTTAGTCATATTACTTTTTTATTTATTCTCACCTTATAAGTATACCCAGCAATAGCAGAAAGAAAGTTAATAGCAAATCAATATAAAAGATTTATAATCAATGCCATACGTCAATACACAAGGAAGATATTATGTTTTCTGGGGTCCGCAAGCGTTCACGCATGGCTGGGCAACCGCCTGGCACATTAATTTATACCGGTAACAAAAAATCAGTGGTGCCGCAGGTGCGTGTGACCATGTTGGCCGGCGATCAATTTTATGATCAATCAGGGCCGCGTTTACAAGATTGTTTACCAGCAAAAATGCCTGAGGGCGCAGTGACATGGATTGATGTCACCGGATTGAATGACATTAATTTAATGAAGGAAATAGCAGAACATTATCATTTACATCCATTAACCGTCGAAGATATTTTAAATGTAGAACAGCGTTCAAAAGTAGAAGAGTTTGATGATTATTTATTTTTGACATTAAAAGTGTTGCGCTGGAAAGCCAATAAAAAAACTTTTTCGGTAGAAGAATTAAGTATTGTCATCGGTACAAATTTTGTTTTGTCATTTCAAGAAGAGCCATCGACATTATTTGATCCCATTCGCGAACGTTTGAGTCACGGTGCGCAAGGTTTGCGTAAGCAAAGCAGCGATTATTTAGCCTATCGTTTAATTGATAATGTCGTTGATCAATATTTTTTAGTATTAGAAGGGTTGGGCGATCAAATTGAAAAAGTAGAGGATTTAATTATTGCTAGTCCCACAAAAAATAGTGCTCGGGCGTTATATCGTATAAAACGAAAAATGCTCATTTTACGCAAAATTATTTGGCCGATTCGAGAAGTGATTAATCATTTATTAAAATTAGATGAAAAAATTATTTCTCCATTTACGCAAGTTTATTTGCGCGATGTATATGATCATACCGTGCAAGCAATTGATACCGTAGAAACCTTTCGTGATATGTTGTCAAATATGTTAGATATTTATTTATCGAGTTTGACCAATCGGTTAAATGAAATCATGAAAGTATTAACGATTATTACCACGACATTTATTCCAGTAACTTTTATCGCCAGTATTTACGGCATGAATTTTAAATACATGCCGGAATTATCGTGGAAATGGAGTTATCCCGTGGTGTTGTGCGTGATGTTGTGCGTCATCATTATCATGGCGTATTATTTTCATCGCAAAAAATGGTGGTGATTACTTCGTTCGATATTATTCACTATTCATTACTCTAAGTCGTTTAAATCCAGCGGTAAATATTTTTTGTCCTGATGCGAATAAGTAAAAATTTGTCCGGTTTTAATATCAAAAAACCATAAATGAATGGTTAATTTTTTTTGCGCGATTTTTTCTTGTATCCATGGAAAGGTTAAACAATGTTGATAAGATTGATTCAAGGCTAATTTTGCATATTCATCGGGATCAGAATGTAAATGATGATTATGCTGATGATCATGTGTGGTTTTAATCAGTGACACCCAATTAGTAATAAAATCATTGTGATTGTCAGTTTGAGAATCGAATAAAGCTTGAATCCCACCACATTGACTATGTCCCAACAAAATAAGATGTTCCACATTTAAAACGCGCACACCAAATTCCAATGCCGCACTGGTTCCATGATGCGCTTCATCTTTTTCATACGGTGGAATAATATTAGCGACATTGCGGACGACAAATAAATCACCTGGATCACATTGTAATATTAATGCAGGATCAACGCGCGAATCGCAACAGGCGACCACCATGGTTTGCGGTTGCTGGCCATAATGAGAAAGATATTGCATGATGGACGCATCGCCCAATGCATATTTCTTTCGAAAAATTTGATAGCCTTGTAACATTTTTTGAAAATTATTTTCCATAAACCATCCGCGGAGTTTATTATTAATGATTAATGAAGATTCAATATTGAGATCCAATATTTATATGAGTGCTTGCCAGATTGCAAACATGCTTGCATGCTAGCATGACGCGCTTTACTATTGAAGTAACCAGTAATTCATAGTTAAATAGCTGCTCTATCTCATTAACCTACTAACTAATCTAATAAAAAGGCTTTATTTCATGCAGCAAGGTTCACTACGCCAAACAGAATTATTTACTAAAACCAAACGCACAATCAGTCAAGATGAAACGGCAGCAAACGCAATCCTACTCACTCGTGGCGGCTTTGTTGATAAATTAATGGCAGGGGTGTATTCATTTTTGCCGCTGGGACAACGGGTGTTGGCGAAGATAGAAAATATTGTGCGTGAAGAAATGGTCAAAGTGGGCGGTCAAGAAATATTGATGCCAGCTTTGCAACCCAAAGAATTATGGGATACCACTCAGCGCTGGGACAGTATGGATATTCTCTATAAATTAAAAAGCAGTGAAAATCGCGATTTATTATTAGGCCCGACACATGAAGAAGTGGTGACGCCATTATTGGGTTCGTTTATTCAATCGCATAAAGATTTGCCGCGTTATGTTTTTCAAATTCAAACTAAATTTAGAAATGAAAAACGCGCAAAATCAGGTTTATTACGTGGTCGTGAATTTCGTATGAAAGACATGTATTCGTTTCATGCGACGAGTGCCGATTTAGATATATTTTATGAAAAAGTAAAAGAAGCGTATGTGACTATTTTTAAACGTTGCGGCCTTGGCGATTTTACTTATTTAACGTATGCATCAGGCGGCGCCTTCTGTCAATATTCACACGAATATCAAACGTTGGCTGAGCATGGCGAAGATTATATTTATTTGTGGCGCGATAAAAATGTCGCCGTCAATCGAGAAATTATTGAAGATGTACGACAAACAACGGCATGGCAAGGTGCGCAATTTGATGAAAAGAAAGCGATTGAAGTCGGTAATATTTTTAAATTAGGCACGCGTTTTTCCGATGCGTTTGGTTTAACGTATCAAGATACGCATGGTCAACGTCAACCGATTTATATGGGATGTTATGGCTTAGGGACAACGCGTTTAATGGGGACCATTGCGGAAGTCTGCTGTGATGCGCGCGGGTTAATTTGGCCGCGTGAGGTGGCGCCGTTTGATGTACATCTCATTTCGCTTCTAACTAATCCAGAAGAGCAAGCGCAAGCCGATGCGATTTATAACGCCTTATCTGCGCAAGGTTATAAAGTGTTATATGATGATCGCACCGCATCAGCCGGAGAAAAATTTTCTGATGCTGATTTAATTGGGTTACCGCTGCGTGTTGTCATTAGCGCGAAAACCTTAAAAAATAAATCGATTGAAATGAAAGCGCGTACCAGCGAGCAGGCTACGTTAGTAGGCATAGAATTATTTTTAGCAAATCCAGAAAAATACTTGTTATCGTAGGTCAGCTTATAGCGTTTTTTGAATAATCATGACTATTAGGTTTGCCATCCTGACAGGATGACAATTGGCATGACAACATTGTCATTTAAACTTTCTCGTAACTCACGCGATCTTAAAAAAATCGCTGGCATGTTTCGTATTTGCTTAAAATCGTAAAATCGATTGATTATTTTATTGATTAATTGCTTGAACACAGCGTTCAGTATGTATGCTTGGTTTTTTAGAAAAAAAAGCCAAACTAAAAATAATAAAACTAAATGCGAGTAAATAAAGTAAATCGTAATAGGGTGGAATCACGCCTTTGCCGCCGTAATTGCCAAAATAAGAAAAAATACAGAGTCCTAAAAAATAACAAATCAACCAAAGTGAATGTTTGCCATCTAATGTACGCTGCAATTTTTTAAAATAACAATATAATAAATAAATCACTAACCCTATCACTGTTAACATTAATAATTTAAATATACTTTGCAATCCCGCCCAATAAACACCGGCGGTACAAATATAAAATCCGATGAATGCAATTATTTCACCGCACCATAAACGAAAAGGTCTGTGATGGGTGGGTAATTGTTTACGCAAACAAACCAAACAAATTGGGCCGATGGCATAACTCATCATTAATGCTGTCACTAAAAAGGCGGCCATCGCCTGCCAATCGCGTAATAAAAAAAAGATAGTCGCGGCAAGTAAACAATTGATGCATAAACTAATCCACGGTACGTGATATTTATTTTCTGTCGCCAGACTTTGCGGTGCTACTTTTGTTGCACCTAAACTTGATAGCATGCGTGCTGCAGTCATGGAATAAACGAGCGCGGTGGAATAAGGCGAAATAAACGCATCGCTATATAACAACATGCTTAAATATGTCAATCCTGCAAATGTGGTGAGTGCGGCAAACGGCCCGGCATCGCCGGCAAAAGTTAAATTTGCCCAGCCATGAGTTAAATCTTGTGCGCGCAAACTGCCAATAAAAGACCATTGCAAAACAGTATAAAGTAATGCAGTTAACATCAATGAACTGATTAATACGATAGGAATATATTTCCCTGGTTTTTTAGTTTCACCAACCATGATGATCGCTTGTCTAAATCCCAATAAAGAAAAAAGTACGCCGCCACTCGACATCGCTGCCATCACTCCTTGCCAACCATACGGCATGAAGCCACCATATTGCGAAAAATTATTGGCATGATAACTCGTGCTTAATAATGCAATCGCCGTGATAGAAGGAATAAGTAATTTCCACAGCGTAAAACTCGCATTAATACGCGCAAATAGACACATGCCAAAATAATTTAATATTACAAAACTAATTAATAATATTAATGCAAGAAAATAGCCGCGCGGTGTGATGATATAGCGCAAACCCTCATGCGCCATGACATGCGGTAAATAATTGCTGGCATATTGAATGATGCCTTGGGTTTCAATGGCGGGAATGGTAGCAAGTGATAGCCAGGTTAAGCCATTAATGAGAACGCTAGTGAGATGACCATGCGTGTAAATAGGTAACTGTGCCAAACTATTAGTTTGCGGAAACATGGTTGCAACTTCGGCATAAGCAAGCGCAACAAATAATAATAAAAAACCAGCGAGTGGCCAGGCGATGACAGCGGCGGGACCGGCAAAATGTGCGGAATATAAAGCACCAAATAGCCAACCCGAGCCAATCATGCTAGTGAAGGATATCCATAATAAACTTGTCGCTGTCAGATGTTTTTTCATTTTAACTAAAACTCCTTGAAGATTTTTTTAGAAAAAATAAATTTTGATTATAGTACACTTTTCTGCAAATCTTTCCCATCTTGGCGATGACTTTATGCGAATAATTTATTAAAAATCTATTATTAAAAATCCACTTGTTTAAACATAAATTCAGCTGCTGCTAATAACTAATGAGGTATTGATATCTGTTTCACTGGAAAGAAGATAAATTCTATTAAGTAAAATAAGTAAAAAATACTGGCTTTTTACCTTGTTTTAAATTATTAATAATAACGGCCAATTGGATTTGCGCAATTTAAAAGGAATTTTACATGCCATCTCATTTTCAGAAGAGCATCACCGCAGGATTGCTATTATTTTCTAGTTACGTATTTGCCAGCAGCGCAGATACACAGCTTTCTGCTACTCGTTATAACAACTTTTATATCGGTGCTGATGTGGGTATTGCCAGTCTTGTTGACAATGAATCAACAAACACGCCACAAGATTCTCATCGTTTAAGCGCGACGGGGGCAGTGGGTGGCGGATTTATTGGCTACGATTTTACGCTGCGCGAGCAACTGAAATTAGGGTTGGAAGGATTTATCAATGCGACTGATTTAAATCTTTCAGATAATCAAAATTATGCTCCAACCTCTTCATATAAAGTGAGTATGAGTTATAGCGCTGGTTTTAGATTAATTCCCGGTTATGAATTGACACCGGATACGATTGGAGAACTTATTCTTGGTTATGCTTACGGAAAATTTAATGTCAGTGATAATGGTAATTACGGCATCATTAACACTCATTTTTCGAAAAGTGGTTTTCAGTATGGTTTGGGTTTGAAAACATTTATTTATAAAAATTTCTCGGTACGTGCCGATGTACTTTACACCACTTATTCGTCGCAAACTTCTGATGGTGTGACGACGTCAACGCCAGCAAGTACACAAGTTTATAAAAATAATTTGTCAACATTGGAAGGGAATTTAGCACTTATTTATAAACTTTAATTTGGTTTTATAAGTTGTTTTAATCAAGATGATGAGTATAAGGACATGATATGGATAAAAATATGGATAACAAAATTTTTTCACTCATATTAAAAATTGCCATTTATTTTTTTGCGTTATCAAACATTGCTTTTGCGCTCGCAAAAGGAGAAATGGCTTCTTCATTAATCACACAAAATGGTTTTTATGTTGGCGGTGATATGGGTGCAGCAGATTTTATGGATAAAGAATCACATTCAGTGAATCCGGAATCGCATCAATTAGGTGCGGTTGGCGCAGTGGGTGGCGGTGTTATTGGTTACGATTATGGGATTAACAACAATTATCGTGTTGCGATTGAAGGTTTTATCGATGCAAATAATCTGAATGCTAATATTAAACATGCGCCTTCGACTTATAAAATGAGTCAACAATATAATATCGGTGTGCGACTATTACCTGAATATGTTTTCACTCCTTATACGGTAGGCCACTTTATTGTTGGTTATGCTAACGGTCGTTTTACTATTAATGATAATGGCGTGTATGGATTTATCAATACCAGTTACAACCAAAGTGGTTTCCAAACAGGTGCAGGATTGACAACGGTGTTAATAAAAAATATTTTTGTTCGACTCGATGCGTTATACACATCATTTCCTTCCAGTACCAAACAAGGCGTCGGTTTATCTACTCCAACGCAAAATTATACTAATCGCTTTAGTCAATTGGCTGGAGAGTTTGCAGTTATTTATAAATTTGATTAGTCATGTGCATGTCAATCAACTTTGCATAAGACTATTAAATTTTTCTTGTGCAAAGTTGATTGATAATAAAAAAGTTAATAACCTTTTGATACGAGCAGTGCTTTACATTGTTGTCGCGTCGCATCGTCAAAATTAGCATTTGGAAGTATTTTTTGATTATTCACAACGGGTGCAACGCAATTTTCAACCAGCCCTTTGCCAACGTTGTTTCCACCTTTATAAAAACCGAGTTGCATACACGCTGCTGCAATCGGTTCACACGGATTAGCCCATGTATTTGCAGAAATACCCATGGTTAAAATAGCGATGGTGATGAGAGTATATAGTTTTTTCATGAGCATCCTTCCTTATAAATAAATGATTTAGACATCCTGGTTTGAGTATATCATTAATAATATGATGCACAATCGTAGGAAAAAATAGGTCGCAATTAATGAATATGAGAATTTAGTTCTCATAAGTAAACAATCATTTGAGGAAAAAAATGTCTAAAATAGCTAGGAGAGCTGAAATAAAAGATATTGCTAAAATAATGGCGATATTAGAACAGAATTTAATAGCTAATAAATCTCCGTCTGAAAAATTACTTTTAGAAACTTCTGGTTTTTTAATCCATGACTTTAGACAGGATGAGCCGCAAAAAGCTATTGAAGATAATCATCACCATATCGTGTTTGTGGTAACAGAAGATGCTGAAGTAATTGGTTATGCTTTTAGTGATGACTTAAAACATTTAAACACTCATTGGATAGATGAAAATAGAATACCTGAAGCGGTGAAGAACATTTTTGCAAATGAAAAATTTTTTATCCTGTGCAAAGATTGCCCTGGTGATGCAGTTCGCCACCTCTCCTTTTAATAAAACATTAATAAATATCCTTACCTAATCCTCTAAAATCCAGGTTTTAACAAAGTAACAAATAAACAAATAAAAAAAGAGTCAATTATGCAGCCAAGAAATAATCAAGATCCCAATCAACTATTCGAGAAAAAAGATTTTCTTTATCTTTTTCTTATTGATCCAGCCAGAATTATAGTAAATGATCATTATGAAAAATACGTTGGCAGAGAAACTGGTTATGGCAAATCATTATTACAAGCCTATCAGTATGCATTAACTACGCCTATTTTAGGGATGACGGAAGGACTACTAAACGATATTCATCGGATTGCGATGAGTCATTTACCGGATGCTAATCCAGGACAATATAAAGAAAAACCAAATTCTTTTGCTGTTACTCCGAGTGTAATAATAGATCCAAATAGTAAAGAGATCTGCAAAAATTGTACTTTTAGTGTAACTCATGAAGGCATACAAGAATTCATCGATTATTGGTTGCTGGGAAAGATACAACCACCTTTTCATTATATTGCTTTCCAGAAAAAAAATGATCCTCTTACTGGATTCATTGTCTGTGTTGAAGAGGGTAAGTTATTTATAAAAGAAATAAAAAATAAAAAAATTATTAAAAAGATCGAATTAGATAAAAATAATTTACAGCGACTCTACACACTATTGAAAGATTTTTCTTATTCTTGCGAAGTAAATAGTATGCCTGCAATTTCATCACCAGGTGAGATGAAACAATGTGTGACTTTAATGTTAAAGCGACACGTTGATGAGTATAACGATGAAATCAAAAAAGCAACTTCTGAAAATAAAAAAATTAGTACTATTGTAAAACACACTCAACGTATCGCGCAGTTACATGCTTTTAAAGATGGTAATATACGCACGTGTTATGTCTTATTAAATAAGTTATTAAAAGAAAACCATTTATCTTTAAGCATTATGCTTGATCCCAATCGATTAGATATGTGTCATATTGATTTAATCGTCAGGACAGTTAAATGTGGGCAGGAAATTTATAATCAGTTAATGCATTTAAATAGTTCAGAAAAAAAATTCACCGTCACGACGGAAGAAGAATTTGATTTTATGAAATCGATCACTTTTTCTAAGCAACCTCTTTATGATATTGATGAGAACACTATCATCGATTTCGTGATAACACTAAATAAAGTTAATTTAATAGAAAAATTTGATCCTTTAACAAATTCTTTAAATTTATTTTCTATTCAAAAAAACCCCATACATACTCAATTACTAGCGGAAACGGAAGAATATTTTTCAGAGAATTCAAAATATAAGTCTATTTATACTGCTCTCGAAAAAAGTGACTATGTGTTAGCATTACGCAATGCTTGTATTAATAATTTAGTACCTCTTATTCTAATATTATTAAAATTCAAAGATAGTTTTAATATTAATGATCCATCGAAAAACGGTAATACGGTATTGGATTGGCTTGAGTTAAGTACAATAGGCTCGCCTGAGAGTAAAGATAAAATCAGAGCATTATTGATAGAAAATGGTGCTTTAACCAAAGAGCAAATTGTTAAACGTTATGGAGCAAGTTAACTGGACCCCGATCTGTTTTATGGTTAGTTAAAAAATGAAAGTAAAAAATGATAAGAACCGATCAAAAATATTTAGATGTTTGATTTGTTCCATGACGAAATCTCATCTTTTAATGTTTCGATTTTATTTTTTAGTACATCACGTATTTTTCTGAATAATATTAATTGTTCTTCTGCACTATTGCTTCCGCCAGGGTCAGGTAGTGGCCAATGGAGCCGTTTTACATTTCCAGGAAATACCGGACAAACTTCTTCTGCACATAAGGTAATGACTAAATCAATTTTGTTTTTATCAATTGAATCAACAGATTTGGAGTAATGATGGGAAATATCGATATTTATTTCTTTAAGGACTTTTATAGCAATTGGGTGCACTCGCCCAGGATGAGAACCGGCACTGCTTACATTTGCGATGCCGGTTAATAATTGATTTCCAATTCCTTCTGCTATTTGACTGCGAGCAGAATTCGCAACACATAAGAATAAAATATTTATCATAAATACCTCAGCAACAAGATGTTTTTTTAGCATTACTACTACAGCATTCCTCTAAAAGATAACGCCCTAATTTTTTTATCACATCAATATTTACCATACAAAAAATGGTCTGATTTTCTTGTTGTCGAGTAATTAATCCGGATTTTTCTAATAACGTGATATGGTGAGTTAATGTCGAATCTGGAATTTTTGTTTTACTAGAAATTTGACCCATGGTAAGACCATCTGGCGCTGATTTAACAAGTAAACGCACAATTTCTAATCGACGTTGATGGCCAAGTGTACTAAAACAGTTGATAGCTTCTTGAATAGTCATATGAGCTCCCCGGTATATGTATCTTGTTCTATATTCCTATTATTCTAGGAATATAGAATTAAAAAGTCAAGTACTTTAAGGATAATATGAAATTTAGCTATTCTGAAGCGATTAACTCTCATCACCCTCCGGCAACTGCTGCCGTTTCCCTTATCTTCCGCGCTCGCCTGCTCTGCTGGTGTAGACCTCGCAATAATCACAAGCTAATAAATCGTAGATTCACTATGCTCAAAGCATCACTCGCGATAGAATCAAGTAAGAAAATTCATGGCTATATGGAACTTGTTCCGATTTATCCTGCTCAGCAAAAAGAAATAAATAATAGTAATAGTACGTCGTCTAAGGAATAGAAAAATGAAGAAAAAATATGCCATATTGATTTTGATCGCAATAGGATTATTTATCGCTGGCATTTTTATTGGGCGATACTCAACGCATCCTGTATCTAATGAAAAAAAACCACTTTATTGGGTAGATACAATGGAACCAACCGTCCATTATCCAGGGCCGGGTAAATCGCGCATGGGCATGGAGCTTGTTCCGGTTTATCCTGATGAAGACGCTGATCAATCGAGTATTCGTATTTCACCTACCGTCATTAATAACCTCGGCATTCGTACTGTTCCTGTTGCACAAAGTGGATTAACAAGACGTATTGAAACGGTCGCTTATATTGAGCCAAATGAAAATCAAATTAGTCACATTCATTCTTATGCAGATGGTTGGGTAAGAAAACTTTTTATTAAAACGGCAGGTGAACCGGTTAAAAAAGATCAAGTATTAATGCAACTATATTCACCTATATTGATTAGCGCACAACAAGAATATTTGCTTGCCTTAAAAAGTGATGACGTATCATTGGTTGAAGGTTCCATTAAAAAATTGCAATCGCTGCATATCGCTGAATCGCAAATTCAGCAATTGAAAACAACTAAAAAAATTAATCAATTAGTTGATATTGTTTCTCCACAAGAGGGTGTGATCACAGCATTAAATATTCGTGAAGGAATGCGTATTACACCCGATACAGAAATGATGAGTTTAGTTAATTTATCCAGTGTTTGGATGATTGCACAAGTTTTTGAAGAACAAGCTAATTGGGTTAAGGCCGGAGAAATTGCTGAAGCAAGATTACCTGCATTTCCAGATAAAATATGGAAAGGAGAAGTTGAATACGTTTATCCAGAAGTTGATCCAACAACACGTACCTTGAAGGTACGATTTCGTTTTAATAATCCAGAAGGTATTTTGAAACCTAACATGTATGCAAATATCACTTTATTTGCAGAACCTAAATCGAATGTACTCAGTATTCCATTGGAAGCGTTAATTCGCAGTTCCCAAGGAAATCGTGTCATTGTGTTGTTAAGCAATGGACGTTTTCAAGTTCATCCTGTTATCACCGGTATTGAATCAGGCGAACAAATAGAAATTATTTCAGGATTAAATGCGGGAGAAAAAGTGGTGGCTTCAGGGCAATTTTTAATTGATTCAGAAGCAAATTTAAATGCAGGATTGCAGCGATTAGAAACCCCCTCGCAAACGACGACAAATTCTCCAGCACAGTCAACTATTATTATCGAGGGTAAAGGTATTATTAAAGCAATTAATACAGCAGAAAATTCAGTCACGTTGCAACATGAGCCTATTCCAATTTTAAGTTGGCCAGCGATGACAATGAATTTTTCTATGGATAAAACTGTAGCGCTCAATCAATTTAAAATAGGTGATCAGGTGCAATTTACTTTTAAAAAAGGTGGCGATAACACTTATATGATTACGAACTTTAAAAAAATTAATTCCTTAAATGAAGGAAATAATAATGAAGGAAGTAATAAATGATTGCGAATATTATTCGTTGGTCGATACGAAATCGATTTTTAATTATCCTCGCCACCATCATGCTTATTTTGTGGGGTTTATATGTTATTAAAAATACGGCGGTTGATGCCATTCCTGATTTATCTGATGTCCAAGTCATTATCAAAACAGATTATCCAGGCCAAGCACCACAAGTTGTTGAAGATCAAATAACTTATCCGCTCACTACGGCTATGTTATCTGTTCCAGGCGCAATTACTGTGCGTGGTGAATCAGGTTTTGGTATTTCCTATGTTTATATTATTTTTAAAGATGGCACGGATCTCTATTGGGCGCGCTCACGTGTGTTGGAATATTTGAGCCAAATTGCTAATCGCTTACCGCCTGGTGCGCAAACGGCTTTAGGGCCTGATGCAACAGGCGTGGGTTGGGTTTATGAATATGCCTTAGTTGATCGTACTAGTCAGCATGATTTAGCACAATTGACTAGTTTACAAAATTGGTTTTTAAAATATGAATTACAAAAAGTACCAGGCGTTTCCGAAGTTGCAACAGCGGGTGGCATGGTTAAACAATATCAAATTACGTTGGATCCTAATCGATTGCGTGCTTATGGGCTCACGCTGCAACAAGTAAAACTTGCCATTCAACGAGGCAATCGCGAAGCAGGCGGCTCTACTATTGAAATGGGTGAAGCGGAATACATGATAAGAGCCAAAGGTTACATGAAATCGATTAATGATATTGAACAAGTTCCCATTGGCCTCGGTAAAAATAGTGTTCCTATTTTGTTAAAAGATATTGCAGAAATACAATTAGGCCCACAAATAAGACGTGGCATTACGGAGTTAAATGGAGAAGGCGAAGTAGTGGGCGGCATTATTGTCATGCGGTCTCAACAAAATGCCATGCAAACAATAGCAGGCGTAAAAGAAAAATTAGCGCAATTACAAAAAAGTCTTCCTGCAGGTGTGCAAGTTATTACAACTTATGATCGATCGAGTTTGATTCAACGAGCGATTGATACATTGTGGGATAAATTAATAGAAGAATTTATTATTGTTTCGTTAATTTGTATTGCATTTCTTTATCATTTTCGTTCATCGCTGGTGATTATTATTAGTTTACCCATTGGAATACTTGCAGCATTGATTGTGATGCACTTTCAGGGCATCAATGCAAATATTATGTCATTAGGTGGTATCGCTATTGCAATTGGTGTCATGGTCGATGCGGCGATTGTGATGGTTGAAAATGCACATAAACATTTAGAACAAAATTCTATAAAAGAAATAAGTCACTGGCAACTCATGCAACAATCTGCAATCGAAGTAGGGCCGCCACTTTTTTTCTCACTATTAATCGTGACAGTTAGTTTTTTACCGGTATTTACTTTACAAGCGCAAGAGGGAAGATTATTTGCACCATTAGCTTATACAAAAACGTATGCCATGGCGGCGGCTGCGATTCTTTCTATCACCTTGGTTCCAGTTTTAATGGGTTATTTTGTGAGAGGAAAAATTCATGCTGAGCGTGATAATCCACTGAATCGTTTCTTACATGCTGCATACAATCCTATTATTCAAGTGATATTGAAAGCACCAAAAACGGTGTTGATGATAGCAGCTATTATTGTTCTTATTGGTTTTTGGCCGATGTCACAATTGGGTGGTGAGTTTATGCCAGAGTTAGATGAAGGTGATTTACTTTATATGCCAACAACATTTCCTGGGATTTCTATTGGCAAAGCACAACAAGTGTTACAACAAACTGATAAATTAATTGTAACCATTCCTGAAATAAAATCTGTATTTGGCAAAATTGGTCGAGCAGAAACAGCAACCGATCCAGCACCACTTTCCATGGTTGAAACAACAATTCAATTCAAACCAAAAAGTGAATGGCGTTCTGGTATGAATATGGAAAAATTACGCGCTGAATTAGCAGCACGTGTGAAACTACCCGGATTATCGAATGCATGGGTAATGCCTATTCGTACTCGTATTGATATGTTAGCAACCGGTATTAAAACACCTGTAGGTGTTAAAATTGCTGGCGCTGATTTAAATATCATTCAAGTGATTGGCCAACAAGTTGAAAATGTATTAAAACAAATTCCAGGTACCACTTCTGTTTTTGCTGAACGGGTTGCAAGTGCTCGTTACATTCAAATTGATATTAACCGTTTGAAAGCGGCGCGTTATGGATTAAACGTTGAAGATATTCAAGATATTGTGGAAACAGCAGTGGGTGGCGTCAATGTGACAGAAACAATTGAAGGACGAGAACGTTATCCAGTGAATCTTCGTTACCCAAGAGAAATTCGTGATTCGCTGGAAAAATTGCGCTTGTTACCGATTGTTACGCCATTAGGTGCAACCATTCCATTGAGTGAAATTGCCGACGTCAATATAGCTGAAGGCCCGGATATGATTCGCAGCGAAAATGCACGTTTAAATGGATGGGTATTTGTTGATATTGCTGATCGTGATCTGGGTTCTTATGTGCATGAGGCACAACTTGCCGTCAATGAAAAAATTAAATTACCAGCAGGTTATTCCATCAGCTGGTCAGGTCAATATGAATATTTAGAGCGCGCTAAAGAACGATTAAATATTGTTATACCAATTACTTTGGCGATTATTTTTGTATTACTTTATTTAAATTTTCGACGTTTTGCTGAAGTATTTATTATTCTTACGACGTTACCACTTGCTTTAGTGGGCGGTGTTTGGCTGCTATATTTACTCGGATATCATTTATCTGTTGCTGTTGGTGTCGGTTTTATTGCGTTGGCAGGTGTTGCAACAGAGACCGGCGTCATTATGTTAGTTTTTCTTAACCAAGCGCTTGCAAAAAAAGAAAAACAAGCTGAAAAAGAAAAACGAAATCTGACTCGTAAAGATGTACGCAATGCAGTAGTTGAAGGTGCTTTGCTTCGTTTAAGACCGAAAATCATGACAGTATCCGCTATTATCGGCGGCTTATTACCTATTATGTTTTTAGGTGGCACAGGTTCTGAAGTGATGCGTCGTATTGCAGCTCCCATGGTAGGCGGAATGATCAGCGCAACCATATTAACCTTGATTGTAATTCCAGCCGTTTATTTGCTTTGGAAACAGTGGCGACTTCCTCCTGAGAAATTTTAGATGACAGGATTAGATGAACTGCCTTTCTTAGGGTAGGGGAGCAGCGTTTTGAATATCCAATCCTAATTCTTCACTGATCTAAGTTCAGCAAGAGCTCTAATCGCCAATCGGGAACACCAATATCAGGAAAAATACTGACATGATCTGCAACGGCTAACTGAATAGATGTAAATTGATCGGATTGTACAGTTAAGTTATTTGGTTAATTTATTCATTAACTCACTATTATGGATAACAAAAAATAGAGCAATAACAGCAATAAAAATAAAATTGATAATAATTATCCCAATACGTGGATTAGCGCTATTTAAAAAAGTAATTAAACCAATTGCTAGACCAGCAAAAAAAATAAAATACGAACTCATTAACAAGCAAAGTATACTGCCGATGATGAAAATCAAAAACCCCAACAAAATAATTGGTTTGCGCCCGTAGCGATCTGCTAACTCACCTACTAAAAGAAAATGAATGAGTAGATGTTGAAATATTAATCTGCAATAGCCGAGTTATTTTTTCATAGATAGAATGGCTAAGTAATTCATATTGATTTTCATCGAGATGGATACCATCTTTTTTACTGGCTTTTATAATTGAAGAAGCATCTAAAAATTCGCAATTTTCTCGTATGGCTATCTGTTGATACGCGTTCCCTATTTTTTTAGATTTTTCAATGGATTCTTCATTATATTGATCTTGCATATTTATCGTGTTCTCAATTAGCGGTGGCGCAATCATTAAAATTTTTGGTGCGTTTCCATCTATCCCTTTGTTACATGTTTTAATGGTTTTTATTAATTGTGCTATTCCATTAGCACTTTCTTCTACAGATTGATTGTATTGTATTTTCATGTCATTTGTTCCTAACATAAAAATAACAAGATCAATTGGATAATGTAATTCAAGACTCATTGGTAAATAAGTTAAACCATTACGAAAAAGCCTCCCTGGAATTATTTCATCTAAATTTGTTGTTCTGCCATTCATTGCTTCTTCGACGATATTAAAATTTTCTCCAAGACAATTTTGTAATAAACCGACTAATCTTTTATTTTTTGGATATCGTTCTCCTAAACAAGTTGTTTTGTTATAACTTCCAGGAATAAATCCCCAAAAAAGTGAATCTCCGTAACATAAAATAGTTTTCATTATTACCTCATTTATCTAAAAGCAATATTCGCTGTAAGATTGCGTCCTTTCTGCAGGTTTTCAGAAAGGACGTGAAAATAGGAGATATCTTTGTCTAGGACTAGATATTTATTTTAGTCTCTGCAGCTTTTGCACATGAAATAATGTTCATGACAGTAGGTTCGAAAAACTCTCTATTTGCAAAGCTATGTCCTAATCCTGGCATGATAAAAAGCGTTGATCCTGAGATCGCTGCTTGTATCGCTCTGCCATGTGCTAGTGGAAAAATAGGGTCTTCGGCACCATGTATGATATGGGTAGGCGCAGTAATTTTGCTAGGAGCAGCTGCATACAAATCATAGGATGCCATTGTTGCTTTAAGATGATTATTCATGCCATCTGGATTTTTTATGCGTTCAAATACCAGTAGGGCGAGTTCACGGCAAAGCACTTCATCGGTTGGGATGCTGCCACTATTTATTTTTGCGTTCCTAATAAATAGTTGCACTTTTTCTTCTAACGAATCTGGCACATAGTTAATTGTTTCTTTCGCAGCATTGATTACGCGAGGATCTGGTCCTGGCAATGTATAGTTAGCGATATTATCTTGAAATGCAGCAAGCGCGGGACGCATATCGATTGTTGTTACCATTAAAGTTAACGAACGAACGCGTTCGGGAAAGTGCGCACCCAATAGCATAGCAATAAGGCCGCCCATCGACCCACCCGCAATATGCGCACTACTAAGTTGATAATGATCCATTATGCGAATGACGTCATCTGCCATATCTAATAACGTATAAGGATGAGTCTCGAAATTGAATGAAGTTGAGAGGCCAGTGTCCCTATTATCGTAACGGATAACGAAATAGTGATGTTTAGCAAGCTGTTCACAAAATTCAACCGGCCACAGAATGCCTTGACCACCCGAACCCATGATTAAAATAATGGGTGGATTTTCCTTGCTGCCAAAACTTTCTGACCAAAACTCGAGGCCGTCTACTTTGATCATTTTTTCAGATTGATTCACTATACCTGCTATGGCCATTGTTGGCTCCTTAGAGTTACTAATTTTTAGTGTAACTATTTTTTATCGTTGACTTAATCAACAGCGTCATTATGGCAATGGGTATATCTACTGCATTTGCTTTTTAGCAATGGAGTCTAATCTTATATAGCTTTGCCGAAAAGATAAAGGCATTACACTTGCTTGTTTGAGTGCATCGCATACTTTTTGTGGTTTTTCAAATTGAATAAAGTGACCAGAAGATACTTGAATAATTTTACTGTTTTGGTTTTTATTGAGCCATTGCATTTGGCTTGCATACCAATCTTCTTTCAAAGGATGATCTTTCTCCATGCCAGTTGAGGAGATAATGATAATTGGAATTGAATTTTTAATATTGCCTAATAACCTAATTGATTGTTTGGATTCATCAAATCCAAGCAATTGATAAAAAACTTCGGTTTTTCGACCACCATATTTTTTATAAATATATTTTGCTGGGTTTATTTTGGCTTCTTCTATACTTATTTTTAATTTATCAATTTGCTTATTAGAGAAATTAAAATCTCGAGGTACTGGGTCAACTAAAAGTAATCCTTTTACAAGGTCAGGATTCTTTAAAATAAAATAACTTATGTATATTGCACCATATGAATGGGCAACAAATAAGTAAGGGGGCTTAATATTCAGCTGTTTTAATAAGATCGATAACTTGCCACTGACTAGTTTGGCTGTCAGTGGATTAGATGAGGATAGTTGAAAATCTGGTGGACTTTTACCTAATCCATTTCGATCATATAAGAATACTGAGCCCATTTGTTTTACACAATTGAAAAATTTTTTATTATGTTTCCATTCATTGATATCTGTTCCGCTGCCATTTTCAAAAATTATTGTTCCTTTAAATTTTGCTGAAGAATTTGGATAATATTCTGAGTAAATCGATAAATTAGGCGATATATTAGTTAATTTTCCTCCTGCAAAAGCACTGAAGGAAAATAAAAAGATTAAAAATATAAATTTCTTCATTTTTAAATGCCTATTTTTAAAAACTTAAAGACTAGAATACGCTAACTCGTTGATTTACTAAATACAGATGGTGCGAATTGCATACATATTGATGACTTGTAGCCATCTTTCCTCTTTCTTAGATTCAAAATTATATGCCAGTAAGGAAAATTACAGGAAATAAATAGTGGACATAAACAGTTACTCTTGTTATGATCGTCCGCGTTAAAAAACGTTCCTTCATTGTTTGATAATTTCTGATATGAGGGATTTGATGTGTTAAGTAGAACAATAAAAATAATTAAATATGTAATATCATTCAATCGTAAATTTCTATAATAGGATTTGCTGGAGCTCATAGTTTATTTGGGAAACGTCAGACAGAGAAAAAAATACAAGCAGTACAAGATTTAGGAAAAAATCTTCGAGAGCTAGATAATAAAATCCCAGTTATTAAATATACATAGGTTCAATTCGGATTTAATACAAAGCCAGCATATTACTTACCTATCAAAAAATCAGCCAATGTAGCTTGGTTTGAGATTATTTCTTTAAAATACATATTTTGTTTTATTCCGTTAGAAGTAATCATTGCAATAAAAATTTGTTTATCCATTTTAGTTTGTTTTTTAAAAACATCAATTTTATTTAATAAGTTATTTGTATATTGCTTATCTAATTCAAACACTGTATCGGTATATTTTATTTCGCAGATTGTTACTATTCCATCATCACGATCAAAGAGTAAATCTATTTGAGCCCCTTTCTCTTCGCTTCCTTTCCGCGGTGAATATCGCCATGTACCAACATTTGCAGTAACAGGAATATTAAGTGCCGATCTAATTTTTTCTATATGTTTATAACAAACTGCTTCAAAAGCATAGCCTGACCAACTTTTCCAACTTGCTGATTGTGACCTATTTTCCCAATATCCGCGTGGCTTATTTTGATGGCGAATACTATCTTTGATAGGTTCAATCCAATTGAAATAGAATAAAGTATATTCATCAATCATTCGATAATAATGTCCTCGTTTTTTATGGCTATATGGTTTAAAACTAATAATAAATCCAGCTTCTTCTAATTCTAAAAGACGTTGGTCAAATCGACCGCCTGAAGAGAATTTAGATTTTTTAATTAAACCACTACGCTCTATTCCATATCTTTGTGTCGCAATTAATCTTATTAATTCTTCATATATTTCAAATTCACTAAATAATGCAGGAATTAGATTATTAAATTCTTTAAATAATATTCCATTTTTAGTAAAACATATATTATCGATATTTTGTGAAGCAGATAACCCTTTTTCTATTTGATTTAAATAATGTGGAATACCACCCATGACCATATATATCGATAAAATTTGCTTATCATTGAGATTAATTTTGCGATATTTTAAAAAGCTTTTCGTTTCATTTAATGAAAATGGCTCTAATCTTATTTGTGCTGTAATTCTATTGTGAAGTCCTCCTCTATTATTCACGATATTTTTAATAATCCAGGATGCCGCAGATCCACAAACAATTAATCTAATGCGTTTATTATTACTCCATTTTGTATTCCAGTAATAATCTAATGCTTGTAAAAATCGAGATTTTTTAGTAACTAACCAGGGTAATTCATCAAAAAATAATACAACTTTCTTTTTTTTCCTAGACTGTTCTATTGCATTAGTTAACATCTCGAGAGCAATCATCCAAGTAGAAGGTTCTTTAAGTGTTGTTCCTATTTGATAAAACGTTTTTTCAATCGCACGCGTAAATTCATAAAGTTGTTCTTTGAGTAACCCATCTTTAACTCCTGTAATTTGAAAATAGTAACAAGATTTATTATAAAAAAATTGCTTAATAAGATAAGTTTTACCCACCCTTCTTCTACCATACATCGCTAAAAATTCAGCACGTTGCGAATCAAAAATTTTTTGCAATGTTCTTTGCTCTTCAACTCTTCCAATAATTTTTTCCTTCACAAAAAACCCTTACTCTCAAGATGATATTATATGGCCACCTATAATTTATCTATAAGTGGCCATATAATCAATAAAAACTTATATGGCCGATGATAATTGACATATAGATGGCCATATAAAAATAGCCATTATTCCATATTGAGTTTATCAGGACATTAAACTGCCAGTATTAGCAAATTACTAGCATAAATATGTGTTTTTCAAATCAATAAGTTAAGTAATTAGTTTTATCAGCCTACCTCTAATTCGGGTTCTTCAACTTCGACTGTGGATCGAATAATTTTAATATGATTAATCTCAGGCACAATGTTTTTTAATTCGTTTACTCTTTTCCAATTAACCTTAGATCCAACCCAAATAGCCGATATATGCTTAAGATCTAAATTAAAAGGTACTATAGGAACATGTAAGCCTTGTTTTTCTACATAAATTCTTTGCTCAATACGATTTTTCAGACCAAATGCTTAAAATAAATCAATTGTGGCAACTCGCACTGCAACACCAAACTGAACCAGAAAAATTTAATTATTTAGTGGATATATTAGCAACGTTAAAACCAGTTGAATTAATGGATGAATTTATTCTGCAGTTTGATTCATTAGCGCAAACCACAAATAAACGTCATTTGTTAGCGATGATGATTTATGCGGCTCAAAGAAAAGAATCAGATGATCAATTTGCATTTATCTCTGCTCAGGAACAAGTACCTCATATTATTAAATTACAACAATTTTTAAAAAAATTACTTGCACAATCTACTGATAAAATTATTCTTCATTATGTCGTACAATTATATCCGTGCGGAAGATATTTTTGTAGAGATACGTCTGATAGAACAGTAATGTGACTCATATCAACCCCTTATTTTATGTTTGTTTTATTTAATTAATTAATAGATCCATGTTCTAGCAGCGGAAAATTAAAGCACTATTAATTCGTAGGAACAAAAAATTAATAATTTTGTAGGGTGGATTAGACATGCAAAAAGCGCATGTCTAATCCACCCTACAAAATTTTTTATCCTGTGCAAAGAATATTTTTATTGAAAGAACCAGATTTAACAGCAGTTTATATTAGATTATAAGTGGGTGATTAAATTAACGCTTACCTTACAACTAATTGATGCATCTTTGTAATTTCCAGTTTCTACAAATTATCCCTCAGCCTAGCGGTATATCACCGTTAAAGAAGGTGTTGTACATATATAGGATCGATAAATCAATAGGGAGTCCTGTAGTTTCATCTGATGCGCTCAAAAGTTTATTGGTTAATGTGCAATCACTTTCTTGAGGGGCAAAAAAAGCACTTGTAACAACTGGGCAAGAGCAAGTAACCGTTGTATCTCCGGTGACTATGCAAGGTGCACCATAACAATTCGCCCAAGGCCCGGAAGGACAATTGAATCTCACATCATTACTTCCATTAACAAGTGAAAAAGTTGAAGTTACTGTATTACCAACAGGTTTGCTCGCATTATAATTTAATGGTGAAACTGAAGCTGAATAATTTCCCTGGTTAGATTCTATTAATAGACAATTGCATGATACCGTTGTTTGTGTGCCATCATAATCACATTGTACATTCCGGCAAAAGGCATAAGTCATATTAGTGAAACCATAATTGGTTTCACCATCAAAAGTAAGTTCACATGCAATATTATTATCTCCCGTATCCACACAATTGGATGGGAGCGTTATGGGCGCAGCTTGAGTGATATGTAAAATATTTGCTTCACTTGGACGATAGCATTGATTAGTTGATCCCTGCTGACAAACAATAGGCCCATTATTAATAGTTTGAGTTAACTGATAGCCAAGGGCTTCTAATGTCAAAATGCAGGATGAACCTTTAGACAACACAAAAGGATTGCTGCAGGCACCAGTAGCAATGGTGACCTGCGCCACGCCCTGAATAGGGCTCATAATTAAAGTGTTCTGCCTGCTGGATTGATTGGTAACGCGATACATAATTCTTGTGCTGCTATTAGACGGAACAGATGTATTGGTCGATGTTAAAGGTGTAAAGGTCCATAAAGGACTCGCTTGCGTCTCGGTTGTTATTAGTAGTACTGCTAAAATTGTAGTAAGGAGTAAATTTTTTTTCTTCATCTTCATATGATGCCTATGTAATATAACTGAGATTGAATAAAATACTATTTACGTAATAGTGATTAAGAGTGAGGCCATCGTTCATTGTTTGGCCTGATGCGCGACCTAGTTTACTCTTGCCCCAATCAGCAAATTCATAGCCAACACCAGCTTGCCAGTTCTTATCAAATGATTTTTGCAAGCCAGCACTAATGGTATAAGTCAATGCTGTTTGGGTATAAGATGAAAAGTTGGAATTTTGTACAGCTTCAAAAATAGTAGGCGAGTTATTAAATGCATATGCTCTGTTAAACCCGACTCCAATACTTGCACTAACCCATGGAGTCAACCAATATCCTTTATCTATTAAAACCTTACCTTCTAAGGCAACATGAGTATGATTCAGTTTATAATTATAATTATAATTATTGAATTCCTCGTTGGCATCATCCCAGATATCACCTGAAAGTTTCGCGTTACCTGCAAACACCAAAGCTAATCCAAGCTGGCCCGTGATTGATTGAACTTGAACCCATGGAGAAGGGAAGGTTTTTTGCAGCCCTAAAAAGATCCCTAGATCTACCATTGCATTAGTTGGGTTTTTTGCTGCATAGGTCTTTTCGATGTCCGGTGCCAGATAAAAAGTTTGATTGTTGTTATTATCATATCCCCAAGCGGGGCCTAAACTAACAGTCATTACTTTGGAATAATCAGCAGCCATGATGCAGTTAGTGTAGTTAACTAAAAAGCTTATTAATGTGAATAAGAAAAAGCGTTTGCTAATTTTTTTGCGTTGTGAAGCAGACAGCTTCCTTGACTGATTTTTCAGTGTGTTATCCATATCCCGTTACTACCATGCATCAGTACAAAATGTGAAGCATTTTTTTAAAATGCTGTAGCAACAATATTGTAATGTCCTATTTAAGCAAGTTTAAAATGTCATGAGGTCATGTTTGACATATTGACTTATTGGTTTGCAGGATTAATTCGATCAATAAATGAATCATTAGGAATCTGCTGAAATACTAATAGGATAAATAAGTCAATATGTCAAACATGACCCTGATCTTGCAACAGTTTAATGGACAGTAGAAATAGAGAAGCCATTTTATTTGCTTTTTTTCACGATCCATACTTCCCTCTGTGCCAGCGCCGGTGAGACAAAAATCCGTTAAATTATAAATTGTCATTAGGGCGGTAAGGAAACATGCGGTATGGCAAACGAAAGAGATGTTATTGAACAATTAAGTATATCGAAGAAGCAACATGTAGATTCGGAACAATTTGGTTATCCATTTGAATATACATATTCTTGGGATTGGCGCCCAGGAAGTTTAACTCCGCTACAAATTTATAATCCAGAAAATCAACAGTGGCACACAATCATTAGCGTGATTGGTGCTAAATTTCGTTGTGATTCATTTGTATATTACTCATATTTAAAAGGTGCAGGATTATCTATTTTTAATGAATTTGTTGAACCACTTTTGCCACTAGATATGTTTGATACATTTCTTTCTTGTCGAGATTGGGAAGGTGTTATTTGTAGAAATATAGTAGGTAACATAGGATAGGTCATTAATTTTCGAAAAAAGAGGAAACTCTATCTTTATCTTTTTTTATTTGCTTTATCATTTTTTTAGTTTCATCACGCAATTCTTCTTTATCCAACACAGTTGATCCATTCAATTT
>OBEQ012272037.1_pt1 | contig 38310 bp, 34 predicted proteins | sample 1670901 | NCBI WGS metagenome assembly OBEQ01 (sample SAMEA104232315, study PRJEB22302) | groundwater metagenome | biome: forest; feature: aquifer; material: groundwater | place: USA | collected 2011-08-07 | depth 5.4 m | reverse complement strand
TTTTTTCATTTTTGTCTAAAAGATATTTTTTTAAAAAGGAAGTAACCAATTCTCTTTTCGCTTTGTGCCACCAGTGTATGTCTTCTAATTCGTATAAATCCTTATAAAGATACTTTTGCATATGTTCATCTATTGCTAAAGAGTCTAACATTCATATATAATTTCCTCAAGATGCTGAAAAATAAATTGGTTGGAATTTTTTTTGTAATTTTTTTACTAGTTTCAACTCAAACAATAGTTTTAGCGACGGATTTAAATCTGCCAAAATCTGTTATTACTCCAGATAAATATTTATTATTCTCAATAAAGAGATTATTTGAAAAAGGAGTAGAGTTTATTAAATTCAGTAAAGAATCTAAGGTCGAATATTATCAAAATCTAACCCGAGAAAGGTTAGCGGAATTGAAATATGTAGTTGAAAATAGTTTGCTCTCAGAAGTAGAACGCTCCACGCAAAGGCTTTCTTATCAGGTCGGAACTCTTGCTGATTATGTTAATACAAATAGAAAAGATTTAGTATTAGACAGGAAAAAAACAGTTGCCTTATTATCAAGTTATCAAGGACTTTTAGCTAATTTAAGAGATAAATATCCTGCGAATTCAAGCTTTTGGATGTTAGTACAACACAGCATTAATTCAATTGACTTAAATTTACAAAAGTTAAAGTAAAGATCAATGCAAATAAAAAACTTCAGGCTACCTTTCCTAGTTTTTCTGATACTCATTCCGATAGTGATATTACTTGAATATTTTCTGCTAAAACCTCACTTAAGATATGGTTTTGCTGATGTTGATTGGAGTTTCCTGTTAAGTTTTAAAGAAATAAGTATGAGCTATCATAATCCGATAAGTCATCTACTGGGGGCATGGAAAATATGGGGAGTTTATACATATCAGGTTTATTATATTGGTCTGATTGAAAAGTTTTTTGGTATGGACTATCAAAATTTTCAGATTGTAACTCATGTCTTTAAAATTATTGCTACATTAAGCTTATATCCCCTGATATTTTTTGTGACCAAAAGTAAGTTAGCTGCTTTTCTAACAACAATTATTTATGCTGTGGCTTATTCCTCAGTTGGGGTGATGTATACAGTTGTTACAAGCGGCTTGTTTGTAGCAATTCCAGCTATGAGCTTATTTTTAGTATGGTACGCTCGTCTTATTACAAAAGGAGCAAATAATATTTTAGACATTTCTATTGCGGTTATATTATTTTTCTGCACATTACTTTTGGCAACTGAGAGAATGTATCCTTTAGTCCCAGCACTGATATTAATAGAGTTTTTCTGGTGGTTAAAGAATGATTACTCAAAAAAAGTATTTATACAAATAATTAAACGCCTGGCAATCTTTATTGCAATTTTTACTGGAATTTTTCTACTTAAACCAGGGACCTTTACAGCCTTTTTTGGTAATACTCAGGATACTTATACAAGATTAATAGCCGGAAACTGGCAGGTACTGATGTCACCAATAATTTCCCTTGGCAGTTTATTTCTCCCCCGTGATTATTGGAAGTTTCTGGGTGTACCCAGTATAGCCAGCACCCTCTCTTATGTTGGGTTTATTATTAACGGTCCGCTATTGCCGTTTACCTTTATAACAACCTTTTTATCGGTATTTTTATCAAAGCAAAGAGTGAAATTTATCAGTCTTACACTTTTTTTAACTTTTATTTTTTCCATTATAATTTTTATTTTATCCGCCCACCAATTATATATTCCTGAAAAAGGGAAAATGCATTTTGATATCGCAACTATTTTACCTGCCCTGCTGGGAGGCTTTGTGATTTCATTAACGGCCGCTATATTTAAAGAATGGCTAGATCAGGGGAAGAAAGATAATTTAATAATAAGTATGGTTGGTGGACTTACAATCGCAATGCTTTTTATAGTTTTAACCTGGGCTGCTGCTGATTATGTCTTAATATTTACAGGTGTGCACAGATATCTAACGGTTCCGGCAATTGGTTCATCACTTTTTATTGCGGGCTTAATCACTATAATTTTTAAAAAATTGCAATCTATGAAAGCAACTAGAGCAATATCATACTTAGTTTTTCTGATTCTGATACCACTTATAGCATTTAATACAAAAGTTATCGGAGACCATTTTGGCTACGAGCTGACATATGCTGGAACAGATGCAGCAGGCCATATCAGGATGAAAAGTAAACTCAGGTCTTATTTGGGGAATATCAGTAATACAGGGCCTTCAATATTCTATTTTGATGAATCGCAGGATCATGATAATGGATATTTTGATGAGACGACAATAATGGCAGGTTTTAACTACTGGATGAGGTTTAGAGGGTCCGACGTACTTCCCTATGAGCTAACACCAGGTTTGCTTAGAAGCAACCTAATCTGTCATGAAGAAAGAAGCATGTGTTTACCTACGGTTAAGGCTTTAGTCACTATAAAAGATAATCAAAAAGGGATTTCATATGGAGGTATATTTTATAAACCTGAAAATTTCTATGCTTTTAGATTTATAAACAAAGATATTGTGGATATTAAGCCTGAAGTGGTAAAAATTATTGGTTTGGAGTAATCGTTTTTCTTGAATAGTTTTGAAGATCTTTTGATAATTGTTGACGGACCTGATCAGTTATAGGGGTTAATTCTCCGTTTCTAAGATCAAAAGCAAAGACTCTTGAAAGAGGCACTGGATCTGGTCTTCTTCCATGCAGTGTTTTTAATATTTCCCCGCTGCTCACCATTTTAAATAGTTCTTCATAATTCACGGTTGGAATTGGGCTGTTTTGCCAATCAGTTATCCCGTATAATAATCCTCCCCGCATAGGGAAACCAAAAGAGAAAACCATATAAATGGCGGTTGGGTTATCAGTGGTAAAATAAAATACACTAGGGTGGTTTTTATCAACAGAGGGGACATTTTGTAATAATGCTCCCCACGCTTTATTGCTCAACTCTATATTTCGGTTTGTTTCTAAACCAGTAAGGTATACATTCGCAGCATCAAAGTTAGTTTTTAGCCAAAACAACAGTAAAACCATTGAAACAAAAATGGTCAGTATTTTTACTTTTCCTGTGTAGCGAGATCTTTCAACCATTAACCAAATTAATCCAGCAAGTAAAATAGAAAAACCAAAAGCACCCATTGTCATATACCTGCCAGTGGTTTCTATTATCAGGTAAGGTGTTCTAATCCAATAAAGAAATGAAAAGGAAATAAGCCAAATAAGACCAATTATTATCGAGACAACTTGCAGTAAGTTTGTTTTTTTAAACTGCCAAAAGAATATAAGAGAAGTTAAGATTAAGTGAACACCGGTTAGTATTGAGATGATGTTCACTGTTGAGATTAATGGGTTCCAGATTGATATTAATTTTCCTAGGATTATTTCCAGAAAGCTTGATATCAGTAGGTAGATAAATATTTTTTTTCCACCTCTAACTGCTATTGTCAAAAGGGAATCTGCAAAAAAGAAGTATAGAGCTAGTACTGATAAGCGCCCATAAGCAATGTTGCCCATTAGAGTATCTGGGAAAGCAAAATTTCCTATAATACCAAAGAAATAAAAGAGCACGTCGTATCTTCCTTTTTGAATCATTTCTCCTAAATAAACCAAGTTAGAAGTTAATGCTAAATTGTCTCCGCTGCTGCCGAAACTACCAAGCCGAATGAGAATTAGCAGGATAACTGCTGGTGTAATAATTCTTAGTAAAAAAAATTTATTCAGCCTAAATTTTTCTACTTTGTCAACAAAAAAGGTAAGAAATAATTCAACTACCCCCAAAAAAATAACCGCACCGTGCATTCTTACGGGAACAATGCCTAAAGCCAGAGTAAAAAAGACAACAAATAATATATAGTAGAGAAAAAATAGATTATTTAACTCGCGTAATTTTAGATAAAGAATTATAGAAAAATTTAAAAAGAAGACACCGGCATAAGTATTCATATTAAATACCCAATCAGTAGTTTGTAATCCTGCTGCTGAAAGAGTAAAGATTAGAGTTGATAAATATGCAGGTAATGTTTTTGTTGTTATCTTTTTGATTAAAAAAAATAACGAGATTGTAGCCAGTATCCTTAAGAATAAAGAGGAAATAAAATAAGCTGAGGGTTCATACCCAGCAAAATGTTTAATTATCCCAAGAAATAAATATTGGGGCCAATATGGACTTAAGTAGGATTTAATATCAAAAAAAGAAAGGGTTTTAGTAACGTCAAATGATAACCATAAGTTGTATAGTTGTTCCCAGTCGTCTCCGTAAAGGGCTAAATTAAGTGTTTTTTTCAAAAAAATATAGGAAAGTAGGGGGATAATAATCAGTATCCAAATGATTTGAGAATTTAAAGAGAACCTTTTTGCCATAGGACTAATTCTTATAATTATCCTTAGTTATTATAAAGGCTATATGGGAAAAAGGATACCAGAGGGGTCTTTTAAGCTTTATGGAATTTGATTTTAAGGATAGTTTTTTGAATAGTTTTTTCCAATTCCCTAAACTCCTAAAAGTTAATGGTGTGTTCAAGTCACCGTAGTGGTATTTATTAAGAAGAATATCAGTTAACTTACCTATAAAGGTAGGTTCGGCTTCAAAAATTAATACTTTTTTGGCAACCCTAAGTGCCTCTTTTAAAATAGAAATCTGAGTTGTTTGATTTACATGGTGTAAGACGTCATTTAAAAAAGCAATATCATAGGACTTATCCGCTACAGGAAGTTTATTTCCTTGTATTTTTAAAAACGGAATCTTGCAGACGAGATAATTTTTTACATCACAGCCTGTAACTTTTAAATCCAGCCGATCCATTAAATTTTTCCCAGCTACCCCTGTACCGCATCCAATATCTAAAGCCGTTTCCCCTTTTTTAACCCATCGAGTATATGCTGTAATCATTAGGGTTGTTCTAAAATTGGAGGTAAGCTCGGTCAATTTTAACATAAGCTATTTATTATACATTCATGGTATCTTCAAGTCTATCATGAGCTGTTGTCGAGCTAACTCCGTAATATTAATCAGCTGACCATTCCTAAAATCAAATGCATAAACTCTTGATAAGGGAACTGGGATAGCTTTTCTACCGTGAACCTTTTGCAAAGGAGAACCATCTCTTACAAAAGAAAGTAACTCCTGGTAGTCAGTTGAAGGAAGAGGTGTTAGGTCCTGATCTGGGATTCGCCATGTCATGCCAGCCCGCATAAAGAATCCAAAAACTAATACTCCTTGCAGCGATAGGGGATTATCTGTTGTGAAATAGAAAACACTAGGTCCTTGCTGGTCAAGTTTCGGTACTGTTTTCAAAAGAGTATCCCAAGTTCTTTCAGTCAGTTCTCTATTTCTTGTTTGTTCCAAAATCCCCAAATAGTATTGACTGGCGCTAAAATTTACAATAATCCAAAAAAGTAAAATCACCATAGGAAAAAATAGATAAAATCCGTTTAGAATTCTGGTACTCTCAGAATTAGTTTGGAAGTTTATACTCTTTAAAAGTATACAAATAAAACTGCTAAAAAATATGGCAAAACCAGCAGCTCCCATCATCATGTATCTTCCAGTAGTCTCGATTATGTAATTAGGTGTAAAAACCCAGTAAATGATGGTTAGAGTTAATATCCAGATTAATGAAATAATTAAGGTAGAAGAGAGCTTAGGATATATTTTCTTGGTTATAATAGAAATCCAAAAACCCCAGAAAATAAACTGTCCTCCTACTGCAATGGAAAATAATACATTGGATGGGGGGTAGGGATTTAAGTTAAAAATTGGATTGGGATTTATATAGGCAATCCAACTAAGAATTAATGCCCAAATGCTATTAAAGATAATTACAGGAAGGTACGATTTAAGATCTCTAGTTTTTAAAATAGAAGATGAAGCAACTGCTCCAAATACTGTTGATAGGATACTTGTAATAACTATGACTTCAGTAAAACCATCAAGGCTAATGTAATTTGGTAAAGTTAAATGTCCAAGTACTCCAAAGAAATAAAACCAAATAGCGTAATAACCTCTTTGCATATATGCTTGAAAGACTTGGAAACTCTCAGCAAGTCTATCTGTTGTGAATGAGCCATCGCCGAAACTTTTAAAATGTAGTAGTGTTGCGAATATTAAGATAGCGGTAGCTATTCTGATCAGAAAAAAGCGGTTTATTCCTGACTGTCTTTTCTCCGCTATAAAAGTTAGAAATAAATCAGTAAGAATAAGAAAAGGGATAGCACCGTGCATTCTAGTAGGTACTATTGCTAGAGCTAATGTGAATGTAGGGATAAATAAAATAAAGTAGCGAGACTTAATAGTATTTATATTCCTAATCTTTAAATAAAAGGTGCTCGCCAAGCTTAAAAACCCAATTCCTAAATAAGTGTTCATATTAAATACCCAATCAGTAGTTTGTAATCCTGCTGCTGAAAAAAGAAAGAGGATAGTTGATAAAATTGCTGCAAATCTACTTTTTGTCAGCTCAAATGTTAAAAAATATAATGAGATATTGGCAAAGATCCGCATCATAAATGAGGCAATAAAATAGGCAGGAGGATAAAATCCCCAAAAATGGTTAATAATCCCTAAATATAAATAATTTGGCCAATATGGATTTAAATAAGACCTAATATCAAAGAATGACTTTCTATGATAGACAAAGAAATCTCTCCATAGATTATAGAGGTGTTGCCAGTCATCTCCATATAATCCAAGGTTAAAGGATTCTCTGAAAACTATTGCAGCAGCTATAGGCAGAATTATGAATAACCATAATAGGACAAATTTGTTGTCTTTCATTACTGATCAGATTATGCCATATACTATTTGAAGTTGACAATGATTGCATAAAAGTCTTAATGAAGCTAATATTAGTAAAGCTAAAATCGAAAGGATTGATAATATGAAGAAAATATCATGGCCAGCTGTTTCAGTGGCAATTGCTACCCGTAATTCAGAGAGAACTCTTTCTCAGTGTTTAGCATCCGTCCGTTCACAGGATTATCCATCACAGATAGAAATAGTGATTGCAGATGGAGGATCTAAAGACAGCACACTTGAAATAGCAAAGAAATTCAAGGCAAGAATTTTTAATGTACCGGAAGAAAAACAGAATGCTGAATATAATAAGGGAATTGCAGTCAACCAAACTAGAAATGAAGTCATTCTAATGATAGATCATGATAATATTCTGCCGCATAAGATGTGGCTTAAAAAAATGGTTAAACCTCTGCTTGAGGATAAGGAAATTTTCGGAAGCGGAGTTTTAAGATTTTATTACGATAAAAAAATGTCTTTAATTGACAGGTACTCGGCTCTTTTAGGCGGCACAGATCCTGTACCGTTTTTTTTCAATAAAAGCGGACATCAGTCATATCTTTACGACGGATTTCACCTAAGGGCTAAATTAATAAAGGATGAAGGAGAATATTATAAGGTCAGACTCATATCAAGTGATTTACCGGCTTTGGGAGGTAATGGATCAATACTGAGAAGAAGCTCTCTTTTAAAAGCAAAATATGATCCTGAGAATTTTTTTCATATTGATATACATGTAGACATTACTAAAGCGGGCGATACAGCTTATGCGTTTGTGAAGGATTCGATAATTCATCTTACAGGAAATGATTTCTTCCCATTCCTTAGAAGAAGAAGATATTTTATAGAAAAATATCATTTTGAAGATCAGTCTAAAAGAAGATACAGTATTTATAATTCTAAAAAAGATAAAGCCTCTCTTATACTCTTTATTATTTATTCAGTTACAGTAATTATGCCGACAATTGATGCAATAAGAGGATTTATCAAAATTCCGGATTTGGCATGGTTCATTCACCCTTTTATGTGTTTAGGAATATTGGCAGTTTATGGTATAACATCTATTAAGAGAGGAGTAAAAAATGTCTTTCTGGAGAAATAAATCAGTATTAGTAACCGGTGCTACTGGTTTCATTGGAATACATTTAGTAGATAAGCTCTTGGCAGAGAAAGCAAGAGTAGTTACCTTAGGACCGTCAAAACGGAAAGACAACAGTAGGCTAAAACAAGTGTTAGGTTCTGTTGAAGATTTTGAGACCATAAAATCTATAATTAAAGATAATAAAATAGATATCATTTTTCATCTGGCTGCTCAGCCTATTGTAGAAATTGGACAAGCAAACCCGATTAAAACCTTTGAAGTAAACATAAAAGGAACATGGAATATACTGGAAGCTGCTCGGGAAAATTCAGTCCAAAAAGTGATAGTAGCCTCTACAGCTCATGTATACGGAGATAATCCTAAGTTACCTTACAAAGAAGAGTATTTCCCCCAACCCTCCCGTCCTTATGAAACTTCTAAAGCTTGCGCAGACTTGCTGGCTCAGGTTTATGCGGATACCTATAATTTACCTGTTGAAATTCCCAGGTTTGTTAACATTTATGGGCCTGGAGATTACAATTTTAATAGATTAATCCCAAAAGTAATTAAGGGTATTCTTGAAGGAAAGAATCCTAAAATTTGGGATGTTGGATCTGTTAGGGATTTTTTATATATAGATGATGCTATCAGGGCTTATTTAATGCTTGCAGAAAAGGATTTACCTAAAACCAAAAGAGGAAGAGTGATAAATTTTGGTACAGGTAAACCCATAAATATTGTTGATTTGGTAGAAAAAATAATTTTAATCTCTAAGGATGGATCAATTAATATAAAAACTGAAATTACTCCACAGGATCGTAGTGGTGAAATAAGAAAACAATATGTCTCGATTAATAAGGCAAAGAAGGAACTTGGCTGGTTACCGGAAGTCTCACTAGACGTAGGTCTTGTAAAAACTTTTGAGTGGTATAAAAACAATGCGGATTTATTATGAAAGTTATCTTAATTTTAGCAATTGGTTTTTTGCCGAATATTGGGGGACTTGAAACTCATTTAAAAGATTTAATTGAAGAGTTAATAAAAGATAACTGGAAAGTAATTGTTTTAACTTATCAGCCCCTGCACACTCCGATTTTAGGTAAGTGGGTTGAAAGCTCTAAAAATTTAAAAGTATACAGGTTACCAAGTTTCAGGGGACTTTTCTATAAACTGTTAAAAATTCCATTACTTGAATTTATTTTTTTAGAACCTTTACTTTTTGTAACTACTCCAATAGTACTGATATTAAATCCAAAAATTTCAATTATAAACGGACAGGGAATAATAGCCGGTTTTTCTGCAGCTTTTTGGAGTAAAATATTTGGAAAAAGATATGTAGTGGCAGTACAATCTGTATACCATTTTCCAAAAAGCGGTTTATACAGACAAATTTCCAGATGGATTTTTTCATCAGCTGATAAAGTGATAGCTATTTCCAATCAAACGAAAAAAGACATAGAAAGTTTAGGAGTTGATCCGGGTAGAGTTATGGTTTACACAAACTGGGAAAATATAGAGAATTTTAAACCGGTTAATAAAAATAAGGCAAAAGAAAAAATAGGATTTAAGGATAAATTTATTGTTTCTTTTTTTGGCAGATTGGTTGAAGAAAAAGGAGTAAATGTTCTACTTGAGGCAATCAAATTATCGGATCCTAAGATTATTTTTTTGATTTATGGAGAAGGCCCTTTAAAAAATGAAATAGATAAAACAACAAAGCAATTTAAAAATGTTAAATATATGGGAATTGTGTCTCCAAATGAGCTAAGTCTTCACTACTCTGCCTCAGATATGGTTGTGATGCCATCTTTACATGATGAAGGATTTGGTAGAGTAGCAGTTGGAGCTTTGCTTTGCGGAACTCCTGTCATAGCTTCAGATAAAGGAGCTTTGCCGGAAGTAATAAATGAATCTGTCGGGAAAATAATTAAACCAACACCAGAAGATATTACCGGAGCAATAAACTTTTTTTATACTAATCAAATAGAATTGAAAAAAAGGGCACTTAGAGCCAGAGAATATGCAAAAACTAAATTTAGTAATAAAAATGCAGAGAAAATCATAAAAATCTTTAATTAATTGTACTGATTTAAGCTCTTGACTATTATTACACCTACCCTTAGTATCGAATAATTAAATAATATGAAAGCTATTATACTTTGTGGTGGAATTGGATATAGGCTCAAAGAAGAAACAGAGTTTAAACCAAAACCTATGGTACTTATCGGAGGTAAACCAATTCTTTGGCATATTATGAAAATTTTTTCTCACTTTGGGTGCAACGAATTTATTATTGCGCTAGGTTATAAAGGTGACTATATAAAAAATTATTTTCTAAATCAAAAATATCTAACTGATAATTTTACTCTTCACACACAAACCGGATTTACAAAAATTCACAAAAATAAAAAGAACAATAAAGATGACTTCAAAATTACTTTTGTGGATACAGGTCAAGATACATTGCCTGGAGAACGTATTTTAAGAGTGAAAGATTTGATACCAGAAACTGATGATGATTTTATGGTTACCTACGGGGATGGAGTTTCTGATGTAAATATTAAAGAGCTGATTAAATTCCATAAAAAACAGGGTACTATAGGAACTGTTACTGGTGTTCATCCAAGGAGTAGATATGGTCTCTTAGAAATCAATAAGAAAAATATTGCTCAAAAGTTTGTCGAAAAACCTGTACTTAAAGAGTGGACAAACGGAGGATTTATGATTTTTAAAAGAGAGTTCTTTAAGTATCTTCGTAAAGGAGAATTCGAGCACCCGTCACTTAAAAGACTTATAAGAAAAGGTCAACTCTCTGTTTATATCCATAGTGGATTTTGGCATTCTATGGATACTTATCCTGATGTTGATAATTTAAATAGACTTTGGATTGAGGATCCGAAATGGAAGGTATGGAGATAAAGGGAGCAAGGATATTATTAACAGGTGGTTGTGGTTTTATCGGGAGTCAGCTTTTGAAAAGTTTGATAAGCAGTGGTGCAAATATTACTGTGTTGGATATTTTTTTGGACCCCCGGTCGATTTTTGCTCAGAGTAATCTGGCAAAATTTGTTAATCTTAAATTTATAGATATAAGGGACAGAAAGAAGGTTCTAGATATTTTTAAAAAATCTAAACCATCTTACGTTATTCACCTTGCTGCGCAGCCACTTATAGAAGAAGCTTATCTTAATCCATATGACAGTTTTCAAACAAATATTATGGGGACAGTCAATATTTTAGATGCTGCAAGAATACAAGGTAATATAAAAGGGATTATAGTTGCATCATCTGATAAGGCATATGGTAAAACAGAAAAAGTCTACAAAGAAGATAGCCCATTAAGCGGAGACCATCCTTATGATGTTTCAAAATCCTGCGAAGATTTAATAGCTCAAAGTTATTATAAAACCTATAATCTGCCGATTATTATTACCCGTTTTGCTAATGTATATGGAGAGGGAGATTTTCATTTTGGAAGAATTATTCCGGACATTTGTAAAACTATTGTTAAGAAAGAAACTCTTTTATTAAGGAGTAACGGAAAATATGTGAGAGACTATATATATGTAGGGGATGTAGTAGCTGGGTATATTCATTTATTAAAAAATGCAGATAAAGTTAAGGGTGAAGCTTTTAATTTTTCTTCAGAGGACAATCTGTCTGTTGTTGAAGTTATTAACAGATGTGAAAAAATTTTAAAGATTAAAATTCCATTTAAGATATTAAATAAAGCAAAAAATGAAATACCATATCAACACCTTAATTACTCAAAAATTAAAAAAATTGGATGGGTACCAAAATATAGTTTAGAAAACAGTTTAGAAAAAACATTTTTATGGTACAAAATGATTCTTAATAAGTAAAATGTATAATAAACCGATGAAAAAATTAAGCTATCCCAAACATCATTTTGTAAAGGTAGGTCATATTAGTAGCTGTCAGGTATGCAACTCCCGTAATCTCCATCTGGTTTTGGATGTTGGTTACCAACCTTTATGTGATACCTTACTTTCTAAAGAGGAGTTAGATAAACCGGAGAAAACTTACCCCTTAAGAATGATGTGGTGTGAGAATTGTACTAATGTTCAGATTGATTACTGCGTAGATGGACATGAGGTATATCATCCAAATTATCCTTATAAAAGCGGTGTTACTAAGGAATTAGTTGAATATCAAAGTCAAATAGGTAAATCAGTTGTTAAAAAATATCATCTAACACCCAAAGATTTGGTGGTAGATGTTGGCTCAAACGATGGCACTCTTTTAAAGGGATTTAAGGTAGAGAATGTCAGAGTATTAGGAGTTGAGCCAACTAATATAGCAAAAATAGCTGTTGAGAGCGGCATAGAAACTATTCAATCCTTCTTTGATATAAAAACATCCCAAAGGATGAAGAAAAAGTACGGAGAAGCATCCATTGTTATAACAACAAATACATTTGCCCATATGCAAACAATAGGAGAATTTATAATGGGTGCATACAATATCTTAAAAGATGATGGGGTATTTATTTCTGAAACTCACTACCTTTTAGATGTAGTTGAAGGTGGACAATTTGACACCATTTACCACGAGCACTTAAGAACTTATTCCTTGAGGGCATTAGTTACACTGTTTAATCAATATGATTTTACTGTAACTGATGTTGAGAGGGGCAGTAGATATGGTGGTAATATCCGAGTCTATGCTACCAAAGGTAAGGGTAGAACTATCAGTGATAATGTAAAAAAACTATTAAAGTTGGAGGAAAAATCCGGTCTGGGAAAACTTAAAACTTATACAAAATTTGCTAGCAGAGTTAAAAAAGCTCGACTTGAGTTTATGGATTTTTTGATTAAAACAAAAAAGAAAGGCAAATCCATTGTAGGGAATTCTTGTCCTGGTAGATGTTCTACTCTTTTAAATTATTATGGAGTTGACTCAGAGTTATTACCATATTTAGCAGAACAGCCTACGTCTTTAAAACTAGGAATGTATCTACCAGGTAAGCATATTCCAATTGTTAATAATCAACGTCTGATAGATGAACAGCCAGATTTTGTAGTGCTTTTGGCTTGGCATTATGCAAAGCCCATAATGGAGCAGTTAAAGCAGCGTGGACTGAAATCAGACTTTGTAATCCCATTGCCTGATTTTAAAATCATTAAAAGTTCAAAGGTTTAGGTAAGTAAATAGTTATTAAGACTTAAGCTTGGTATAATCAAGAACAAATGGAAGCTTTTAATAAACCAACAGTTTTAATTACCGGTTCGGAAGGGCAAATAGGCAGGGTTTTACAAAAAACTTTAACCGATCAGTATGATATTTTTACTGTAGATAAAATTGGGACTGCAAGTGAGAGACATCAGATTGTAGATTTATCAGATTATGATGGAATGCAGGAAGCATTTACACATATTCCCAATCCAGATTTTGTAATTCACTTAGGTGCTGACTCCAATGCAGAAGCATCATGGGAATCTGTATCAAGAAATAATATCGAGGGGACAGTAAATGTATATCGATGTGCTTTAGCAAACAGAGTTAAAAAAGTTATTTTTGCCAGCACTACCCATCTAATTGGAGGATATGATGGATATCCTCAAGATATAGAAGTAGATAATGGAAGAAAATTAACTGTTGATGATCCAATCAAGCCAGATGGTTTTTACGGAGTTAGCAAAGGATTTGGGGAATTACTTGCAAGACAATACTATTACATGTATGGTCTTCCTTCTATATGTATTAGGATTGGCACCATTACTGATGTAGATGATCCTCATCATCAGGAAGAACGTGAGCAATATATAAAAATCTGGCTTAGCCATAGGGATATTACTCAGTTAATAACATTAAGTTTACAACATGAAGATGTAGAGTTTGGTGTTTACTGGGGCATATCCAAAAATACTGGGGCATATTTGGATACTACTAATGCAGAACGAGAACTAGGCTATAACCCGCAGGATGATGCTTTTTCTTATCCTAAACATAATTAAAATTATGATAAAAGTAGGTATAGTTGGCTCAGGTTTTGGACTTTATGGGTTACTCCCCGCCTTTAATTCTACAAAGGGCTGCAAAGTAGTCGCAATCTGCGGAAAAAAAACAGAGCGGCTGTTGAACTATTGTAGAAGCATTGGTTTAAAAAAAATCTACACCAGTTGGCAGGTAATGCTGGATGAAGAAAAATTAGACGCTGTTGCTTTAGCAGTTATCCCAAATGTGCAATATAAAATAGCCAAAGCTGCCATTGAAAAAAATTTGCATGTATTTGCAGAAAAACCTCTTGCCCCAACTTACAAAGAAGCAAGAGAATTATTAAATTTGGCTACCAAAAAGAAAATTACTCATGCTGTTGATTTTATTTTTCCTGAGATCGAAGAATGGAAGAAAGTTAAACAGCTGATAGATAAAAAAACATTTGGCAAGCTAAATTATATTTCTCTAAATTGGGATTTCCTAAGCTACGATATTAAAAATAAAATATCATCCTGGAAGACTAATGCTGCTGAAGGCGGAGGAGCCTTATCTTTTTATTTCTCACATTCTCTTTATTATTTAGAGTACTTTGCTGGAGAATTTATAGATATTAAAAGTCTTCTGTCTTATTCTAAGGAGAGTACAAACAGTGGAGATGTAGGTGTAGATTTATTATTAAAGTTTAAAAACAGTATTAGCGGTTATGCGCATCTTCGTTGTGACGTTTCAGGTTTGAATCGACATCAGCTAATATTCCACTTAGAAAAAGCTACAATCATTTTGGAAAATGAAAACAGTATTACTGAGAATTTCATTATAAAAATCTATACTAATACTAAGATAGATCAGTTAGACCTGCCAAAAGATAAATCTGGAATACAAGACGAGGATGAAAGAGTTAAAGTTGTTAAAAGATTAGCAGCCAGATTTGTTAATTCATGTATTCAAAAAGGGCTTATGATTCCTTCCTTTAAAGAAGGGGTACGCGTGCAGGAATTAATAGAAAAAATTAGATTAATGTAATGATAAAAACAAAAATTGTAAGTATTTTTCCCTATAATGTTAAGTCGTATTTAAAGAATGGCATCTTTGATCCGCAAAAAAATAAAAAGATAGAGCCGCCTATTTTTGCAGTATTAAAAAAGTATTTACAGGAAAAAAATATTGAAATTAATACATATGACATTAACACCCCGGAAACGCCGTATAAATATGTATATTTTGATTTACCTTATCCTTGGGATTTTTCCGGCTTATCTGTCTGGAAAATGATTTTTTTAAACAGGAGGATGAATATCCTCATCTGTAATGAATCTGCAATGGTTATCCCTTTCAACTATATGAAAATAATCCACCTATTTTTTACAAAGGTTTACACTTGGAATGAAGGATTGGTAGATAACCAAGAGTATTTCCAGATACGACTTCCTAAATCAAGCATAGGAATTAATACTCCTGCAAAAAAATTCAAAGATAAAAAATTTCTGGTTTTAATAAATAAGAATGTTTTACCATTTTTCCCGTTTAAGTTGTTTAAGCCCTTTGGAAAAGAACTATATACAGAAAGAATAAAATCAATTGAGTTTTTTGAAAAGAATATTATAGATAAATTTGAGCTTTATGGTAGGGGATGGAATAAACCAAAAAGATATAATTTATCCGAATTATTTTTCGGATTTAAAAAATATTCGATTTATAAAGGAGAAATAGAAGATAAGATTAAACTTTTATCAAACTTTAAATATAGTTTGTGCTTTGAGAATTTAACTGATGTAAAAGGTTACATTACTGAGAAAATATTTGACTGTTTAAAAGCCAGATGCATTCCTATATATTGGGGAGCTTCTGATATTGAAAAATATATACAAAAGGATTGCTTTATAGATTTCAGAGATTTTGGTGACTTTGAAAAACTGCTTCAATTTCTTGAATCGATTGATGAAAATAGGTACAATACTTACATCAAAAATATTGAAAGTCTATTATCAGATAAAAAATTTATAGATATGTGGTTTGAGGCGGGATTTGCTAAATTTTTCTTAAAAGATGTACTTGAAATAAAGGGAGAATGAATACAAAAGAAGTTACACAACTTAAGTTAAAGGCAGCTCAGGTGCGCAAGAGGATTTTAGAGATGGTTGTTGCAGTGGGTGGAACCCACATAGCGAGTGCATTTTCCATAGTAGACTTAGTAGTTTTTTTGTATAGCAAAGTTTTAAAGATTGATCCTAAGTCTCCAAAGGATGAAAACCGCGATAAATTTGTTTTAAGCAAAGGACATGGATGTGCAGCACTTTACGTAGTTTTAGCTGATTTAGGATTTTTCCCGGATAATCTTCTGGATTTATACACCACGCCCGGCAGTATATTAGGAGGTCATCCTGACAGTTCAAGGGTTCCGGGGGTGGAGACTTCAACAGGATCTTTGGGTCATGGATTTTCTGTAGCTGTTGGTTTTGCCATGGCAAATAAAATTAATAAAAGTAAATCTTTAGTTTATTGTCTGGTGGGGGATGAGGAGTTAAATGAAGGATCTAATTGGGAGGCAACTATGATAGCAGCACACCATAAATTGGATAATCTGGTACTTATTATTGATGAAAATGGACTTATGATAAGCGGTTTTGCAAAGGATATTCTCGACTCCCTCTCTTTTGAAGATAAATTTAGCGCATTCGGATGGAATACGATTAAGATTAAGGGTCACAGTTTCACAGATATGTCTAAAGTATTTGAAAAGTCTCCAATTAAAAATGGTAAACCTACAGTTATTATTGCCAGAACAACAAAAGGAAAAGGAGTCAGTTTCATGGAGGATAAAAAAGAATGGTATAGCCTGCTTCCCAACGGCGAACAAATGGGTATAGCAATAAGAGAGCTGGATGTTAGAATGGAATCCCTTAAAAAGGAGTTATAAAAATGAGAGATGCTTATATAAATGCTATATATGAGGCTACTAAACAAGATAAAGATGTACTTTGTTTAGTTGGAGATATCGGGGCTTTTCTTCTGCGTAATTATATAAAAGATTTCCCCGCAAATTATTATAACTTGGGTGCAGCTGAGGCAAATATGGTTGGTGTTGGAGCGGGTCTTGCAATGTCCGGGAAAATTCCATTTGCATATACAATAACTCCCTTTATTACCTCTAGGGTTTATGAACAGATTAAAATTGATGTTTGTTATAACAATGCAAATGTAAAGATTGTTGGAGTGGGAAGCGGAGTATCTTATGGAACAATGGGATCAACTCACCACTCGCTTGAGGATATTGCAATTATGAGAGCTTTACCGAATATGGTAATTTTATCTCCTGCTGATCCTGAGGAAGTTAATGAGGTAGTACTTGCAGCAGCAAAATACAAAGGCCCGGTATATATTAGGCTTACTTTAACTTCAAAATCTCTTGATTACGAAAAAGGGGATTTTGAAATAGGAAAAGCCCGCATTGTCAGAAAAGGCAAAGATGCAGCAATAATTGCAGCAGGGGATATGGTAGGTATTGCTCAAGAAGCCGCCGGAATTCTCAAGGAAAATAACATTAACTGCTATGTTGTTAATATGCATACTATAAAACCAATTGATGAAGATTTGATAAAAAAGTTATCCAGGGAATGTAGGGCTATAGTTAGTATAGAAGAGCACAGTATTATCGGAGGTTTAGGCAGCGCAGTTGCTTCTATAATTTCTCAGTATCCGGAAAATAAAGCACTCTTTAAAATAATGGGATTTGAGGATGCTTTTGTTAAAGAGTATTCCAAAGATAAACTAAAAATATTTGAAAGTTACAACCTTTCAGTAAAAGATTTAGTAAAAAAAGTAATAGAGTTGTATAATTCATAATAAATTATGAATCCCCTTTCAAAAATTCTCATTGAAGATTCTGAAAATATTACAAATAAAATTAATTTTGAAAATTTAAATAATAAATCAATTCTTATAACAGGTGCGACCGGTCTTATTGGAAGTTATTTACTTGGATGCTTGTATACACTTAAAACTACCAGACAATATAAGACTAAAGTAAATATTTTAACCCACTCAGATCCTCCGGAGTTTATTAAGCCTTTTATTGAGGGTTTAGATTGCAATATCTATCAGGGTGATGCCGCAGACAGTCAATTTCTTAAAACTCTTCCAAAAGCTGATTATATAATTCATGCTGCCGGATACGGACAACCAGGAAAATTTATGGAAGATCCGATAAAAACAATACAAATTAATACCAGTGCAACACTGGAGTTATTTGAACATTTAAATAAAGATGGTTCATTTCTATTTTTAAGCAGTTCTGAGGTATACAGTGGTCTTAAGAGTCCCCCGTTTAGCGAATCTCAAATAGGAAATACAAATACAGATCATCCGAGAGCTTCCTATATTGAAGGAAAACGAATGGGGGAGACAATCTGTGCTGAATTTAGAAGGCAGGGAATTAATGCCAAATCAGCCAGAGTATCCCTAGCTTATGGACCTGGTACAAAAGAACATGATAAGAGGGTTTTAAATAACTTTATTGAAAAAGCGCTGACTTTAGGGAAAATAGAGTTACTTGATAAAGGTGAGGCAAAAAGGACATATTGTTATATTACAGACGCAGTTGAGTTGCTTTGGGATATTTTGCTCTTTGGAAAAGATACAATATACAACGTTGGAGGTAACTCAAGAGTCACCATTGCAGAGCTTGCAAAGTTAATTGCTAAAGAAACCGGAGTGGATATTCATTTTCCGGAAAATTCAGCAGAACTAACCGGAGCACCTGAGGATGTATATTTGGATTTAACTAAAGTAAAAGAGGAATTTGGAAAGCATGAGTTTGTATCTTTGGATAAGGGAATAAAAAATACTATTAATTGGCAGAAAAACCTATATAATAAGCATAGCTTGTTATAGTCTACGTCTATAATAAATCTTAATGAAAAAAACATTGGTCACAGGAGCAGGAGGATTAGTTGGATATGCTATCCAAAAGCTAAATCCTGATAATTTTATTTTTATAACCCGTAAAGACGCGGATCTTACTGATTTTGCGGCGACAAAAAAAATATTTGAAAAAATTAAACCCACTCAGGTTATTCATCTGGCTGCAGAAGTTGCCGGTATTGGAGGGAATATTATGCATTCAGGGGAGTTTTTCAGAAGTAATACTATGATTAACGTAAATGTTTTGGAAGCATCAAGGCTGGCAGGAGTAGAAAAATTAATTTCTTTTATGTCTACCTGTGTTTTTCCTGATCCGGGAAGCTATCCTTTAAATGAAAAAGATATTCACAGCGGTCCTCCTCATCCATCCAATGCCGGATATGCTTATGCCAAAAGAATGCTTGAGGTACAAAGCAGGGCTTATAGAACTGAATGGGGTTGCAACTATATTGTTGCAATTCCAACAAATATATATGGTGAGAATGACTTTTGGAATTTAGAAGAAGGTCATGTGGTACCCTCCCTAATCTATAAATGTTTTCTGGCTAAGAAAAATAATGAAGATCTTAAGGTTTGGGGTAGCGGCAAACCTCTTCGTGAATTTGTCTACTCAGAAGATATAGCAAAACTTATTTTGTGGGCAATGGAGAGCTACAATGAGGAAACCCCGATTATTTTTTCCAATGGCGAGGAAAGAAGTATTAAAGATCTTGTCGAGATAATTGTTAAGCAAATGGACTTTAAGGGTAAAGTAATTTTTGATACTACTAAACCTGAAGGCCAGTTCAGAAAACCATCTGACACCAGTAAGCTGAAAAAATATTTACCGGATTTTAAATTCACATCTTTAGAGGAGGGCATTAAAAATACGGTTGAATGGTTTATTAAAAATTATCCGGATATCCGCAAATAATGAGTAATCAAGTACAAATCAGCCAGAAAGATTTTGAAGATGCTTTTGGGGATAATCTATCTGAATTTGTAAAGGTAAAAATTAAAAATTTTGATTTTCTAGCTCAAAAAGTTTCTGATCAAGAAAAAGATAAAATCTTACTAAAAATCATTAAGGCCATTCTAGATCCAGAGATAATTAAAGCCGGTAAAAAAAGGCAGGAACAATGGGAGAAAGGCTGGTCAGAAAATCTGGATGCCTACAAAAAACAGGCAGGAGGGTCAATAATCCCCCGTTATTTTGGTAAGTATGATGTTATCCGCTGGAAACAGCAATTTTTTCACCCTGTATCAGCTAACTTTGAATACAATATGTTGGCGGTGCTTCAGTATTGGCTGTTTGATAAATATCTAAGATCCTCAAGTTCTATTTATGAATTTGGCTGTGGGACCGGACATAATTTAGAAAGAGTAAGAGAGATTAATCAAAAAGCTGAGATTTGGGGGCTTGATTGGGCTCATTCTTCGCAGGAAATTATTGAGAAAATGAGTTTGGAAAAGTCAGATTTTAAATTAAAGGCCAAAAATTTTGATTTTTTTAATCCTGATACAAATTTTAATCTAAATAAAGGTTCAGTATTTACAGTTGCAGCCCTAGAACAAGTTGGAGAAAATTTTGATAAGTTTATTGACTATTTACTGGCAAATAAGCCGGAAATTTGTTTGCATATTGAACCAATTGCTGAACTATTGGATCCGGATAATTTGGTTGACTTTCTATCTATAGAGTACTTTAAAAAAAGAAATTATTTAAATGGATTTTTATCAAAACTTAGAGAATTGGAGAAAAAAGGAAAAATCAAAATTCACAAAGCACAAAGATCTTTTATAGGTAGCTTTTATATAGAAGGTTATTCAGTAATAGTTTGGTCTCCGTTACCCTAAATAATCCTTTGGTCTTTTTAAAGCTAAATCATTTACTGAGTTTGGTTTAACATCTGCCTTCGTTCTCTTTGCCAGCTCAAACATACTTTTTCTCTCAGTCCCAACGTACATAATTTTAGATTTCCCGTCCCACTCCTGAATAGCTTTTGCAATCAAGGGAGCAATTACATCTATATAATCTCCCTGAGTCATCTGATCAGTGAAAGCATACTCAAATGGCCAGGGGTTAGGTTTAAACAAAGTTCTGATAATTAAATAATTTTTAGCTAAATTTTTTACTAATAGCTCACCAATCATTTTGGATTGAAAATATACCCCAGGAGCATTTACGTGTTCTGTAGAAATGAAGATAAAAGGTTTATCGCCATAGTGTTTTAAAACTTCATAAGTGCCTTTAACGTTAATATTAAAACACTCAAATCTTTCAGTTTCGGCTTTATCAACACTGGTATAAGCTGCCATATGTACAATTAAATCGCAGGTAACAGCTTGGTTGATTTGCGTAATATCAAGCTCTTCTTTTGTAGGATAGTTTGCTTTTAAATGTTTTTTAAGTTCAGTTCCTAATCTCCCTGAGCCCCCTGTAACCAAAATATTGTTCCACATAAATTGTATTTTCCATATTAACAGAATTAATTCTTATATTCTATGTAATGGATTAAATGAGGTTTCTGCCTCGGAGTGTGTTATAAAGTCTGATTCTTGGAGCAGACGGCATGATCCAAGCTGTTGCAAACTGCAATATATTATAGATAACATCGTACAGGACTGGTTTATAACCGTATTTTTTAATCGCTTCTAGTTTAATTTTAAGTCCTATGCTTTCAGTGTTTATTAAATTCTGATGACTTCCTGAAACAATCGAGACTCTGTATTTTAATAAAAACTCCGGAATACTGGCAAATTCATTTTTCTGACCTAATCTAAACCATAAATCAATATCCTCGCATGGATGTTTCTTGGGATTATAACCGTTAACTTTTTGAAAGGGTTTTTTTCTAAACATAACAGTAGGGTGAGCAAATGCCGAATAACGGAACAGTGTTCCTTTTAAACCCTTTGATGAGGTGGGGTATGTCCGCTTTCCAATCACTTTATCATTTTCATCTATAATAATAATATCATTACCAACAATTGCTGCATTAGGGTGATTTTTCATGAAAGCATATTGAACAGCCAGTCTATTTGGAAGAGAAATATCATCCTGATCCATTCTGGCAATAAGCTCTGACTCTGCCTGATCAATTGCAAGATTTAGAGACTCAGCCATTTGAAGATTTTTTTTATTATTTATTAACCTGATGCGTTTGTCTTTTTCTTTGTATTTTTGAATAATCTGCAGGGTTTTATCAGTTGAGGCATCATTGATGAGAATAAGCTCAAAATTTTCTAAGGTTTGTGAAAGGATGCTGTCTATGGCTTGGATAAGATATCTTTCCGCATTGTAGATCGGTATAACAACAGAAACCAGGGGTTTGTCTTTTTTATAATTTGACATACAATTAGAATGATTTTAAGTATAATAGCATAAATGAAAAAGATTAATCTTTGGTATTTTTTATTCCTTGGTATAACAATTTTAATTATATTTAGCTGGTTTTCAACCGATCAGATTATTTCAAATAACAGTGAGGAAAATTTAGATATACTAAACCCTTCAAGAACAGCCTTGCATTATTCCACAGTCTGGTGGTCAGTTGGAACAGGCACAAAAATTCCTTTTCTAATCCCGCGTGAGGGAGCATTTTTTATACTTTCTTTAATTGAAAAAACAGGAATACAAATTTTCCTTATTCAGGCAATTTTTTTAGGCGCAATTATGTTTTTGGGACTTACCTTAATGTATATGTTTGTTAAATATTGTCTGAAACATAATAATTTTGTAGCCGGAGTCAGTAGTTTATTTTATCTTCTTAATATTTACAGTCTTACTCAGGTTTGGAAGCGTTTTTTATATTTTAGCATGATCGCATGGGCTTACCTGCCCTTATTTTTATTTGCTTGGCTTAAATGGATTATTGAATTTCGCCTTAAGTGGTTGGCACTTTTTCTTCTAAGTTCTGCCATTTTTTCTTATATATTTGCTCAACCAGTATATCTTCTTACTTTTTGGGTACCGGCAGCGATTTTGGTTTTAATAAGAATCTGGGAATTAAGAAACGATATTAAAAAACTATTAAAACTAATAGGTTTATCAACTTTAGGTTTTATTTTATGGGCAATTGTAAATATTTGGTGGCTTTATCCTACATTTTTCCTTACCGGATCATGGACAGATGAGAATTTACCTTCCCTAGATATAAACTTTAGTATTTTGACTGCAGTCAGTAAATCCTTTCCTTTAAATGAATTATTACTCCTTAGACAAAGTTGGTATTTAGGTCATGGAAACGATTGGTTTAATTTTTATCATAACCCCTTTATCTATTTAATAAGTATTGCGATTTTAGCTGTAGCAATTTTTGGTTTTATAAAACTAAAGGGAAATAAATATAGGAAATATTTAGCTGGACTTGCATTAGTCGGTTTGTTCGTTAGCAAAGGAAGCAATTTCCCACTGGGCTATAGCTTTTACCTTTTTTTGTTTTCAAGTGTCCCTTTTACTACTGCATTGCGCAATTCTTATGAAAAATTCGGTTTAGTTTGGCTTCTCCCCTATGCAGTATTTTTCTCCTATGGTCTACATTGGATTTTTCTCAGGATTAAGAATAGATATAAAAGAATATTTTTTTTAAGTTTTACACTTTTTTTATCATGCGGGGTTTTAGTTTATCCCTTTTGGAATGGAGATATATTTCCTCTTAAACACAGAGTAAATGTACCTTATTACTATAATGAAGCTAATAATTTTTTAAATTCTCAAAATGTTGAAAGGGAATTTCATATCCCTTTTACAAAAGATCCGATAAAAATATCTTTTGATTGGGGATATGTTGGTGAGGATCCGATGGAAAATTTATTAGATGCTGAAAACCTTGCCAGTCCGAACGCGCCTTTATATGATAAAACTCAAAAGATATTGCCAGATTATCTTACAAATAAAAATTTCCCTAAAATACTCGGGATATTAGGGGCACAATACGTTATTTTGCAGCGAGATATTATTTATCCGGAAATTGATTTTACGAAAACAAAAAAACAAATAGAATCATGGCAGGGGATTGGAAAAGTACAATCCTTTGATAAATTAGATCTTTATTCGCTTGATCCTGCAATTATTGAGCCCCGAATTTATACTTCAGGAAATGTAATTAGGGTTAATTCTTTAATAGAAGGTTGGGATCTGGTTACTTCAGATAAATGGGGAGGAAATTCTGTTTTTACACTTCAGGATATCGGAATGGAGCTCAAAAATAAGCAAATTCCTCAGGTTACCTTTACCAAAATTTCAACTACTCAGTATAAAGCTAACGTAAAAGGAAGTAATAATCCCTATATTTTAGTTTTTAATAATACTTATGATCCGTTATGGAAAGTAAGAATTGGGAGTCAGATAGAAGCTAAACACTTTATTATAAATGGATTTGCAAATGGTTGGTTACTTAATAAAAAGGGTGATTATGACATAGAGATTAAACTTACAGTTTGGCCTTGGGATTAATTTTCAAAAAAATAGAAACAAGTATTATTTACAAATGGTAAATTCATTCTTTTAGCAATACCCCTGCTAAAAATCGAGCTAAATCTATAAAAATAAGGAAGGAATGTTGCGTCTTTTAAATAAACTTTTTTGAACTTGAGTTCTTTTCCAAGTGAAAGCCAAAAATTGTGAGAATGAATATTAATATGCATTGGGTCAGCTAAAGTTTGTTTTGTAGGTAAGGGTGTGGAGAAAACTAATACTCCACCTTCTTTAAGCAGCTCTTTCATATTTAATAAAGCTTTTTGGGGATTATTTAAATGCTCCAGAACTTCAAAAGCAAAAATATAATCGTATTTTTCATCTATCTCAGGGCTATTTTCAATATCCAGAACTTTAAACTTAACATCTTTTTGTAACTGCCTTGCTTTTTTAATTATAAACTCGGATATGTCTGTTGCAGTTACTTCAAAGCCGCGTTCTTTCAAAAGCTTAGAAAAAGCTCCAATTGCACAGCCTACCTCAAGTACACTTCTCCCCTGCCCCTTTTTTAAAGAAAGGAACTTATCTAAAAATTTAATCCATCCCTTAAACCATCTGTAATAAAATAAAAGTTCTGATTTATTATACTTTTTAAAAAAAATTCCAAAATAATTTTTATCAAACTCCTCTTTCCCGTGTTCCATTACTCTAAATTTATACAGCATATTTTTTTTGGAGGACTATTAAACCAAGAGGGGATTCTCCTACAAAATAAAATAAAGTTTCTAAGATGAATGCAATAGGAGCTCCGATCATTAAAAATAAAAGTGTCGGTATATTTTTTATAATTCCTAATCTTAAGTTCAAAGAAGGCAATTTTACAATTTGTACGAAACTTGCAAGTAAACAATACGGTGAATATTGATAAGACATTAAACCTTTTTGTTCAACAATTTTTAAATTTGATCTTTCTGCGATATTTCTTAATCCTTCCTCAGTAAAATGGAATAAATGTCTAGGAATATCCCGCTGCAGCCAAAATTTACCAAGGAGTTTTGATTCAAGAGAGCTGAATCTTGGATATTCAATAAAAATATAGCCACCACTCTTCAAAAGAGAAGAAGCTTTGTTAAGATATTTTAATGGATTGGTTACGTGTTCTAAACTTTCCAAGAATACTATTCCATCAAATCTTTTATGGGTTTGCCAAGAGGGAAAATCCTTCTTTATTACTGATTTATTTTTAACCTGAGCTCCGGGGTATTCAAGATTTGTAACATTAAAATTTTTACCGAGCGTTTGTCCGAAAATTCCCTCTCCTGAGCCTACATCTAATACTTCGCCTTTCGAAAGATAATGTTTAAACCAACTGGAGCGATCCCTTTGCAGCCAGTTATGGAGCCAGTCTCTCATTATTGAGAATCTCCCCTGATGTTTCCAGTAAATTTTCGGGTAATAATCTGTAAGATTTTTCGGTACTGGGTAAATAAAACCATTTTTGCACCTACCACATAAATAAAGATTAAATTTCCCTTTATTTAAATTTTTAATATCCTTGCTTTCATTACAAATAGGACAAACAATATTTTTCATAATTAAAAATCCTTAACAGCTATAAGAGAACCTGCTATGGCAGGAAATAGATAACTTATTGGAGTAAAAAAATAATAGAGTGCCTGTTTAATTTTTAAAAATTTATCCCCCCAAAGGAGTGGCATTTTTAATCCTACCCCATATACTTTGTACCCTCTTTTTTTAAAATCTGCAACTGTCCAAAGGGATAAATGTTTATCATTTGGATCCCCTGGCATGGTGGCAAAAAAGATATTTGGGGTGGTGATAATAGTCCTTCCTTTACAAACTCTGTCTATTTCATCAAGCAGTTTTATGCCATCTTTTCTACTGAGATGTTCAATAACCTCACAACATAAAACCAGTTTAACACTTTTTGTTTTAAAGGATAGCTCAGGCAAAGATTTGTTTATAATTTGGTCATAAATTTTATGCTTATTACAAAATTCAATATAATCTTCATTAATCTCTACTCCTACAATATTTGCATTATTCAGATATCGGGAAAGCCTGATTAAAAAGCCATTAATTCCCTTTCCAGATCCTAAATCAGCAATAATCCCTTCTAAAACAATAGGAGTAAAATAAGATATAAAAGGCTGGTAAAAAAAAGGAGAAGTACCTCCGGGAATTTTATCTACAATTAAATTTTTGACTAAAGGATGTTCAAAACCCTTTTGCAATAATTTCTTTGTCATAATCTGAGATTATATCCTAAATCTTTGGATTTCTAAAGCTTTGAAGCTAGAAAAAGCATTCTTGTTATGATATAAAGATAGGAGGTTTATATATGGCAAAATGACTAAAGATAAAATAAAGGAAACTGGGATAAAAAAAAGTGCCTATAGACCCAAAATTATACCCTCCTCTATTGCTGTTAATAAGATTAAAAGTTCTATAAATGTTCTGTTGGAATTAACAGGCTCTTTTAAATTTATCCATACATATATAACAAAGCTTTTCAGTAAGAGAGAAAGGTTCTCCAGGGAATTTATCAAAGGGGAAGGAATTGAAATTGGTGCATTGCACCTTCCGTTAAAAGTATATAAAGCAAAAGTAACTTATGTAGACAGGATGAATGTAGGAGAGCTGCGACAGCATTATCCTGAACTTAGAAAATTCTCCCTTATTAATGTCGATATTGTTGATAATGGAGAAACCCTGAGGAAAATAAAAAATGAATCACAGGATATTGATCATATAAACAATGATTTTAAGAAAGGTGGAAGGTATTCTAGAAAATTACATTATTATGAGTGGACTGAAAAAATTGGTTTTAAAAAGGATATTTTAAAAAAATCTGAGGAGTTTATGTCTGCTAAATATAGTATACATTTTTATGTTTGGACAAGTATTCATTTATGAAGTACCCTTTATTTGCTAAAAAAACATATAAATTCCCCTTCACCATTTTAAAAATTGTACCTAATATTAATGAGTTTGTTGTAATTCTTAAAAAGATATAATGAAGCTTATAAATAAGACAATACTTTTAATACTGATAATTGCAGGGATTTTAGTCACGATCTGGTTTAAAGATGGTTATATAATGGGGGTTGGTGAGGATGGTTTGATCTTCTATAGATTAGAAGCATATCTTCATCAATCTGAGTCTACCTGGATGCAGTATCCCGGTCTTGGAAGTCCCAGTTTAACCTTAGTTGCGGGCAAGCCTTTATTTTTATTTCTTTCAATTTTACAAAACTCAGGAATCCCGGGATTTTTAATTCAGGCAATTGTCTTCTATTTTTTAATAGTTAGTGCAGAAATAGGTATTTATCTTCTGGTTAAGGAACTATTCCCCCAATTGCCAAAAAAATTCATTTTACTCTCTATTTTATTTTATCTGTTTAATCCTATTACAGTTGCAGATGTTTGGAATAGATTTTTACTAAATTATATATTCTTTTTTTCCTTACTGCCTTTATCAACGTTTTTTTACATTAAAGGGTTAAAAACTAAAAAATTCTTTTGGCTTTTTATATTAAATTTCTCTTTACTTTTTTATTCATACGCTTTTTCATATGTAGCATTCACCTTACTCCATATTATTTGGCTTTTTATCCTGACTGTGTATTTATTTTTAATAGATAAAGTTAAGCCAGATTTTTACTTTAAATATTTTTTTCTGAACTGTATTCTTTTTGTTTCTGCAAATTCATGGTGGGTTTTCCCTGTTTTTAATTTAAATGCATCAGGCGGTACAACCCCGATTGCAAATATTTTTACAGGTCAAAGTAATATTGGTGTCTTGGAAGGATTAAGTAAAAAATTAGGAAATTTGTCTGACATATTGAGTTTTACAAATGCATCTTTTGTTGAGAAGGAAGCATTGGAGTGGATTCATTTATTTTATTCCCCTATTATCAGAATCTTACTTTTTTCTTTTTTCTTTGTAATTTTATTTACATTTATAAAATTTAGAAAAGATAAATCAACGCTTTTTTTAATGGGTTTATTAGTTACGGTTATTTTTTTATTAAAGGGAAGTAATCCCCCTTTTGGTGAAATTTTTACATTATTTTTTAAAAAAATTCTTATTCTGCAAATCTTTCGCAATTCATTTGAGAAATTTGGATTTTTGTATGCTCTAGTTTCTTCAATTTTGGTTGGGATAAGTATTTACAGGTTTAATTTTAACAATAACCTGAGTAGAATAATCTATCCTGCATCATTAGTGGCTCTTTTAATATTAGGATTCCCCCTTTTTTCGGGACTTGTTTTTACAAATAGATTCCCACCGGCTGATGACTATTCAATAGGATATAAAGTTAAAGTTCCTCTGTATTACGGCGAGTTATACCAGTGGAAAACTAGCCAAGGTAATAACTTTAGATATATAGGTTTTCCTTTGAAGGAGGAAGGAATTACCTATAAATGGGAGAAAGGTTATGCTGGAGTTGAATTAGCAGTGGCATTATTTGATAGTAAAGGTATTTTCCACAATACTTCTACTCCTTTTTTTAACAAAATAGTTCCTGAGATAGAAAAAGATTTACTTTCAAAGAAAGATTTTTCTAAATTTGCAAACCTTATTAACGCCAAATACTACATATTGAGAAAAGATATAGATTATAAGCTGCGGGACATGAGTGATCCTAGGGTATTGGAACAAGTATTATTGGACAAAGAGAAAAATGGAGAAGTTAAAAAAATCTCTGAGTTTGGAAAAATAAGTATATGGGAAAATCTAAAATGGAAGGATAATATATTTTATTCAGCTAAAAAAATTATAAAAGTAGATAGCTATGATAATACAAATAAATTTACAGATATTGATGTTTTAGCGGGAGAAGTTTTAATAGATAAAGACGGCTTATTAAAACTGGCGGGAAAAAATATTGAAGATATTGATGTAAATCTAACTATAAATTATCAGAAGATTAATTCAACCAGGTATATTTTACATATAAAAAACTCGACGAACCCCTTTTTACTTACATTCTCAGAGCTCTATAATGACGGATGGCAAGCGGAGTATACTGATGGGCAAAAGATAAACACTCACTTTAGAGTAAATGTTTTTGGAAATGCCTGGATTATAGACCGCAAAGGAGATTTAGAACTGGAAGTTAATTTTTTACCTCAGAAATGGTTGGACAGGGGAGAGGTAATTTCAATAGCAGCATATCTTGGTATTGTGGGATACTTAGTATATCGTTATTTAAATTCTAGAAAATTAAAATGATCAGTTGGATAACCTTATTATTAATAATTTTTCTGTATACAAAAAAAATTAAGAGTAAATCTGATAAATTTTACTTATTAATTGGGTTGTATTTATTTATTGGAGGAGCTTTTTTAAAATTAATTAACCAGGTAGAAATCTCAGAGTTTATTATGAGAACCAGCTTTATATTTTGGTTGTTCGGATTAGTCTTAACCTTTAAACAATATAAAGATGAGAAAACTGCTGAATAAAAATATTTTTGTACTAATAATACTTATATTTATTGGACTGGTAGTTCATTTCAAAAGTTTCCAAATGGTTCCTTATGGAGATGATTGGAGATTTATTTATAACTATTTTACTCATGAAGAAGTTGTTGCAAATTTCAGTCCACTCCCTGGATTACTAGCTTATTTAGCCCCCTATGGCCCTTCAGCTTTAACAATCGGATTTTTATATCAGGTTTTTGGAAGTAAGTATTATATTTTTTATTTAATGCCTTTAATAGGGAAAATTATTACCTCATTTGTTATTTTTTTAATGTTAAAAAATATTTCTAACGAATTGAAGAAGAGAGATATAATTGTAAGTTTTCTCTCTGCCGCATTCTTTTTAGTAGGTGCGACAGGGATTCAGGCAATTGATTGGGCGTTTCACATAAATGTATATATTTCCATGTTTATTTTTGCCTTAGGGATTTTTTTCCAGATAAGATTTTTCAATTATAAAAAGGAAAAGGATTTATTATTAGCACTTTTCTTTTCATTATTTGCTATTGTTTTTGCCCCTTTTAGGTTTTTATCTGTTACTTTAATGGTTCCTTTAATTGACTTAATTTTCCTGATTAGGAATAAGGCAAAAGATATATTTTTAATTATTTTGCTGAAAAATTTAATTTTTGCAATTTCTATATTTGTATTTTTCCTGATAGGATTATTCGGTCATAGTCCTCAAGATTTTTATTCACCTTTTCCGATCAGGGATGCTGTTAAACTGGTAATGGCCGAGCCATTACTCTCTGCTAAGACTTTTCTTCATTGGATAGGTAGTACAATAATGCCGTTTTACCCGGGTCCTGGTATTAATTCATTTATAACCGGAGCAGTATTCTTACTAATTTTGTTTACAGTTTTTTCTAAATATCGGGGAAAGTATATAATTTTAGGTTCTGTTTTATATTTTATCCCCCTTTTTCTAATGTGGATGATTACTCCAACTAGAATTATTGATTCAGGAGATAGGTATCTTCCTTTGGCTTTTTTTGGACTATCTTTTTTAATCGGGGTAATCTGCTTGTATGCAAACAAATTTAAAAATATTTTTATAGGAGTACTCTTAATTCTTGTTTTGATACAGGCTTTGTCAACGATGAGAATATATAGCTATTGGATTTCAATTGGTAGGGGAGCTGATTTCACATTACCAGAACAGGAGAAAATCATGAGCCATTTCCTTGTCCCCCAAACTGAGCAAAAGATAATATATCTGGATTTTGAGGAAAACCCTGTCTTCCTGCAATCAATTGAATTTGGTATAGGATATAGAGTTGCAGTGTTATCTGGCACAAAGGGACTTGATAACTTTCCTAGGCAGCTTGATAACAAAGGTGAATTGGTTAAATTTATTAAGAGCGAATTATCCAGAGGAGAGAGTATTGATCAAATAGTAAATAAAATTTATGCTTTTCAGTATAAAAATAAAGTGTTTCAGGATATAACAGATACTTTTGATGCAGAGTTGAAAAAACAGTTCAGTAAATAAAATCATGATAAAAAGTTTCCATATTTTTGCCAATGCTGCTTTGGGAGAAGGATTATCCGGAAGTGATAGGATATTTATCGAATTTTCAAAAAGACTTCAGAAAAAATTTAATATTTTTATTCATGTTTGGGAAGAGGGATATAAAATGTGCCTCAGGCAAAATCTTCGTGAGAGCAAAAATATTAAATTCTCTGTGATGAATGTTTACCCGTTACTTAAACTGAATTTTTTTATTTGTTATTTAGCGAGAATTTTTTTTGCCTGTATTGATGCCTTTAAGTTGAATATTCTGGAGTCGGATTCAACTGTTGTGTACTCAGCCTCTGAATTTTGGATGGATTCACTGCCTTCAATGATTTTAAAAATTAGATATCCTAAGATAACCTGGGTTGCTGCATGGTTTCAAACAGCCCCAAATCCGCTTAAAGGCTTTACAAGGGGAGAAAGGGAGAATACGTACAAGTTGTCAGCGTTTTATTACTGGCTCATGCAACTACCTATAAAACCGGCAGTTACCAACTTGGCTGATGTTGTCTTGGTAAATAATGAACTGGAAAAAGATCAATTTAGCAGGCTTAATAAAAAGGGAAAAGTCCTAGTTATTTTAGGGGCAGTGAATATTGAAGAAATAAAAGATTATGTAAACAAAAAAAACTTAAAAAAATACGACGCTGTATTTCAGGGCAGATTTCATCCGCAAAAAGGAGTTGTGGAATTAATTGATATCTGGAAAATGGTAACCCGAAAGAAGCCTGAAGCAAAACTGGTGATGATAGGGGACGGTCCTTTAATGGATGAAGTAGAAAAAAGAATTTTAAAATTAAATCTAGGAGAAAATATAAGTTTATTGGGTTATATTTTTGACGGACCGGAAAAATATAAAATATTTTCCCAGAGTAAAATAGTACTTCATCCTGCTTTCTATGATTCTGGCGGAATGGCTGCAGCTGAAGCTATGGCATTTGGATTACCTTGTGTAGGCTTTAATCTTGAATCCTACAGATCATATTATCCAAAAGGGATGGTTAAGGTTAAAGTCGGGGATTTAAAGGAGTTTTCAAATGTAGTTATTGAGTTGCTTAACAATAAGGATAAACGGGAAAAAATTGGAATAGAAGCACAAAAAATGATAGCTGAAAATTGGAGTTGGGATAAAAGAGTTAATTCATTACTTGATTTCTTGTAATAAATTCAAATACAATTCCATATAAGCGAAGCTTGCTAAAACTTCGTTTTTATAAAGTTAGTTATGGCAAACAAAAAAAAATTCATTCCGGGAAAAACCAGAGTTCTCTATGGTGGGGTTGCTTTTGGCAAGGAAGAAAGAGCAGCTATTGATGCAATTTTAGATAAAAATTGGTGGGGTTTGGCAGAAGAAGGAAAACTTTTTGAAAAAGAACTGGCTAATGTGGAAGGGGTAAAAAGGGCTATTTTGGCAAATTCGGGCACTTCGGCCCTGGATTTAGGAATAAGGGCGCTAAATTTACCAAAGGGTTCTGAGGTTATTGTACCGGCTTGCTCTTTCCCAACTCCAATTGCATCAATTATAAATGCCGGATTAAAGCCCGTTGTTGCTGATATAGAAATTGGAAATTATTTTCTTTCCCCTGAATCAGTGGAAAAATCTATATCTGATAAAACTTCAGCAATTCTTTTGGTTTACGTTGCAGGGTTAGTTGGTGATTTAGATAAGATATTAAAAATTGCAAAGAAAAATAATCTGAAGGTTATAGAGGATAATTGTGATGGATTTGGAGGGGTTTGGGATGGAAAGATGTTAGGTAGTTTTGGTGATTTTTCTGCAATCTCAACACATGCAGCACATATTATTTCAACAGGAGAGGGAGGAGCAGTACTTACAAACAATGAAGAATTAGCAGACAGAGTTTTATCTATCAGAGATTGGGGGAGAATTTTGGACTTTGAAGATAGAAAAGAAGGTTTAGGAGATTTTCCACCGGATTATAGACGATATATTTACTCTGAGTTGGGTAGTAATCTTAAGCCTCTTGAACTTCAGGCAGCTATGGGAAGGGTACAACTTAAAAGACTCAAAGAATTTAAAGAGACAAGAAAAAAGAATGCAGAAATTTTGATAAATATACTGTCAAAATATTCTGATAAGATATTTTTACCTTCCACAAATCCAAAAGCTGATGTTTGTTGGTATACATTTCCAATTACTTTGAAAAATAATTCAAGAAAAAAAGTCCTGGATGCTTTAGATAAAGCAAATATTGAATGGAGACCGATACTTGCCGGAAATATAGCCAGGCAACCTGCATTTAAAAATGAAGTAATAGTCAGAGACAGTTTAAATAATGCAGATCAACTATTAAATAATAGTTTTTGGGTTTCTGTACACCCGACTCTTGCTGCAGAGGTCATGGAGTTTGTAGGGACTACTATAGGAAAAAGTCTTGAATAAACAAAGTTTTTCTACGAATAAACCAAAACTTTTAGTAACAGGTGCAACTGGTCTAGTAGGATCCAGATTTTTGGATCTATACAAAAATAGATTTTCAATTTTGACAATAGGAAGAAATATCTCAGATATCAAAGTGGATTTAACTTCAAAAGAGGAGGTGTTAAGTACAGTTTTGTCTTCGGATGCGGAAATAGTTATAAATTTTGCTGCTTTCACAAATGTAGACAGGGCAGAAAAAGAAAAAGGTAAAAAAACAGGGGAAGTGTATACGCTGAATGCGCTGCTTCCTCTTTGGCTGGCAAAAGCCTGTAAAATCTCAGGAAAAATTTTATATCATATTTCAACAGATTATGTTTTTAACGGGAAGAAAGAAACCAGACCTTATACAGAAGAAGATTTACCAGATCCCATTGATTCCTGGTATGCCCTTTCTAAATATGACGGGGAAACTAATGTTCAGGAGATTTTTGGAGGAGATGGTAAATTTGTAATTGTCAGGATATCCTATCCGTATAGGGTCGACTTTGAACGGAAATTAGATTTTGCGCGAGTAATTGTTGATAAACTTCGTCACACTGAGAGATACTTTGGTTGTACTGATCAGAAAATTAAACCTGTATTTATTGACGATATTGCAAAGGTACTAGTTTTATTAATAGAAAAAAGGGCAACCGGTATCTATCATGTAGGTGGAAAATATCCAGAAGGATATATATCGCCTTTTGAGTTTGCCCAAGAAGTGGCTTTTATTATGAATTTAGACTCCTCTTTAATTAGGCCCATTTCTTTCGCGGAGTTATCTAAAAAAAGAATTGCCCCCAGGCCAAGAAATACCTGGATTGATACTACGAAAATAGAAAAATTAGGGATGAAGTTTTTAAGTTTAGATGAAGCACTAAATAAACTTAAAGGGGAAATTAATCCTTAGTTAAAAAGTTAGCCTTTTTGATCCCCAATTTATGAAGGGTATATTCAATCAGTAGTTGTATGTTTTCTATCCCGTGATTTATTGATTTGGAAAAGTTTGGTGAAATGGCTCCTTCATTATACCTTTTAGAAACAGGAACTGATGAAATTTTAAACCCAAAATAGGCGGATTGAATAATAAGCTGGGGATCAAAAATATAACCATTACCGTTTTTTAAAAATGGTATTGTTTTTAGCAATTTAGCGCTATAACCTCGGTAACCCGTATTTACCTCAGATATATGTTTTCCCAGAATAATATTAAAAAGGAAAGTAATTAATTTTATAAAAAGTGATTTATAAAAAGGAGTTTCGTTAATTTCTTTAGTCAAAAAACGGGAACCCAAAACTAAATCATTTCCTTTTTTTAAAGCATGGATAAATTTAAGGATATCTTTTGGATCATACTGACCATCAGGATGGAGCATAATTATAAACTTTGCTCCTCTTGCAAGGGCTTCTCTATATAAGGTCTTCTGATTACCTCCATATCCTAAATTTTTCTTATGGATTATCGGTTTTAAACCAAGGTTTTTAATAACTTCGACTGTATTATCCAAAGAGGCATCATCAACAATTATAACTTCATCTACATATTTTTTCGGTATTTCTTCATAAACTCTTGATAAGGTCCGATCAGAATTATATGCCGGAATCACAACAATAATTTTGTCCTTTTTCATAAAATTTATCTAAGAGATTATAACACTTGATATTTCATCTGTTACAAAAAAATGCTATTGTATAGCAACATTTAAGTAATAAAATGAGGAATATTTTAAAGTTTAACATTAGCCGAAAAGATTTATATATAGTTTTTTTTCTAGTCCTCCTTGTTTCCTTATCACAGTTTATTCTTGCCAAAAAAAATCTTGAGATGGGTTTTTTTACAGATGATTGGGGATTTTTGTCTGCCTATCGGTTATATGTAACGAATCCATTTTTGGATATTATGAATGCATGGAAACAAATAGGTTCACATAATTTTTCTTATTCCTATTACATGGGGATTTTGTATCATTTTTTTGGTTTAGATTATTCGGCATATAGAATAACTAATTTAATATTTAAAATTATTGCTACCTTAACGCTATATCCGTTGGTACTTTATATTTCTAAACGTAGATCACTGGCTTTTTTATCGACTTTTATTTATGCTATTCATTTTTCTTCATTCGGTCTTTTAGATGGTCCTTCCAGAGGAGGTAATTTTATTGCGATTGCATTAATGAATTTATTTCTTCTTGTGTATTTTTACATTTCTGAAAAAAAAATTACAAATATTTTTATATCATTTAGTCTTTCAGTTTGGTTATTCACGATCATTCTATTTGGTTCTACCAGACTGTTTCCTTTAATTGTAATAGTCCCTTTAATAGAATTAGTAAATATTTGGGGGAAAGTCCGGAAAGGATTAGGTGCAGCTATAAAAAGATTGCTAGTAGTTTATTTTCCCTTTCTGCCTCTTTTCCTTTTTTCACCAAAATCCATAAGTGATCAAGTAGGATACATTATTGGGTTAATTGATAAACTTAAAGAGGGAAACTGGCAATTATTCTTAACCCCTTTTGCAGTGATGGGAAGTATGTATATTCCTAAAAATTTCTGGCCTTTTTTTGGTCAAGGTATATACAATAACTTAAGTTCTTATTTATCATCTCTTCTGGCTGAAGCTATGCTGTTATATTTTGTTTTGCTTATCTTTATAGTTTTCTTTATATCAAAAAAACCTCTGAAATTCTTAGCCCGCAATTTAATATTAAACTTTGTTGTTGGTATATTTGCTTACTTGATTGATCACAACTGGTTATTTTTAGATACAACAACTAGAACGCCTGTCGACCCAGGTACATTCCTAGTACCAGCATTGATTGGTCTTTTTGTCACGGTTACAAGTTTTTGTGTATTTCTAGAATGGAAAGAATCGGAAAAGAAAAATAATCTCTTACCGTTTCTTTTTATACCTTCTCTGTTTTCGCTCATTTTTATATTTCTTACCTGGTTATTTGCAGACATTAATTCTATTTTTATGGGGGTACATGCATATTTAACTATTCCGGCGATAGGTACGAGTATAGTTGTGGCAGGAGTATTGGTATTAATTTATGAAAAACTAAGTTACTTTAAAAGTTTAGGTAAAATAATCAGAGTATTTTTAATTGTAATTATTTTATTTTTCTATTTTGAAATTTGTGCTGTAGGTGTTGATGAGTTTTTTTCCCATTGGGTAAATAATGGATTAAGAATAAGCGATCAACGAAGAATTATTGATGAATTTTGGGCTGAAATTGGTGACTCAAGGAATTTTAACCAAAATAATTTACCACTTGTCTATCTTGATGCAGATAAAACTGAATACGAGAATGGCATCTTTTATAGCGAGGCAATTGTTTGGAAACTTGCCAGCTGGTTTGACTTAAGATATAGAAAAGAAAAAGAAGGCCGTTTTGCTCTTTGCCAGATAATGATCCTAAGTAGAGAAGAATTAGATAAATATGTATCTTTAACTGATGACGGCAAAAAAATTATCAGTACCAGATGTGGTGAAAATATCAGTTATGATATAAATAACTTTTTTGCATTTAAATTGCAAAAAAGAAATTTAATACCTAACAGAAAAGAGGTTCTAACTAAATTGGGAATAGAATGAATAAAGTATCTTTAAGTAAGAAAGATTTATTACTTGTATTTATCTTGATCTTAATTTTATTTGGGTTAAATAATTTAATTTTTTCTCCCCAATTAAATTACGGTTTCCGGGATGTAGATTGGGAAATGCTCTACTATTTTAAGCTTTTTGGTAGATTATCTTTAGAACATCTTCTACAAGCATATAAGATGATGGGTGCATATACGTATGAACTTTATTATACTGGTTTCTTGGAAAAATTATTAGGATTAAACTTTGTACATTTGCATCAAGCAAGTCAACTTTTTAAAATAATTACTGCTTTTTCTTTTTATTTTATTATTGTTAAAATTTTTAAAAGGAAGTTACTGGCTTTTTTCTCTAGTATCATTTATACAATTTCCTATACTCATGCAGGTCCTCTTTTTCAGTTATCAACTGGTGGATATTTTCTTGCCACTATATTTATGTGTTTGTTTTTACTTGCCTACTATTACTCCCTTTTTAGTAATAATCTTTTAAAGTATAGCTTCGCAAGTTTCTTGTTGATTGTTACTTTAATACTAAATACAGAACGGATGTATCCATTGTTATTTTTAGTTCTCCTAATAGAAGTATTCTATTTATGGATTAGCAGGTGGAAGAAAGAGCAATTATCCTTGTCTTTAAAAAGGCTTAGCATTTTGTTTTTCCCCATTATACTTTTTGTTGTTGTTTATACTTTAGAAAAAACTACTATACGGAGTACAGGATTTGCGCCTAGTCAATTTTTTGTCGGAACAGGGGACAGAATTAAAGCCCTTTCAAATGGTAATTGGCAATTACTACTATATCCTTTTGCCGCCTACGGGAGTATTTTCTTATACGGTGATTATTGGAAATATTTAGGTCAATTAAATATTTCAAGTTTTACTTCATATTTAATCTTTCTAATTTTTGGACCCATCTTAAGGCTGGGATTATTAAGCTTATTACTTTCCTATTTTATATCAAAAAAACCCTTTAGAATGACTACTATTGTTATGTCCTCTGTTTTAATCTTTAGCTTGATTGCTTATATGATGAGTAACAACTGGACTAATTTAATGATTCAGGTAAGAATTCATTTTGATCCTAATCTTGTTTTAATACCAGCAATCTTTGGT
>OBEQ012915373.1_pt1 | contig 38325 bp, 33 predicted proteins | sample 1670901 | NCBI WGS metagenome assembly OBEQ01 (sample SAMEA104232315, study PRJEB22302) | groundwater metagenome | biome: forest; feature: aquifer; material: groundwater | place: USA | collected 2011-08-07 | depth 5.4 m | reverse complement strand
TACTGCTTTTGGTGTTCTATTATCTGTTTCTTATGATCGAAAAGAATTAGCAATCTTAGCTTTAATTGGTGGTTTTACGAGTCCTTTTATGGTTAGTACTGGAGATGGAAGTTATATTGCTTTGTTCACTTATGTTTCGATTTTAAATGTAGGAATGCTTTCGTTAGCTTACTTTAAAAAATGGAATGCAATCAATGTCATTTCATACGTTTTTACGATTATTCTATTTGGTGCTTGGTTTGTAAAAGATGTGGTCTGGGCTTATCACCCTTCGTATATTGGAGCATTCGTTTTTTCTTCTCTCTTTTATTTAATTTTCTTCTTGATGAACATTGTCAACAATGTAAAAGAAAGTAGAAAATTTAATGGACTTGAAATAGCAATTCTTTTAAGTAATACTTTCCTATATTTCACTATTGGATTGTATATCTTCGAAAATGTTTACGGTGGTGATTATAAAGGTTTGTTCACTATTTTAGTTGCGCTTTTTAATTTTGGATTTGCGTATTCCTTATATAAAAATGACAAAGTAGATAAAACGCTTGTTTATTTATTAATAGGATTGGTTCTAACGTTCTTAAGTTTAGCTGCTCCAATTCAATTACAAGGAAATCAAATTACTATCTTTTGGGCTGCTGAAACGGTTTTACTTTTATGGCTATCTCAAAAATCGGGAATCAAATTAATGAAAGTTTCGTCTGTCATTATTTTAACCTTAATGATCATCAGTTTGATTTTAGATTGGAAAGAAACCTACTTTTTCATTCCTTTTAATTCGGATCCACTATCTCCTATTTTCAACAAAGGATTTATCACTGGAATATTTGCCGTCGTCAGTCTATTCTTAACAACCTATTTTTTAAAGAAAGAAAAGGATGAATTTATAGTAAATGGTGTATTTGTAAAAGAATATAAAGTATTGATAAATATTCTTTTCATTATAGGTTTATACATAACATTCTTCTGTGAATTGAGATACCAATTGAATAGATATGTGAGTTATTATGCTACCAAAGACATTATTATTGGAAGTTACAATTTACTTTTCTTATTAGGCCTAAGTTTCTTAGCAAGAAAAAAAGAAACACCTATTTTCTTGGAAACGAGTGTTCTTCTAAGTTTAGCTGGGATTGTTTCTTATCCAATGTTTTATCATTTTATGACCATTAATGTAAGAAATTCATACATACACGGACATGGAGAACTTTCCAGTTACATCTACCATTACATCAACATTATATTGGTTTTACTTTTATTATTAAGCACTTATAAGAACATCATTTCAAGCTCTTTTATTGTTAAAGAATTTCAAAAAGGAATTATGTGGTTGGTGTGCTTCATCATCATCTTTGTTTTAAGTTCCGAATTAGATTCTATTATTGCATTAAGCAGTGATTGTTCTAAAGAAACAATTACATATTACATCAATCAAAATCATAAAATTGGCTTCCCTATCTTGTGGGCGATTTGCTCCTTCTTACTTATGATGTTTGGAATGAGAGTGAAAAGAAGAGATTTAAGAATCATGTCTTTATCACTATTCTTAATCATCATATTAAAATTATTTATTTTTGATATTCGAGGAATTTCTGAAGGTGGAAAAATAGCAGCATTCATTTTCTTAGGAATAATATTATTGATTGTTTCTTTTATGTATCAAAAATTGAAGAAAATATTAACTGAAGATACGACTGAAAACACAGAAACAAACACGGTAGAGAAATGAAAAAAGGAATTTATAAAATCATCGTATTCTGTTTGATTGTCGGGAATTTGAACGCTCAAACTTTCAATTATCAAACAAAAATATCGAAAATAAACGAAAAAGGATTTCATAACATTCTTTTATCTCCTGCCATTAATAGTAAAATGAATCCTAATTTCTCTGATGTCAGAATTTATGATAATGAAAACTTAGAAGTCCCCTATTTATTGAGAACAGAAACGAGTGTTACGTATTCACAATTATTTAAAGAATATAAAATCATTTCGAATGAAATAATCAAAGGTTCAAATACTCGTTTGATTATACAAAATCAGCAAAAATCAAAAGTCAACAATATTAGTTTGATGATTAAGAATTCTGATGTTGAGAAAAAGATGAAATTATATGGAAGTGACGACCAGAAAAACTGGTACATTATTAAAGATAATTATTTATTCTACTCTATTTATAGTAACACAGAAACTTCTGAATTAAAATTAATGAATTTTCCTTTAAGCGATTATTCGTACTTTAAAATAGAAGTGGACGATTCTAAAAGTGCGCCGATCAAAATTCTTAAAGTTGGATATTACGATGACTATTCTGAATTGGGAAAATACATGGAAGTTCCTGGAATGAAAATCTCACAAGTTGATAGTTCTGAAGTGAAAAGATCATACATTAAAATTACATTCGATACTCCTCAATACATTGACAAATTGGAATTAAATTTTGGTGGACCTCAGTATTTCTTAAGAAATGTTCAGATTACAAATAGAGTAGTAGATTCAAGTGGACATGATCACAGAGATGATGAAATTTACTTTGAAGAATTACAGCGACTTGAAATCTCCTCCAATTATTCTAACGTCATTTATTTCTCAAAATTCAAAACCAATGAATTCTATTTACTGATTGAAAACGGCGATAATCAACCGTTGAAAATTAGTGGTGGAAAGGTATATCAATTGAACAATTACTTAACAGCAGATCTTAAAGTAGGAAAAGAATACACACTGAAATTTGGAAATCCTGAACTTTCTTTTCCTGATTATGATTTAAAATATTTTCAAGAAAATATACCTACTTCAATTCCATTAATTACAACTGGTGAAATATCAGAATTAAACAGCGATCAACAAATAATTCAACCGTCTCCAGTTGGAAACAAAGTAATTTTATGGATTGTGATTGGTGTCATTATTCTATTCTTTGGTATTTTAGCAGTAAAAATGGTTCGAGAAATGAAATAGTAAATAATAATTGAATATGCTTCCAAAAACCTCATTTATTAAACTCAATATAAAAGATGACTTCGATTCATTTTTTGATGAAATCTACTATGAATGGGACAAAGCTTGGCTTCGTAAAAAAGAATATATCGGCACTCAATTTTACGCTATTAAAGGAAATTTGCAAGTTTGGAAAGAATATTACACAAATTCAAACATAACCCTTTTAATTTTCCAATCTTCAAATAAAAAAATCGGATATCTCGGGTACCAATTAAAAGGTAATACTTTGATTTTAACAGAATTATTAATTAAAGAATCAGAAAGAGGAAATAATTTTGGAACAATACTACTCACTCAATTCTTTGAATTGATGAAAATTAAAAAACTAAAATTCAGTAAATATCAATTAGAAACTCATGATTCGAATATATCTAATAAAATATATTTGAAAACAGGTTTTTATGTGGAGGAAGTGATATTAAAAGATCGAGAGAATGATGAAAATACGATCATATATATAAAAAATGCTTTTTAAACCGAAGAATACTTTTAGTTCATTTATTAAAACTATATTTGGATATAACAAATAAAAAAATATCTATGAAATTTTTCATTATCATCCTATTCCTTGGTTATATACAAAATTCTTTCAGTCAAGTAAATAATTCTGAAAATTCATTAACTGTACCAGATTCCACAACTATTACAACTGCTAACGCTACAGATTCTATAAAAAAAGAAATAGTTTCAAATGACACAACAAAGATATTACCTGAAGACAAAATAGGTGTCCTCATAAATTTAAAGGAATTAGGTAAAACTCAAACTTCTGGTAATGCTGAATTACTTATAGGTATTGGGTCTGGACTAATTATAAACTTTTACGGTATTGTACCCGCATTAATTTCTTCACTAATACCAACGAGAAAAAGCGAAGGGAAAGTTGAAATATTAATTGAAAACAATCCCAATTTAACCTACGAAGACATTAAACAATACAAATCAGGAGCAAGAAAAAAAAGAGTTTCAAGAGCTGTAGTGGGTACTTTAATTGGAAGTGCTACTCAATTCATACTTGTTATCGGATTTATAATTTATCTTTTTTAAAACAATTCATTAAGATGAAAATTGATATTCAAGCAACACTTATAAATTTAATTAAAGAAAAAATTGGCAAAGAGGATACTATTGGTCGTTCTTTGTCGGAAATTTTAAATTTAAGTCAAGATGCTGTTTATAGAAGATCGAGAGGAGAAACCCTTTTTACAATTTATGAAATTCAAAAAATATGTTCTCACTATGGAATTTCATTTGATGCATTAATGGAAATTAAACAAAACAAGGTAGTTTTCGAATACAATTCTTTAAGAGAATATGATTATAGTTTAGATTCTTATTTAGAAAGCATTTTGAATAATGTAAGAAAATTAAAGCAATATTCTGATACAGGTATTGTTTTAACGGTAAAAGACACTCCTTTATTTCAACTATTAAACTTCCCTCATTTATTTCGATTTAAACTTTATTTTTGGGCAAAAACTCATTTAAATATTCCTGAGTATAAGAATCAGCAATTCAGCTATCAAAAAATATCAGAAAGAACATTTCAAACTGGAAAAGAAATATTACAAATCTATTCATCCATTCCTTCGAAAGAAATTTATGACATCGATCTATTACGTGGTTTTGTTCGTCAAATACGTTATTATTTCAACGCTTATTTATTCAAAGACCCCTCCTATTCTCTTGTTTTATTGAATCAAACTCAGGAATTATTGAACCATATAAAAGAACAAGCTATTATAGGTAAAAAATTTATGTATGGAACACAAGCTCCTTTTTCAGGGAATGATTTTGAAATGTATTTTAATGAAACATTAAATGCTGACGGAACTTTTTGTTTTAAATCGAAAGAAAAAAACGGAATTTATTTGAACCACAACATAATGAATTTTTTGCAAACTTCTGATGAGGACTATGTTAAAGAAACAGACCAAATTATTGGTAGAATATTAGACAATTCAAGTTTGATCAGTAATACTAATGAGCGAGAAAGAAATTCGTTTTTTCATCAAGTCGAAAAAACAATTAATAATTACAAACAAAAAATAGAAATTGACTTGACAAAATAGCAACCCTTCTATTTTCTATTGTTTTTATTTGCGATTTTCACAAATTACCTAACGCTTTTTGATTTTATTCGCAATAATTCAAAATCCCGTAACTAAAGTCCCTCAATAATTGGGATTTTTCACCAAATTGAAAATACTACCTCTGTTATTCAATTTAGAGCAATGATCAAGTGCCCATATATTTGTGGCATGAAAAATAACACACTTTTTATTCAAGCAAATTCATGGATTGAAGTCACTTCTGTAACTTCAATAACTACTAAAACAGATTCTAACAATTTCAATTTAGTAATCAAAAAACCATTATCAAGAACCTTAACTGGTGCAAAAACTCAAATTCTTTTTATCCTATCATTCATTAAAATCAACTGAAAAAAAAATAAAATTAAACAATTACTCATTAACAAATTAAAACAAAATAATCATGAAAAAAGCAATCTTAATTTTAACAGTATCATTCACTTCATTATTCAGTCAAACTTGTAATAGTCAAACCAATTCAAGTATTGCTGTTTCAAATCCATCGGTTCAAGGAATGTTTATTACACAGAAACTGGCTTCTAAATTAATGAACATAGAATTAACCAAATTGAACTTATATAAAGTTTATGATGAATTCGACATGGCAGAAATAACAGGTTCTCGTCCCGATTTCACAACCAATTGTTTTGGTTTAAATTGTTTAACAAACCTTGGAACAGAATTGAAAGTCGATTATATAATGTTTGGTTCATTTGATAAAATCGGAAATAAGATCGTAATAACAATAAAAATAATCGATATAAAAAATAAAACCATTTATAAAACCATTTTCAAAGAATTTGATAATCAAGAAGCTGAATTACAAAGAATGATTGAAATCGAACTGAGAGAAATGCACGAATTAATTAATACAAAAGAAACTTTGGAACAATTAAGTTTTAAAAATGAAGTCATTACATCGAATAATCTTGGTAGAATAAATAATTCAGGACCAAGAATTGGATATGCTTTTTTAACAGGTTCACTAGCCGAATTTTCAACTAGAAGCACAAAACAAGGAGGATTAGATATAGCACCATCGATCAGTATGATCGGGTATCAATTTGAAAAACAATATGTTGGGACAGAAAACTTTTCAGCACTTTTTGAAACAATAATTAATATTTCCGGTTTAGAACAAAGTAGATTTATGCCCAGTGTAGCATTTATGAATGGCTTTAGATTTGGAAGAAGCGGATGGGAATTTGCTTTTGGTCCAAGCCTTGGTTTGAAAAAATCATCTATTGGATTCTTTGATATTGAAAACACTTACGGCGATGGTAATAATGCCTATTGGTCAGATGAAAGATACGCTAAATTTGACAACGAAAACTACATCAATGCTAACCCATTTAACTCAACGACACAATGGGAAGAATATCAACAATACAATAACACTTACAAATTAAATCCTTCCAAATACTCATCAGAAGAAAACTTTGACAACAATGGAAAGACAAACATAAGTACTCGATTTGTTTTTGGAATTGGAAGAACTTTCAGAACAGGCGCATTGAATATTCCTGTCAATATTTTCTATTCATCGGTAAAAAAAGGCAGTATGATTGGTATTAGTGTTGGATTTAATGTTTTAAAGAAAAAAGAACAAATTAATAGACAGAATTACGAATAATAAAATCTAAACATACCTAATTCAAAAGAGAGTTTATTCATGTAAACTCTCTTTTCTTACTTAAAAAACGGAAAACAAACCAAGGTCAAACTAAACTTTGGAACATTTCCGCCTTTCCAATATGTAGATTCAATTGCAAACGGTATTTTATTCCAAAGTGACTTCACTCCAAATCCTACACCTCTAATAATTGATTCAACATTTTTATTAATTCCTCCTCCTGCTCCTGCACCAACTGAACCAATTGCATAAACTGGAATAGAAAAAGGTGCATCAATTGAGAACTCAAACAACCCTTCTGCATAAGCTCCTTTATTATTTGTAAATGCCCAATAAGTTGAACCCATAACTTTCACTAATTTCCAATCGATTGCTACTAATCTTAAACCTAAATTACAAAACCGATTAGGACCAACATACCCTTTAAAAACAGGATAAAATTTAAAATTAGCCCTGTTATTTTTCGAAATGGATTTACCAAAAGAAAAAAACAATCCTTGGTATCTAAAATCTCCTTTACCAGCATTTACAATTTGATATTTAACCCCAAAATTTGATTTTAAACCAAAATACCTAACAGAACCTTGAATTCCAATAAGCATCCCTCCTCCTATTGAAACTCCACCGCCACCACCTACACCTCCAACAAAAGCTGGAGAAAATTGAAACTTTGAAGTTCCTAAACTAATTCCAGTAGAAAATAATGCTTGCATATATCCACCATAAATATTTGTTAAAGCATTTATTGAAACATCGCCTGTCAGCCATTTTCCTTTTTTCCAAGAAGCTCCAACACCAATAAATTCTAATTTATTCAATTTAAATTTAGCAACTCCAAATTCGCTATATACGGAGTTCCATTCGATACCTTTTGATGTTGAAAGTGAATCATTTTTTGATGAACTTAAATTCCAATAAACACCTATCGAAGGAGAAAAACCTCGAATCATAGAACTTGAAACATGCGTATAACTGACACCAAGTCTTAATTTCAATGAATTCCTTGTTTGATATTGTGAAAAAATTGTTCCATGCAACATCCAACCGTCTTTATCTGGTGCGGAACCTCCACCTCCAGCCAACAAAGCAAAATTACCCCCAAATTTTATTTTTTTTTCCGAAGTCAATTCCCCTTCTATTCGATAACCAAATGCAAAATAACCACCTCTGTTTCCGACTGCTGAACCAATAAATTGCAATCCACCTTGGTATTTTATTTTATTGTACGACTTAATAGGATAATCCAATGTAGTTGAAACAAAACCAATTGAAAGATTATTTTTTTCTTTTACATAAAAACCACTTACTCCATTTATAATCGTATTTTGAGCTTTACATTGATTTGTAAAAATTAAAATCAGCATAAAAAGTAGAAAGCGTGATAGTATATGGAAATTAATCATACCCAAAGATAAAATAAAATACAGAATTTAAATTAAATCTATATTTCAGGTTAAAATTATTTTGAGGTGCTGGAACGATTAAGACGATTTTTAACTAATTCAGCTTATGAATAATTATCCTTTGATAATAGTTCTATTTATATAGCATTAAAACCCTGAAGTGGTATCATCTGTTAACGATGGGCAAAATCCATCGGAAGAATAAAATAACTAATATTAATAAAGCCCCGAAGGGGCGTGATATAAGTATGGAGTTAATGTTATGTTGGATATTACGCCCATTCTGGGTTCTGAATTATAATATACAGAATTCAAATTAAATAAAATCGATAACACCCTAAAATAATCCCATTTTTTCGTTAATGTATGTTATAAAATTCATCGCTTTTTCATAATTCAAATCTTAGACATTATATTTACATCAATTAAAAAAAATGAGAACTTTCATTGTTACTATAATTTGGATATTACTTGATATTTATTGTTATCAAGCATTAAAAACAGTAATTAAAGACTTTAAACCTAAAACAAAATCAATTATAGTCAAAATTTATTGGGCATTGGATATTGCATTAATGCTTATTGTTTTATCAGTTATCCTTTTTTTATTAGAATACTCTTCCCCTCATTTTAGAAATTGGATCACTGGATTATCATTTATTTCACTCGCACCAAAAATTATTGTGCTTCCTTTTCTATTAATAGAAGACATAACTCGTTTAATTAGAGGATTAATCAATGTCACAATAAATAAATTAACAGTAAAAGAAAAAATAAAACCTTTCATTCCAGAAAGAAGAAAATTTGTTTCTCAAATTAGTTTAGGAATTGCTTCCATTCCATTTTTCGGTTTAATTTATGGGACTTTAAAAGGGAAGTATGAGTACAGAATACACAGAGTAAAAATGACTTTCAAAGATTTACCAGAAGCATTTGATGGTTTCACAATTACTCAACTTTCAGATATACACTCTGGTAGTTTTGACGATCATGAAGCGGTTTTGAAAGGTATTCATTTAGCCAATGCTCAAAAAAGTGACATCCTTGTTTTTACAGGTGATTTAGTAAATAATAAAGCAGAAGAAATGGATGAATGGATTGGTTCCTTTGCAAAATTAAAAGCTAAAATGGGTAAATTTTCCATCCTTGGAAATCATGATTATGGAGATTATGGAAAATGGGATAACGAAGATGACAAGGTCAACAATTTTATTCGACTAAAAGAAGTTCACGAAGAAATTGGCTTTAAACTATTATTAAACCAAAATTTAAAAATTGAAAAAGAAGGTCAATCAATTTCATTATTAGGTGTTGAAAATTGGGGAAAGCGAGGTTTTCATAAACATGGTGATTTAGAAAAAGCATTAAGCGGAGTAGAAATAGATGAATTTAAAATCCTTTTATCCCATGATCCTTCACATTGGGAAGCGCAATCACTTCATCATGAAAAACACATTCATTTAACACTTTCAGGTCATACACATGGAATGCAATTTGGAATCGAAATACCTGGTTATATTAAATGGAGTCCTATCAAATATTTTTACCCACAATGGGCGGGAGCTTATGAAAAGAATGGAAAATACATTTATGTAAACAGAGGTTTTGGATTTTTAGGTTATCCAGGAAGAGCTGGAATACTACCAGAAATTACAGTAATCGAATTATCAAGAGGTTAAACTCACTAAATTTCACCATTTTCATCTTCCACTTTAAATTTGAACAGTTTCTATCTATATTGCTTGTCAATAAAAACAAGATTGTATCTTTACAAAGTAAATAAGATAAAATATGAGCTGTGAATTTTTACCAAAGTCCGTTTTTGATTTTCTTGATTTAGTTAAAAACAATAATAATCGTGAATGGTTTGCTGAAAATAAAAATACTTATCTAAATGAACTTCAACATGTTATTTCATTTGCAGACAACCTTTTGATAAAGATGCAAAGTCATGATTTGCTTGAAACACAATCTGGTAAAGCTTGTTTACATAGAATTTACAAGGATACTCGATTTTCAAAAGATAAATTACCTTATAAAACAAATTGGTCTGGTAGCTTTAAAAGAGCAACAAAAGAAAAAAGAGGTGGTTATTATTTTCATTTAGAAATGGGGAATTCTTTTTTAGCAGGTGGATTTTTCAATCCAAACAATGAGGATTTGAAAAGAATTCGACAAGATATTGAACATAATTATGAAGAATGGTATTCTATATTAAACAGTCAAGATTGTACATCTACATTCAGAGAATTATCAGGCTCAAAACTCACAACTTCCCCTAAAGGATTTGACAAAAGTCATATCGCAATTGAATTACTTCGCCATAAACAATTTATTTTGAAACACAACTTTACAAATGAAGAAATACTAGATCCCAATTTTTCGTCCATTTTAAATGAATCTTTTAAGAAATTACGTCCATTTTTTGATCACATGAGTGAAATATTGACAACGGACTCAAACGGAATTTCAATTATATAAGCCACAAAATGAAAATAATCTTTCTATTATTATTTGCTTTCACTTCAATAAAAACTTTATCTCAATTTTCACAAGCAGAAAATGAAATGATGGAAATTGTTGCAAAAAATGGATCATCCATTCCTTCTTCTATTTTCTTAGACACTAGCACAGTCAAAGACATGCAGATAGTTAACAATACTAATTGGCGACATATATGGATGGATATTGAAGATTCATCTAAAAACATTATGCAATTCTATGACATCAGATTAAAATTTGATACTAAAAAGGACGCTTTAGCATTTCATAAAAAATATTTAGGCCTAAATTCGGAATTCGGAAATAAAATTAAAAATCACGGAATCACATTCGAAGGAGCAACCAAATTTTCAGTTTATACTGGAAGTAAAGAATTCACTAAAATGATGGAACCGTATGGTTATCAAATATTTTGCATTTTATTTGTGGTTGATAATTATTTCGTTAAAATATATTTAACCTGCAAGAAAGAATTTTCTCCCTCCGAATATCAAAATTATGTAAGCACAGCCATAAAAAAAATAGAGATGATAAAATAAAATAAAATCAAAAAAAAAACGTTTGAATATTCAAACGTTTTTTTTTGCATTAATAGATTCTCCTATTAATTCTTAATAATTTTTTCGTTTTTATTATCGTAATTAACGTAATAAACTCCATTTTCCAAATTCGAAAAATCAACTTCACTATTCAATCCTTTTTTCAAGATATTTCCATAAGCATCGTAAATTTCATATTTTGTTTCAACTTTTACATTATCAACTGTAAAAACAATAGAATTATAATTGTTCATCGTTTTCAATACAGGTATTTTTATTGCTTTATTCTCAAAATCAACTTCCTTAGACGTTCTTTTAACTCCTGAATTATCCGTTTGAGAAACCCTAATTTTATTTAATCCAGAATGAGGTATTAATTTAAATAAATAATCCGATTTTGATTTCTTTCCTTCACCATTAATTTCACCAACAACAATCCACTTGTTCCATTTATATTGCTCTATTTGATATGATAATTGACCAGATTCACTAGTTGTCGACCAAGTTAATAAACCATCTGTTGAACAAGAAATTTTTTCAACAACAAAAGTAGAATTAGGTAGTAAAACTTCTGGATTAATTATCTTAGGTTTACAACCATCGTTGTGCTCAATTACTATAAATAATGGTTGCCCAATTTTAACATTAAAATTTATAAAATTAATTTCAAATGCCCCATTATCCGGATGACTCACCATCGTGTTTCCATTTACAGAAACTTTCGTAGCACAATATCCAAAACCATCACTACAAACAGAGCTTTGAACATAAAGATTTTTCCCTTGATAAAACCCTTCGATTGACAAACTTGCTTTAGTAGTAAAAAAACTTAATACAATCAATAAGATCAATACTATTTTCATCCTTTTCAGTTTATAATTTATATGTAAATATACTTAATAAAATTCAAGCCTCCAAAAAAATTCATCGATAAATTAATCCAAATCATCGACAAAACTCAAAACTTAAAAGAAAAAAAAGGAAATTCTATCGATTTTATTAGCTTTAACAAAAGAAAAAAAGCGCTTCACAAAATAAGAACATCGAATTGTTAATAAACTAATAAACAATGTTTTCTGTTATTTTCAATTCACTTTAAGATAAAAATAAAGAACAAAAACAAGTATTAACCCATATATTATAATCAAATCTAAATGTTCTTGAAAGAATGGTTTTTGAACTTTATTCTCTTTTTTAGGTGGGATCTGAGGAGCATACGCATCTTCATATTTTCTTTTCCCATTTGAGTTAGATTGAGTTTGTTGCTGAGAAAAATTCATTCCTCCTTTTGGATTTTGAAGTAATTGCTCCCATTGAAACCTAAATCCACTACCTAAAAAAACTTCATCTTTAGGCATAAGCATTATAAATCCATTTAATTTATTCCCGTTTACAAAAGTCCCATTCATAGAATTTAAATCGGTCATAAATACATTTCCTTCAATATCTCTAAAAATTTCAAGATGATAATCAGATATAAAAGGAATATTTAAAACAACATCATTATCTAATGCTTTTCCTATTTTTAATAATAATGTTTCTTTCATCGTTTTAAATAAATTTTATCAAATTAATTGATTATTCATCGATATAAAAATACTGAAATATCGAATTGAAAATTAAATCCAAGTGACAATATATAAACATACTTTTTAACATCATTTTTTTCTCTATCAACAAAATAAGTAATTGATTTAAAACAAAATAACCCTTATCTTTACTATAAAAAAGCTTGTTGTTAATATTTCTTCAATAAATATTAATCAATTCATTATTTATTTATCAAATAAAATCAGATCTTCGTGATTCATTAATTATTACTAAAAATGGACAATATTCAAGAACTAAAAGACCAATTATCCCAATTACAAGCTTCACTTACAGGAGATATGTTTCAAGATATGGAAATTAAAGATCAAATTCATAACATCGAAATGAAATTAAATGGAACTAAACCGACAGATTCTCATTTTGACTGTATTGGGTGTGGCTCATAATTAATACTACTCCATCTCTTTATTTATTTTTTAAAACAACAACAACTATGAAAATGTTCCTATTGACATTTATTACAATGTCTTTAACTTTTAATTATGCGCAAACTTTTAATATTGACACACATGAAGCTGTGATCAATTTCAATTATTTAAGTGAAGAAACAACTGGTTCTATAACCAACGTTACAGCATCTATCAATTTAAACCTTCTTGATTTAGCAGCATCAAAAATCGAAGGAAAAGCGGATGTGAATTCTTTATCTACAGGAAATATTGCTAGAGATAAACATTTAAAATCAAAAACGTATTTCAATGTAGCAGCCTTCCCAATCATCAAATTCACGAGTAGTTCTATAAAACAAGTTGAGGACCATTACGAAGCAACTGGTACAATTAATATGAAAGGCTTTACAAAACCTGCTGTATTCACTATTATTGTTAAAGAGGGTTCTCTCGTTTTCACAACATCTATTTTTGCTGACGACTTTGGATTGGCAATAAAAAAAGGAAAAGAAACAAGTGTTGTTGAAATTGAAGTGGTTCTTCCAACAGTAAAATAATAAGTTGAAGAAATCTAAAAAAGGCTTATTGAATTTAATAAGTCTTTTTTTAGTGAATAATTTTCAACCTCCTAAACCCTAAAACTTGTTCGGAAGGATATGCTTTAACACATACTTTATCATCCTGATTCCCTCCCAAACAAAACACTTGATGAGTAACAGAATCCTCGTTAATAAAAATACTCACATGGCCTTGCCAAGAGTTTTTCTTTTCTCTCCAAAAAATCACAATATCACCAGTCTGAGGTGTACCTATAACTTCTTCACCAACTAGTAACCAAGATTTAGCTGATAAATTTGATTCATTTTTAACTCCTTCCAATTTCACATGTTGTACACACCAGCTCATATATGCAGAACACCAAGAAGTTTCATCGTCAATTATTTCTGGATGCCCTGTTTCTATAAAAAACTGTAATACTTTATTATTACTTGAATCACCTAAACAATCAGATAGTCCATAATTAGAAGCTGAAAAATTTAGTAATTGCGCCTGATTGGAATCAATTTCAATATTGAATTGTTTTATTAAATAACTCGAAAGAGTTTCAGCTGAATTTTGAGATTCTAAATAATCAACAACATTTTGTGATAAGCCCACATATACCTTTTCTTGAGCAGTTTCAACAATAAGAGAATCATCGCCTTTTTTAAATTCGTTTCGCATCTCGAAAGAGAATAAAAAAGTTGAATAAAAAAACGACAATAAAAATGGTAAATTAAAGTCTCTCATCTTGATTCGTATCATATAGTTATCGTTTTAAAATGGTAACAATAGCATCATCTATATAAATATAACACTTTTATTCTATAAGAGCCTATTAAAATTTGGTTACATTTAATAAAATTAATTACCTACAGTATTCCTTCTAAAGCTAAATTTATTCTATATTTGTCTTTATGGATAAATATAATTTATGTATATTATGAAAATTGTATATATTTCGAACGATTTGTTATTTAAAATTATCGACATAAAAAAAGAGATAAAGGATTTAGCATCATTTAATCACCCTTTTGTTAGAAAGTTTTAAGCCAATTATTAAATTTGTATTGGTGAAAATAAAACTTTTAGACATTTAAAATTTATAAATAATTAAGTATGAGTTTTTCTTTTTTTAATATAGATCAAAATAATTTTGAATCGATTTTTCCTTTTTTTATAGAAATGGATGATTCATTAAGAATTACGAATGCAGGAATAAGTATAAAAAAAATATTACCACATATTGAAGGAAAAATTATAACAGATGTTTTTAATTTTAATTTACCAATTTTATTAGATGTCAATTTTGAAACTATATCTAAACATACCCATCAAGTTTTTATTTTAGAATCTTTTGAGGGCGAAATCTTGTTCAGAAAGCAAGCTTTAGCATTCGAAAAAGAAAGAAAACTATTTTTCATCGGTACTCCTTGGCTCCTAGACAATAAATTTTTAGAAAAAAATGGATTAAAAAATACTGATTTTGCTCTTCATGATACAACAGTATATATGTTACAAACGGAGAAAAATAACGATACTGAGACTATAAAAAAAGAGCAACTGAGTTTAATTCAACTTTCTATTTCTAAAGTTTTGGCAAATACGGATATTTTCGAAACGGCAATTTCCGATGTGATTAAAATTATTTGTGATTTATTTGATTGGAAATGTGGTGTTTTTTGGATGTCTTCTGATGTTGAATACCTAAAAATGAAAGAAGAATCAAATCAATCTCTGGATGGTGAGACAAATTTAAAGTGTTTTTCATTTTGGCAAAATGAAGATATTTCAAAGACAACTTTCGAAAAATGGATTCTTAATAAAACTTTTTTGATAGCGGAAGGACTAAAAGGAAGTGTATTAAAAGAAAATAGGAGTTATTCCGGGAAAAATTATTTTTCAGAATATGAAAGTAGTGATTTTAAAGATTTAGAAAAAAATGAAAATTTCAGTTTTCACTCAATGTTTCCAGTTGTAAATTATGGCAAAGAGCTTGGAATATTAGAATTTTTCAGTGATAATATCGACAAAAAAGATATGGAATTAGTCAACAATTTAATTGTAATTAATGACCAATTAGATCAATATATCCTGAAAAAACAATCTGATTGGATATTAAAAGAAAATGAAAGAAGGTACAGGCTAAAATTAGAACAAAAAGTTGAAGAAAGAACTTTTCAATTAAATGAAGAAAAAATTTACGCTGAACAACAAAGAGAAATTGCAGAAACGAACAGAAAACTTGCTGAAGAACAAAAAGAAATCATCATTGAATCACAACGAGAAATATTAGATTCGATTCAATATGCCAGTTTTATTCAACGTGCTATGCTTACAAGTGAAGAGTATATTACAAAAAACTTAAAGCACGATTATTTCATATTTTATAAACCAAAAGACATTGTTTCTGGTGATTTTTACTGGGCAGTTGAACACAATAATGCTTTTTATTTTTCAACTTCAGATTGTACAGGACATGGGGTACCTGGAGCCTTTATGAGTCTACTTAACATTTCTTTTTTAAACGAAAATGTGATAGAACGAAATGTTTTAGAACCTGCTGACATTTTGAATGAACAACGTGAAGCTATTATCAAAGCCCTCAACCCTACTGGCACTGAAAATTCACAAGACGGAATGGATTGTGTTCTTACGAAATTTGACTTTGAAAAGAATTTACTTACTTTTTCTGGAGCTAACAACAATTTATATATAGTTAGAGATAAAAAAATTACAGAATACAAAGGAGACAAAATGCCCGTAGGTCTATATGGTGGAGAAACAAGACCATTTAAGCAAAAGGAAATTGAGATGAAAAAAGGGGATCTTGTATATTCATTTACAGATGGATTGCCCGATCAATTTGGTGGTCCAATAGGAAAAAAATTCAAGCGCTCTCATTTGATAGAACTTTTAAAAGATAATTGCCACCTTTCTTTAACTGAACAAAAAGAAATTTTATCAGAAGCTCTAAAAGAATGGATGAAAGGATATGAACAAATAGACGATATTTTAGTAATTGGTTTAAGGATTTAAAAAGTTACTACTATATCACATGAATAATCTAACTTTTCTCGGATTGAAAGATTTTAACGTTAATTCAAGGGAAACATACCAAAAATAATAGTCAATAAAGATAATTTATAATTCCATAGGATATGTTTTAAACACTATCCTACGGAATTATAAATCGTTTCGTCATTTTATCTTTAAAAAATAATTTACATTTTTTCGAAATTAAAAAATAAAAAACAACAAATACCTTTTTTAATCTAAACTATTTACATAATTTAAATGAAAAATAAACAAAATAGATAAGAAAATATTCTTTTAAAAGTGAAATTATTATGACATTGAGTACCTTTTCAACCATGAATACAGAAGCAAAAAAACAATTAAAATCCGTTTTTGGATACGATAATTTCAGAGATCAACAGGAAGAAATTATTACTCAAGTTTTAAATAAAAAAGATAGTATTGTATTAATGCCAACTGGAGGAGGAAAATCCATTTGTTTTCAAATTCCAGCCTTATTGCTCGAAAATTTAACGGTTGTCATTTCTCCTTTAATTTCATTAATGAAAGATCAGGTAGATGCTCTAAAATCAAATGGTGTTCATGCTGCTTATTTTAATTCATCCGTGAATGAGCAAGATAAAAATCAAATTATAAATGATGCTCAATCTGGAAAATTAAAATTGCTTTATATTTCTCCAGAAACGTTAATTCCTGCAATGAATTCATGGTTTAGAGATTTAACAATTAGCTTAGTCGCTATTGATGAAGCACATTGTGTTTCGATGTGGGGACACGATTTTAGACCAGAATATACACAACTAAAATCGCTCCGAACTATATTATCACACGCTCCGTTTATCGCATTAACGGCTACAGCAGATAAAATCACCAGAAAAGACATTGAAAACCATTTAGGATTAGTAAATCCTACAACTTTTTTATCCTCTTTCGATAGACCGAATCTAAATCTTGAAGTAAGAGGAAATGTTCCAAAGCAAAAGAAAATTGATCAAATTTTAGATTTTATTGATGCTAGACCTGATAAATCAGGAATAATCTATTGTTTAAGCAGAAAAGAAACGGAAGAATGGGCTCAAATTCTAAACGACAACAATATAAAAGCCAATTATTATCATGCTGGATTAACTTCCGATGAACGCGATAAAATTCAAACTGCTTTTATTAATGATGAAATTCCAATTATGTGCGCTACAATTGCATTCGGAATGGGTATAGATAAATCAAACGTTCGCTGGGTTATTCATAATAATTTACCAAAAAACATTGAAGGTTATTATCAAGAAATTGGAAGGGCTGGTCGTGATTCATTGAAGTCTGACACACTACTCTACTTCAATTATAGAGACGTAAAATTACTTTCTGATTTCGCAAAAGAAAGTGAACATAGCACTGTTTTATTAGAAAAATTAAACAGGATGCTTGAATACGCAGAAGCAACAACGTGTAGAAGAAAAATTTTATTAGCTTATTTTAGCGAAGTGCTTCCTGATAATTGTGGGAATTGTGATGTTTGCAGAAATCCTACTTCCACATTTGATGGAACTATAATTGTTCAAAAAGCGTTGTCAGCAATTAAAAGAACAGACGAAAAAGCTGGAAATAACACAATTATAGAAATACTTAGAGGTGCAAAAACAACCGAAATGTTTTCTAAAGGTTACAATGAATTAAAAACATTTGGAATTGGTGCTGATTTAAGCGCTCCGCAATGGTTATTCTATTTAACTCAATTGAAAAATATTGGTCTGATTGAAATTGCTTATGATGAAAATATGCATTTGAAAATAAGTCCTTTTGGTGAAAAAGTTTTATTTGGAAAATTAACTCTTCAACTTGCTCATTACCAAGAAAAAGAAAAATTATCTAAAGCTGCAAAAGTCAAAAAACAGCCTTCTAGCCTTTCTCCTGATGAATTATTGTTTGATCGTTTGAAATTACTGAGAAGAAAAATTTCGGTTGAAGAAAATGTTCCAGCTTATATTGTTTTCAGTGATGCTACCTTATCACAAATGTCAGCCGAAAAACCCATAACAGAAAATGAAATGCTTGCAATACAAGGGATAGGCCAACAGAAATTCATGTCATACGGTCAAGATTTTATTGATTTAATTAAATTATTTATCAAAGATAATGGCCCTAAAAAAACAACTTTTGAAGAAACGTATGAGCTTATTCAACAAGGTTTATTGGTAGATGATATTGCTGAAATACGAAAAATTGCTCCTGCTACTGTTTATTCCCATTTAGCAAAATTGATGCAAGATGGTTACCCTATTCAATTTTCAGCTTATGTAGATGAAGGGGATTTTCAAAAAGTAAAGGCGATACTTCCTACGATTGAAGATACGACTGCTTTAAAACCGATTTTTGAAGCGTTGGGTGGGGAAGTTGAGTATGGGGCGATTCGGTTGTCGTTGGCTTTTATTGGGATGGAAGGATGATTTTTTTGTTTGAACACAATGAAATGGGTTGGGTTAAAACGATAAATCATTTTTTTAAAACACGATGAATCGTTTTTATTTTAACACGATGGAATCGTTTTTTAAATTTAGACGCGATGAATCGCGTCTCTACGATGGTTTTTCAAACCATTTCCACAACGGCTCATCCGGCACTGGCGCCGTAATTTTAATTAATTCCTTTGTTGTTGGGTGGAATAATTCCAAATATCTTGCATGTAAATGAATCGAACCGTCTGGATTTGAACGTCTGGCTCCGTATTTAACATCTCCTTTTATGATACAACCTATTGTTGATAATTGAACTCGGATTTGATGGTGACGCCCTGTGTGAAGTTCAACTTCTAGAAGGAAATACTTATCCGATTTTGCTATTAATTTATATTCTAATGATGCTTTTTTAGAGCCTGGTGTTTCGGTTAAAGAAGGATAAGACTTATTTTGCTTTTCATTCTTTTTCAAGTAATGAACCAAAACACATGACTTTTCTTTTGGCTCCTTTTCTACTACTGCCCAATACGTTTTTTTTGTCGCTCTATCTTTGAATTGTTCATTCAATCGAGTTAACGCTTTACTTGTTTTTGCAAAAACTACTGCTCCACTCGTAGGACGATCCAATCTATGTACTACACCACAAAAAACATTTCCGGGTTTGTCGTATTTTTCTTTTAAAAATTCTTTGATTTTATCAGGCATGGTTTCATCACCTGTCTTGTCACCTTGAACAATATCTGAAGCACTTTTATTGACTACAATAATATGATTATCTTCATAAATTACATCAATCTCTTTGTTTTTCGAGTTGTTGATCATTTAATATTGCTCGTTTTCATTCGGGAAATCACCTGACTTAACATCCTTGATGTATTCTTGGAAAGCAGTCATCATTTGTTCGTACAAATTATTGTATTTTCTCAAAAAACGCGGACTAAATTCATTGTTTATCCCTAACATATCATGAACTACCAACACTTGGCCGTCTACTCCTCCACCTGCACCAATTCCGATAATTGGTATTGTAACAGTTTGCGCTACTTTCGTTGCTAATTCAGCGGGAATTTTTTCTAATACAATCGCAAAACATCCTGCAGCTTCCAATGCTTTCGCATCTTCAATTAAACGTTCAGCTTCCTCTTCTTCTTTAGCACGAACAACATAAGTTCCGAACTTATAAATCGATTGAGGTGTTAATCCTAAATGTCCCATTACAGGAATACCAGCTGTCAAAATACGGCTTATTGACTCAAGAATTTCTCGTCCTCCTTCTAACTTAACAGAATGTCCACCAGTTTCTTTCATTATTTTAATTGCATTCGACAACGCTTCTTTCGAATTCCCTTGATAAGAACCAAAAGGCATATCCACCACAATCAACGCTCTATTACAAGCACGAACAACAGAAGAAGCATGATAAATCATTTGATCCAAGGTTATTGGAAGAGTCGTTTCATGTCCAGCCATTACATTAGAAGCAGAATCACCAACTAAAATTACGTCTATACCTGATGCATCAATAATTCTTGCCATAGAAAAATCATACCCTGTCAACATTGATATTTTTTGACCCGAATTTTTCATTTCTTGCAAAGTGTGCGTAGTTACACGTTTTACATTTGAGTGTACAGACATATTTTTTTATTAAGATAATATACAAAATTACTATTAAATGTTTTAAATTTGATATTTTATTTTTGATTATAAAATATTAAAAAGTAAAATTACAACCAAATTCAAACATTCATAATCCATAATTAATCATCGCCATCAACAAGATATTCACGAGGTACCATTTTAGGCCCAATATGAAAAATAGCATCTCCTTTATTTACAACAGGTGCTTCATTTACACAGAATACATAACCAGCGATTGTAGACTTAACTTTTTTCTCAATTAATCCAAAAGGATCTGTTACAATTCCCAAAATTGTTCCAATCTCAACAAACTCACCGTTTTTAACAGAAGGCTGAAACATACCTGAATTCGGTGCTCTCAACCACTTATGATCCTTAATAAAAACAGCTTCTCTTTCTCTAGGTGTATCTTTGAAATTACGCATATTCAAATGAGTTAAGAATCTCTTTATTCCATCAATTCCCTCATTCACAATTACATCATCTATGCTATCCGTTTTTCCACCTTCAAAAAGTAAAATTTTCTTCCCTTTTTTGTGCATCGATTCACGAATTGACTTAGGAATATAAGCCGAATGAATAATAAAAGGCGGATTAAATATTCGAGCTAACTCTAAACTTTCCGTATCTTTAAAAACACATCTAATCTGAGCCATATTATTTCTTTTAGCGGAACCAGTATGAAAATCAATCACATAATCCACATTTGGCGCAATTTCTTTCATAAAATGATATGCAAACTGACTCGCCAAAGATCCGTTTTTAGCTCCAGGAAAACATCTGTTTAAATCTCGACCATCAGGCAAAACTCTCATAACATTTAAAAACCCAAAAATATTAAAAACTGGAATACATATAATTGTTCCTTCTGTTGGTTTGTTATACCCTTTACGAATAATTCTTCTGATGATTTCCATTCCATTAATTTCATCACCGTGCATTCCGGCCATCAACAAAACCACAGGACCATCTATCAATGCTCTTTCGATAATTACAGGTACTTGAACAGGAGTATGCGTATGAAGATGAGCTACTTCTAAATTCAATTGAGCACTTTTACCTGGTCTAATTTCTTGATTAAGAATAACAAACTTCTTCGGTTTAGAAATCATTTTTTAACGTTTTTTTCTAAATATTGAATTATAATACCAGCAATATCTGTTTCAGTTGTATTTTCAATTCCTTGTAATCCAGGCGAAGAATTTACCTCCAATACCAAAGGTCCACGAGCAGACTGTAATAAATCTACGCCTGCAATTCCTAACCCTACAGTTTCCGCAGCTTTAATAGCTGTTTCCTCTTCTTCTTTTGTCAATTCAATAATTCTAGATGAACCACCTCTATGTAAATTTGATCTAAATTCACCTTCTTTTCCTTGACGTTTCATAGCTCCAACAACCTTACCATCCACAACAAAAGCTCTTATATCAGCTCCTTTTGATTCTTTGATAAATTCTTGTACAATTACCCTAGCTTTTAAACCATTAAATGCTTCCAACACTGATTGAGCAGCATTTTGATTTTCAGCCAAAACTACTCCTAACCCTTGAGTTCCCTCTAACAATTTCAAAACGACTGGCGCTCCACCAGCTGATTCTACAACATGTTCAACATTTCGAGAATAATTTGTAAATACAGTTTTCGGAAGTCCTAATCCTTCTTTTGATAATACTTGTAAACAACGCAATTTATCTCTTGAATGAACAATTCCTCTTGAACTGACAGCCGAAAAAACATTCATCATCTCAAATTGACGAACAACTGCTGTTCCATAAAAAGTAACAGAAGCACCTATCCGTGGAATGATAGCATCATATCCATTTAAATAATGATCTCCATAATACAGAGAAGGACCTGTTTGTTCAATTTCAATATTACATTTTAAATGATCAATTACATGAACCTCATGACCTCTTTGAATAGCTGCTTCAACTAATCTACGAGTAGAGTATAGATTTGGATTACGAGATAAAATTGCGATTTTCATATTCTTATATACTACTTTTTTTTACAGTTCCTCTAATTTTGATAATTTACCAAATGCGAAAGTATGTTTATTTAATTATAAAAAGATTATTTTATCTTTAAATTATTTGACAAATTAACTTTTCTTGTATCAATAATGAAATTTTTATTTAATAATTTTCTTCCAATTAAAACAGGTGTTTTCATGGCCGATCTTTTGGAAAGTGAAAAAACAGTCAAATATTCTTTTCCAAATAAAATTATTCTCCCTGGAATTATGTATCTTATTTGAGTATGACCTGTAGAAGATTTTACTTTTTTACATTTAAAATCTTTAAATAAGAACAATTCATTTGTATGCTCTTTTCTCTCCGTATTCATAAAAGACACTTCTAAATATTTTCCATCTTTTTTTTTAACAATCTTTGCACTATCATAGTCAACACTACTCGTATATGCACCTGAATCAATTTTCACAATAACATCTGTTAATCCGAAATCAGGTAAATCTGCCCTATCTTTTCTCCCAATTAATATTTGTTTCATATCGTTTAACTAATTATTTTTCATGTTTAAAATCTTTCTAAAATAGTAATGAACAAACTCTTTGTTGAAAGTCTTTTAATTTTCTATTGGTAAAATTAAGAAATCATCGAATAATTTACTAAATTTGTGGCAGTAAAATACGCTATTGGTTTATTGAAATGAAAATATTTTAAAATAAATTCATTTTTTTCATCAATAAAGTATGATATTATTTAATTAATTCGTAATATTGCACCCCGAATTACGCGGAAAAACAGAAAAAAAGGATCATGGATATTTTAAAACAAATTGAAAACGAATTAGTTGAGGTGAAAAGTTTCCCTTATTTCAAAAGTGGATACACTATAACTGTTTCATATAAAATTAAAGAGGGTGCGAAGGAACGTATCCAACAATACCAAGGTGTTGTTTTACAACGTCGTGGCTCAGGAGCTACAGAAACTTTTACAGTTCGTAAAATGTCTGGAAACATTGGCGTTGAACGTATTTTCCCTATGTCATCTCCATTTTTAGATAGCATCGTTGTTAACAAAAGAGGTTTCGTACGTCGTGCTCGTATTTTCTACTTCCGTAAATTAACTGGAAAATCTGCTCGTATTAGAGAAAAAAGAAGTTTTTCTTCTACACAAAAATAAGAAATTTTATTTCTACACTAAGGCTTTCTCTTTGAGGAAGCCTTTTTTATTTTACATCAATGACTACTGTAAAAAAGAAAAAAACAACTCCAAAGAAACCAATTTCACGAAAATCAAAAAACACAAAGACAAAAAGTAAATCAATTCTTTATGGGTTTATAATTTTGATTTCGTTGCTTATTGCAACTTTTGTTTACTGGGAATTCATTATTCCTCCAGTAGTAAATAAAATCTCCTTCTACAATAGTATTCCGAAAGGATATCAATCATTTGGTATAGATGTGTCTCATCATCAAGGAAATATTGATTGGGAAACTTTATTTAAAGACGAAGAATGCGATACAATTATCCGATTTGTATATTGTAAAGCAACTGAAGGAAGCACGCATATTGACACGAAATGGGAATCAAATCGTTCTGCATTAAACAATTTAGGAATTCCAAATGGAGCTTATCATTTTTTTAACCCTAAAAGTAAACCTAAACCTCAAGCAGAACATTTTTTAAAACATTGGAAAAAAAGAGAAGTTGACCTCCCTCCTGTTTTAGATATAGAAACAGAAGGATTTTCTGATGATGATTTACGTGCAAAAATGACCATTTGGTTAAATGAAATTGAGATAAAAACAGGGATGAGACCGATCATTTACACATCTTTACACTTTTTCGAATCAAAGTTTGTTCATTTTTTTCCTAATCATAAGTTTTGGATTGCAGCATATAGTCAAGAGCCTGGTTGCATGCTTGACAAAAGGATAATCAATTGGCAATACAGCGAATCGGGAACTTTACCTGGAATTGAAGAAAAAGTTGATTTTAATGTGTCAAAAATCGCTTATTAAGTGTTGATTAGAGGAGTGAAAATTATTTTGAACCATATGAAAAAAAATATAAGATTGTGTGGGTTTTCTAGTTTCTTATAATTGTGTTTCAATTTGAACACAGTTGAACAATCACTTAAATTCAACTCTGATATGTCCTCATACCCCTTAAATGGTTTTAAAAAGAAGGCTGTCATTGTCAGACAGCCTTCTTTACACTATCCTTATTCATTCTTTATAATTTCTCAATCACGAAATCAGTTCTACGATTTTTAGCACGTGTTTCAGCTGATGTATTTGGAACTTTTGGAGTTGATTCACCATATCCTTTAGCCTTCAATCGTTCCGCTTTAATTCCAAGTGAAACCAAGTAATCTTTCACTGCCTTAGCTCTTTGTTCTGAAAGAGTTAAATTACCAGCATCATCTCCTATATCATCCGTGTGACCTTGAATTAATATTGTTATTGATGGATTTTCAAGCATAAAAGACGAAAAAGTTTTTAATATAAACTTTGATTTTTCAGATAAAACAAAAGAAGTAGGATCGAATAAGATATCATTAATTGTATACGGAACACCCACTTTTATTTTTTTTACCACTAAATCATTTTTAGGCATTGAAACAGGTGTATTTGCTGCAGATGCAATTACTACAGGCGGTTTCTTATTATCAACTGGTGGTTTTTTGTTATCATTTGGAGGAATTACAACTTTTGGCTTCACAATTGCGACATCTTTTGGAGCTACTGCAACTTGAGCTGTAAACTCTTCTTTCGTAATCAATTTAGAATCAAATGCAAATCCTTCTTTCTTAACCGTTACCATTACATCTTGTTTCGTAGGATTCTTAACAACAACAGCATATTTTCCGTCATTCCCATTTACCTTTACAGTTGATTTCTCATTTGTACCTTCATACGCAATTTCAATTGAAGCATCTTTAATTGGATTACCATTTTCATCATTTAAAGTACCTTTCATAATTGTTACAGCAGAAGGACGTGCTTCTTCATATAATTCAAATGCATAAATATTCCAATTCCCATCTTTTCTGGTTGAATAATAAGCTAATTCACCGTTCGTAGAAACAAAAATCCCTAATTCATCTTCAGGTGTATTAATAGGTATTCCAATATTTTTAGGTTTCGACCAAACACCATTAATTTTACGGATGTAAAAAATATCCAATCCCCCAGCTCCTTTACGAACATCCGAACAAGAAGAAACAAAATAAAGAGATTCACTATCTTGATGTAAAAATGGACTTTTATCTTTACCAGGAGTGTTAATTTCTGCAAAAGGTATTGCATTCCCCCATTTCCCATCCTTTCCTCTCTCAACTACAAAAATATCATTATCTTGAGTACTCGGTCGCATAGCAGTAAAATACATTGTGTTTCCATCAGCCGATAATGTTGGTTGCCCCTCCCATCCATTCGAAGTATTTATCCCTGGACCAAGTTTTTCTAATGGAGTCCATGTAAAATCGTTTCCTCCTTTACCACTTCTCTCGTATTCAGTTCGATATAAATCACAATTTAAATAATTTTGACCAGCACTTGATCCAGTAGTTTGCATCTCATTTTTACATGCACAAATAATCATTTCTTTATTATCCACAGACATTGTTGCAGCACCATAACTTTGAACAGAACCATCATTAAAAGGAGATGAAAAACCTTTTCCTCCATCAAATAAAGTTGCAATATCTGGTCGTAACGAATACGTAAAATGTTCTTGAAAAACAGAAGTTATGGATCCTTTGCCTGCTATATCAACTTTCCTACTATAAAACATTAATTCATTATCAGGAGAAATCATTGGGAAATATTCGTCACTAGAAGAACTTACATTAGGAACTTTTCTTGGGTCAAAAGGAACTCTTGTATTTTCTAAAGCCATTTCAGACTCAATCATGTCAATACCCGCTTCGGCATCTTCTAATTTTTTAGCATAATTTGCTGGCGAATGAATAGGATCTAACTTTTTATATTCTTTAAAAGCTTTAAACCATTTCAACGCTTCAGCATTTTCTTCTTGCGCCAAATTAATCATTCCTAAATAAAAGAAACAATTCGCATGATAATCTGAACAACGTTCTAAGGTTATTTTAAAATTTTCTTCAGCTGTTTTAGCTAATTTTTCTGCAACAGCTAAATTGTCATTATTTGCAAAATCTTCTGATTTTGAATACTGATGTAGAGCTAATTCATAATACGGCATTGCGTTATCCGGATTTTCTTTAATAGCTTCGTTATACTTTAGGCTTTTAGTCGGAGCATCAGTAGCAGCTTTCGCTTCTTCTAATAATTTCAATACTTTTTTTGATGGAGGTAAGCATGCTTCATCTTCAACTTGAGAAAATGAAATTTGAAAAGTTAGGAATGTTAATCCAAATAATGCGAAGTATTTTTGTGCCATAAATGTTGATTTAAAAAAAAATTCAAAAACTGAAAATCAATTTTCATACCTAAATAATCTATATCGTGAAAGAAGCATAAAAGTTACATCTTTTCCTTCAAAATAATCAACTTTTTTCAATTCAAATAAAAACTAGATTCTACGTTTACAAAAGAACGTATAAAATAGTGACAGAAAATGGAAATAATTTTAAGTTTTTCACGTTTGACTCTTAATAAAAAAACTGAATTGGATTCAAAAAGTTTATAACCTTAAAACATGTTCAAAACTTAAACAACATCTTTTGAATCTTTCTATTTTTTTTTACGTATATTTATTTAGATTAAAACATTAAAGTTATGAAAACATTATTCATTTTATTAGCAACAATTTGTTTTACATTTTCAAGTAAAGCACAATCTGTAATCGCAAGTGGACAATCTCCAGCTTGGACTTTAGATTGGGACGGTGCAAAAAGTTTAACTTTATATGTTGGAGAAAATTCATTTTCTTATACTCTCATTAGTCAACCTGCTCCTCAAGGTTCTTCTACTGAAATTTCAGAATCTTGGATTTTCAAAGGTGAAAATGGAAAAACAGCAGTACTTGTTATGGAATTTTTCGACCCTGAAAGTGCTGAAAGTTGTCCTTGTTTTCATGACATGGGAGAAGGATTAAACAGAGGTAAAGCATATTTAGTAACTGAAAATGCTGAATTTTATATAGGTTGTGGAGAATTTCTAGAAACACCTATTACTTCAAAAGATTAGATCTAGATTTTGGGATTGGGATTGATTCTTACAAGAAAAGAGAAACCGAAAGGATCATTAAAAAGTTCATTTTCCAACTTCAAAAACACTCTCAAAATCATAGGATCTGTCAGTAAATAAACTACCCATTTTGACTGATTCGTTTATCCATACAGCCCCATAGTAAGTACTTCAATGGATTACAAAATCCATATCAAATTATCGCTTTGTCATCATTTGTAAAACCGCAGGATTTCAAATCCAGCGGAGCCGTTATCAATTCTAATAAATTGATTTGATATAATTTCGAAATATATTTTAAAGGGTTAGTCGTTTTTCAATTTAAGAAGCCATAAAAAAAGCGATTTCAAATGAAATCGCTTTTTTTATGGCAATGATAAACCTATTTTTTAATCGTTATTTTAGAATTTACGATTGAAGATTCAGAAGAAATTTGAATTGTGTAAATACCTTCAGAATAATTTTCTAAATTCAATACTACTTCTTTTTCCAATCCTGATATTTTGTGTTCTGCAACTAATCGTCCAATATTATCAATTAATTGAATAGATTGAATTGGTTCATAATTGGAAGAAATAGTTAACATTCCATTACTCGGATTAGGATAAATTAAATATTGAGTAGCATTCAACTCAGAAAGACTTACACAATCATCAACAATAATAGAACCTGTAGAAGTTGTTGTACATAAATTGACATTTGTATACGAATATGTAATTGTAAAAGTACCTAATCCAGCAGTAGAAGGATTAAAAGATCCTCCACTCACACCTGTTCCGCTGTATGAACCTCCAATTGGACTACCTTGTGTCAAAGTTAAAGCTTGATCATTTAAACATAAAGTAGGAAATGAAGACAAAGAAGTTTGTGTTTCATAATTAATAGAAACAGCAACTTCTAATCGAGTTGTACTTTCACAACTTCCATTTGTTTGTGCTGCAAAATAATTAGAACCATTCGACAAAGCAGTTGTTGATGCTAATGCTGTTCCTAATGACGCTGACGGATACCAAATGATTGACGAACCATTAGGTACAAGATCTGCTATAGTTGGAGTTCCACAAAAATTCTGAGGAGAAGCCCCAGTTGGAGCTGCAGGTGTTGAACCAATTGCAACAGTAACAGCAAGTCTAGATGAACTTGAACATCCTGAAACAGTTTGTGAAGCATAATAAGTAGTTCCTGTAGTTAATGCAGTTGTTGATGCTAAAGCTGTTCCACCTGATGACGCTGCATACCACTGAATATCTGTTCCGGTAGCTGATAAATTAGCAATCGTTGAATTAGGACATAACGTTTGGGAAGAAGAACCTGTAGGAGCTGAAGTGTTACCTAAAGAAACACCAACAGATAATCTCGTAGCGCTCGTACAACCTCCAACAGTTTGAGAAGCATAATACGTTACACCATTTGTTAAAACAGTTGAAGTAGACAGTGCGGTGCCACCTGTAGATGTTGAGAACCACTGAATAGCTGTTCCAGATGCTACTAAATTTGAAATAGTAGATGAGGAGCAAAAATTTTGAGGAGATACACCAGTTGGGGCTGAAACAGTAGTAACAGTTACAGTTACAGTTAATCTTGAAGTACTTTCAACACCTGATACTGTTTGAGTTGCATAATAAGATGAACCGTTTATAAGAGAAGTTGAAGTTGCTAAGGCAGTTCCTCCAGAAGAAGTAGGATACCATTGAATAGAAGTACCTGTCGCTGCTAAATTTGCAATTGTTGCAGGAGCGCAAAACGATTGTGATGAAGATCCAGATGGTGCTGGTGGAGGTGTTGCGCTAATTGTAACGGTAATTGGAGAGCTTGTCACTGTTAAAGGATTCGCACAAGGAGAATTTGAAGTTAAAACACACGTCACAGTTTGATTATTTGTCAAAGAAGAAGTGGTAAAAGTTGAAGAATTCGTTCCAACATCTACTCCATCAACTTTCCATTGAAAAGATGGAGAAGTTCCTTCATTTGTTACTGTTGCTGTAAAAGTTATAGGAGATCCAGCCGTTGAAGGATTAGAACCCGAAGTAATAGCTATTGAAATGGTTGGTGAAACTGATGGGTTTCTTGTTATAGTAATACTATTACTAGTACCAGTTGTTGGAGAAGCACAAGCCGAACTTGAAGTTATTACACAAGTTACAACTTGACCTGAAGTTATCGTCGAAGAAGTAAAAGTAGAAGTAGTAGCAGTACTAACTCCATCCACTTTCCAATCATAAGTTGGAGTTGTTCCACCATTTGTAGGAGTAGCTGTAAAAACTAAATTATCTCCAGCACAAGAAGGATTTGAACCAGTTGTCAAAGCAATCGACACACTTGGCACAACCGTAGAACCTACTGAAACAGTTATACTATTACTAGTAGCTGTTAAAGGAGAAGCACAAGTAGAATTAGAAGTCATTACACAAGAAACAACTTGTCCAGATGTTAAAGTTGAAGTTGTAAAAGTAGAGGTAGTTGCTGTACTTACTCCATCAATCTGCCAATCATAAGTCGGAGTAGATCCTCCGTTTGTTGGCGTTGCTGTAAAAACTAAGTTTTCACCAGGACAAGTAGGATTAGAACCAGTTGTTAAAGCTATTGAAACACTTGGTACAACTGTAGAACTTGTTGTAATAGTAATACTGTTACTAGTCCCCGTTGAAGGAGAACTACATAGAGAATTAGAAGTCATTACACAAGAAATAACCTGTCCAGATGTTAAAGTTGTAGTTGAAAAAGTAGAAGTAGTCGCCGTACTCACCCCATCAACCTTCCAATCATAAGTCGGAGTCGTCCCTCCATTCGTTGGAGTTGCTGTAAATATCAGATTTTCTCCAGCACAAGTAGGATTTGTACCAGTTGTTAAAGCAATTGAAACACTTGGTACCGTTGAAGAATTTAAAGTGATAGTAATACTATTACTAGTGCCTGTAGTAGGAGAAGCACAAGAATTATTAGAAGTCATTACACAAGTTACAACTTGCCCAGAAGTTAAAGTTGAAGTTGTAAAAGTAGAAGTTGAAGCTGTGCTAACCCCATCCACTTTCCAATCATAAGTAGGAGTTGTTCCCCCATTTGTAGGAGTAGCAGTAAAAACTTTGTTTTCTCCAGCGCAGGAAGGATTTGTACCAGTAGTTAAAGCAATAGAAACACTTGGCGTAACACCTACAACAGTCGTAACTATAGCGTTAGAAGTAGCAGGACTAGCTGTAACCCCAGATAAATTTGAAGTCATAACACATGTAACTGATTGTCCCGAAGTTAAAGAAGTTGTTGTATACGTTGCCGTTGTGCTATTTGTCCCAACATTAACCCCATTAACTTGCCATTGATAAAGAGGTGCAGATCCACCATTTGTTGGAGTTGCTGTAAATGTAACAGATTCGTTAGGACAGATTGAATTATCATTATCACTCGAAACAATTGATACAGAAGCAGGTAAAGATGTACTTGTAATTACAACAGTGTAATCTTCAGCTTGCCCATAAGTACAAGAATGACAAGAACCTGAAGTTGGACCTGATCCAGTTTCTGATATAATACGCATTCTTAAAGAAGTATTAAGCGTTGGCGATGCAGGAATAGTAACACTTTGAGTAACTTGCGCACCGTTTGTACTGGTCAATCCACCAGAAGGAGTTAATTCCTCACCAGCATCCGTAAAAACACCATTATTATTGTAATCGATCCAAGCTTTTACCTTTTGAGTATTAAAATAAGTAGACACCTTCAGAGAATAAACTTGACCAGCTTGCACATTAGCTACATTCAAACAAGAGGTTGTAAAATTCATATAACCATTTGTTGGGTTATCCACATTCGTAGAAGAAGAAGAACTTATTAAATCATTAAAAATAACCTCTGTAATACCAGCATAACCTCCTGATAATCCTGCACCAGAAGTTAAAGGTGTACAACCAGCAGCTATCGGTGCAGTATACGTTCCACTAGGAGGAGTTCCTCCTAATGAAGAAGTCAAACTCAATCTTGAAGAAGCTAAACAAGCTTGAACTCTCGTTTTTTGTCCCGCAGTAAAACGATCAGGACAACTCGTATAATTCATTATATTATGAATCACTTGATCCATATTTCCAGAAGAACATTCATTAGCATGTCCATTTGCACAAGAAAAATACAAAGAAGAATTACTTGTCATATAATGCATGTGAGGAGGAGTGTCACAAACAAAATCATTTTGAGTAGAACAACTTGTTTCAGTAGGAGAAGGGCAAACACCATCACCACCACCTTCAAAAGTATGGTACAAATCTAAAAAATGTCCAACTTCATGAATAACAGTAGAATTATCCCCTCCACAAGCACCAAAAACAAATCCTTGTGTTCCGTTTGGATCATATCCAAAAGTTCCTGCCATCATAACAGATCCATTATAAGCATCTATTCCAATAGGTAAACTAGCATACCCTTGTACACCACAACCTCCATTATTACCTCCTAATTCCGATACAATCCAAAAATTCATGTATTTATCAGTAGGCCATTTACTTAAATCTTTTAAAGTCGTTTCATTTGCACCAGGTCCGCTTCCATCTAACTGACAACCATCAGACGAATACCCAGAAACCCCACTTGCATTCACACGGACAATTCCATTAGTAGCATTGCAATTTGGATCTCTCGCTGCCATTACAAATTGAACCCCCATATCCACACTTGGCATAGATCCAAAAGTATTCGCATAAACAGAATTTAAATTTGAAATTGCACTTAAAATTTGAGCATCTGAAATATTTGTTCCTGACCCAACCGCTTCACCTTTATGAAGAACATGAACAACAACAGGAATAACAAGACCAGATTTAGCCTGACCTTGGTTAATTACTTTCGCCATCATCAAATTATGTTCCTGTACTAATTGCCTGTAAGCAGGATCGGCCATTTTAGTTTGATTGATAATATCAAAACCACATCGTTCTTCAACATGCCCCAAAGAAAGACTTTGATTTATTAAATTTTGAGAAAAAATTAATTGATTCGTTAATAGAATGAAAATTGTAGAAATTAACATTCTTTTCATAGTAAAAAATGTAGCCATAAGTTTATAGTGTATTTTAGCATCATAAAATTACACTATTTTATCTATATATTATTCACAAATTAAATAAAAAATGTAAACAATTTAAAAAAAAGAATTAAAAAAAATCTTAAAACTTAAAAAAACAAGATATTTATCATTTGTAAAATCAACTAAAATGACCAATTTTAAGAAAAAAGAGAATCTACAAATTCTGTTTTATTAAAAACTTGTAAATCATCAATTCCTTCTCCAACACCAATATATTTAACAGGAATCTTCATTTGATCAGATATACCAATTACAACTCCCCCTTTAGCAGTCCCATCTAATTTTGTAATCGCCAACGCATTAATATCAGTTGCTAATGAAAATTGTTTTGCCTGTTCATAGGCATTTTGTCCAGTAGAACCATCCAAAACCAATAAAATTTCATGAGGAGCACCAGGAACAACTTTCTGCATCACCTTTTTAATTTTGGTTAATTCGTTCATCAAATTAATCTTATTATGAAGCCTTCCAGCAGTATCAATAATTACAACATCTGCATTTTTAGATTTAGCAGATTGCAACGTATCAAAAGCGACAGCAGCAGGATCAGCTCCCATACCTTGATGAACAATATCAACACCAACTCTTTCTGACCATATAATTAATTGATCTACAGCAGCAGCTCTAAAAGTATCTGCAGCACCTAAAATAACTTTTTTATTAATTTTCTTAAATTGATTAGCCAATTTCCCAATAGTAGTCGTTTTTCCCACACCATTTACCCCCACAACCATAATTACATAAGGCGTATTTTCAACTTTAGGAATTTCAAAATCAACAGAATCTATATTATTATTTTCAGCTAATAAATCGCCAATCTCTTCTCTTAAAACTGAATTCAACTCATCTGTTCCAAGAACTTTATCTCTCGCAACCCTTGCTTCAATTCTTTCAATTATTTTCAAAGTTGTTTCGACACCAACGTCAGAAGAGATTAAAATTTCTTCTAAATTATCTAACACATCAGAATCAACTTTTGATTTTCCAACAATTGACCTTGCAATTTTAGAGAAAAACCCTTGTTTTGTTTTCTCTAATCCTTTATCAAGATTCTCTTTTTTATCTTTTGAAAATAATCCGAAAAATGCCATAGTAATAAAAAATAAAAGCTTCCTCTATAAATAAAGAAAGCTTAATAATATAATGAAGATTTTAAAGAATTAGTTTTTTTCGAACCACTCTTTTACTTTATCGTTATGAACGATTTCCTCTTTAAATGAGTAAGATCCAGTTTTTTCAGATTTTACCATTCTAATAACTTTTGAATGCTCTTTACCGCCACCTTTTTGTAACGAAGCTACTACTTTCTTTGCCATGTCTTTTTTACATTAACCGCGCTAACGCTTGTTATTATCATCAGCTCTCGCTGATTCTTATTTAATTTCCTTATGAACAGTATATCTTCTCAAAATCGGATTAAATTTTCTGATTTCCATTCTTTCCGGCGTGTTCTTTCTGTTTTTCGTTGTAATATAACGAGAAGTTCCAGGCTTACCTGACTCTTTGTGCTCAGTGCACTCTAGAATTACTTGAATTCTATTTCCTTTACTTTTCTTAGCCATTTCTTAACTATTTTTCTCTACCATTTCACAACGGAAGACTAGTATTTTACTTTAAGTATCCTTTCTCACGTGCCTCTTTAAGACAAGCAGAAATACCTTTTTTGTTTATTGTTCTCAATGCAGATGTTGATATTTTCAACGTTATGTATTGATCTTCTTCTACAAGGAAGAATCTTTTTGAAATTAAATTCGGTAAGAATTTACGTTTCGTTTTGCGGTTTGAATGAGAAACATTGTTCCCTACCATTACCGACTTACCTGTTAATTGACAAACTCTTGACATTTCTTATTTTTGTTTTAGCTTAATTCTAAAAAGCGAGTGCAAAGATTGTAAATTAAAAACAAAAAAGCAAATATTTTCCACTTATTTTTTCACTTATTTTTTAATTCGATATTCAAAAGCGAACATCTAACTAAATTTAAAGCACTTAATATTGTCATTATATTATTTCTTTCTCTATGATCTCCAAATTGAAACTTGTAAGCGAAAACGCTCTCTTTTGTAGCAACTCCAATCCATACAGCACCGACAGGATTTTCAACTGATCCACCATCAGGACCTGCAATACCAGAAGTAGAAACACAAATATCAACATCTAAAATTTCTCTTCCATTTTTTGCCATTTGTAGAATTATTTCTTTACTTACAGCTCCAAATTTCAATAAATCATCTTCATTTACATTTACTAATTTATGCTTTAATTTATTTGAATACGTCAACAAACTTCCTTGAAAATAAGAAGAAGACCCTGGTATTGAAACCAACGATCTAGCTAAACCTCCACCTGTACAACTTTCAACCGTGCCAATTGTTTTATTTTGACTCGTTAACAATTTCCCAACTACTTCACTTAAAACATCTTCATTTCTACCAAATACATTTTTGGGTAATTCTTTCTGTAATTCTGAAAAATAACTTTCTATTAATTCACTATCCTTTTCACCATTTGGAGATGTTATTCTTAACTTCAGAACACCAACAGATGGTAAATAAGCTAATCCTAAACCATCTTCATGAATTCTTTTCTCCCAATTTTTCATTCGATCAGCAAGATATGACTCACCTATTCCCTGAAGTAAAATTGTTTTGTGAAAAATTGTTTCAGCATGCGTACGATTGATTAAACGAGGAAAAACTTCTTTCTTCATTATCCCTTTCATTTCATAAGGAACTCCAGGTAAACTAATTAAAATTGAACCATTATGATCGAACCACATCCCTGAAGCTGTACCTTGAACATTATCTAAAACTTCACAGTTTTTTGGTAAAGCGGCTTGCTGAATATTTACTTCTAACATTTCAAGACCTCTAGAAGTAAAAAAGGATTTTACACGTTCTAAGATTGTTTCATTTATTTCTAATGTTGTATCGAAAAATTTACATAAGGTATGCTTTGTAATATCATCTTTTGTTGGACCTAATCCACCAGTAACAATAATTAAATCTGATCTTTTAAAAGCAGAATCAATGGCTTCTAGAATTGAAGATTCATCATCTGAAATTGTTACACATCTTTTTACTGGAATTCCGATTAAAGATAATTCATTTCCTAACCAAGATGCATTTGTGTTGATCGTTTGACCAATTAACAATTCATCTCCTATTGATATTATTTCTGCTTGCATACTTATTAATATATTTAATAAATGATACTATTCATTAAAACTAATTAATTGAATAGACGTTCTCTCCAATTCGTCCATTTATATTTTTTTGAAAATAAGAATAATAATAAAGGCTGAATTAAGACTAAAATTAAAACATTTTCTACTCCAAAAGAAGGTAAACTTTTATCAATAAACATCGCATCCGTGTGAAAAGCTTGCCAATCATTCGTAACAATTAAAGCAGCAAAAATATTATTTGCTGCGTGATACCCCATTGTTAATTCTAATCCACCATCCATTAAACGAATTAACCCTAAAAAAATTCCGTTCATTATATAGAAGATCAATAAAATCATTCCTATTTTTTCCACTTCAGGATTTGAACTATGCATTAAACCAAATAAAACACCTGTGAACAACACACTGATTAAACCTTTTTTAAAAAACTCATTAAATCCTTGAAACAAATACCCTCTAAACAATACTTCCTCACAAGTTGTTTGAAGTGGTAAAATAAAAAATGAGATTAAAAAAAGCATAAAAAAAGTCGAAAGATTTAAATTCCAAACGATAGGAGCTCCAATTAAAATTGATATTATAAAGAAAATTGTCATTATGCCACTCCACACAGAAAAACTAAATAAAAATCGTTTCCAATCAAAAGAATCTCTTGTTGTAAACAAGGATAAAACAGGTTTTTTATGTATATATTTCACCCCAAACAAAACGGTCAATAAAACAACAATAAAAGGAAATAATATCAATGTAAAAAAAGTATTCGAACCTAAAAAAGCTGCAATTTTCGCATTATCAGCTAACTCATTTATATTAGCTGAAGATGTATAAAGAGCAATGTACATCGGTAAATATCCTATTATTATAAAAGTTCCTACGATTAGGCCCAACGTTAAAAAATAATGAATTGCTTTGCTTTCTATTTTATTTTCTTCTTCTAACAATTTCATATATACACTAGTTACAAAAGTAATTTTATAAAAAAAAAGCTTTGTGATTTCACAAAGCTTAACTATTTATTGAAACATATCTTTCACCCTTTGAAAGAAACCTTTTTCGTTTCCATCAGGATTTGGTTTAAAATTATCGCTGTTTTTTAATTTCTCTAAAATTTCTTTTTCTTCTTTCGAGAATTTTTTCGGAGTCCAAACATTTATATGGATAAATAAATCCCCAACATTATGTCTTTGAAGAACAGGTAAACCTTTTCCTTTTAGCCTTAACATTTTCCCACTTTGAGTTCCAGGTTCAACTTTAATTTTTGCTTTTCCATTTACAGTAGGAACTTCTATACTTTCTCCTAATACAGCATCAACAAAATTAATAAAAGCCTCGTAATGTAAATTCTCTCCTTCACGTCTTAGCTGATCATGTTGAATTTCTTCAATAACAACAATTAAATCACCTGGTATTCCGTCAAATGGTCCCGCATTTCCTTTACCCGAAACACTTAATTGCATTTCATTTTCAACACCTGCAGGTATTTTAACTTCAATAACTTCCTCCATGCGCTTTAAACCTTGAGCATCCGCATCAGAAGGGCGATGGTCGATCATTTTACCAGCACCTTGACAAGCATGACAGGTTGACTGTGTTTGCATAGCCCCCAAAAAAGTTTGGGCAACCCTCATGATTCTACCAGAACCATTACAAGTTGAACACGTTTTATAGGTTACCCCTTCCGCATTCACTAATTTATTAACTTTTATTTTTTTAGTAACTCCTTCAGCAATTTCTTCAAGAGTCATTTTCATTTTCACACGTAAATTTGTCCCTCTCGCTCTTTGAGATCCGCCACCTCCACGGCTTCCACCAAAACCTCCACCACCAAATCCACCGCCAAAAACATCGCCAAATTGAGAAAAGATATCATCCATGTTCATACCTCCGCCACCAAAACCGCCACCGCCATTCATTCCAGCGTGACCGAAACGATCGTATTTTGCACGTTTATCAGAATCACTCAATACTTCATAAGCTTCAGCAGCCTCTTTAAACTTATCTTCAGAAACTTTATCATCCGGATTTTTATCAGGATGATATTTAAGCGCCATTTTACGGTACGCTTTTTTTATCTCAGACTCATTT
>OBEQ011388607.1_pt1 | contig 38392 bp, 29 predicted proteins | sample 1670901 | NCBI WGS metagenome assembly OBEQ01 (sample SAMEA104232315, study PRJEB22302) | groundwater metagenome | biome: forest; feature: aquifer; material: groundwater | place: USA | collected 2011-08-07 | depth 5.4 m | reverse complement strand
CGGCGGCGATCGCCTCCACAACGTCGTCGTACTCCAGCTCCGGCCAGTCAGCACGGGCCGGCACCAGGTGCAGCACCTCGCCGTCGCGCACGCCCTGAGCGGCCAGGGAGGTCCTCAGCGCGAGAACCCGGCCGTCTGCGCGGCGCAGCAGCCAGCCGCCGTGCTGTTCGCCGGCGTCGGCCAGCGCCTCCCCGGCATGGCTGAGCAGCTCAGGAAGGAGCTCAGCCAGCGCGACGGTCTCGGGCAACGCGACATCGACCCGGCGCTGCGGCGAACTGACCGTCACCCGGGCCAGGCCCGCCGACATCGAGGTAGCTAACACCGCCTATCCCTACCACGAGCGGCGGGCGGACGGAACACCGCTGTTGCGCCTACGATCCCCCGAATGGGGACGGTCAACATCACGCGCCAGCCGCGCCGGGCGGCTCCGGAGATCCCAGCCGGAGAGCTCGTCGTCGAGGCACCCCCGGAGATCCCGCGCAGCGTGGCGTCGCGCTGGCAGCAGCTCTTCCAGCTGGTACCGATGCTCACCGGTACGGTCGCCACCGCGCTGCTCTTCGCCGGGCGTGAGGGCGGGGCGTACTCCTACGTCGTCGGTGCCATCTTCGGCGTATCCACGCTCGGCATGCTCGCCACGTCGTGGGGCGGCGGTGGTCCGCGCAAGGCCGAGATGATGTCGGCGCGGCGGGAGTACCTGCGGCACCTGGCCGGACTGCGGCGGCGGGTACGCGACACCGCGGCCCGCCAACGCGTCGGCGGCTTCTACCGCCATCCCGACCCGGACCAGCTCTGGTCCACTGTGGACAGCCATCGGCTCTGGGAGCGCCGCCCAGCCGATCCTGACTTCGGCGTGGTGCGGATCGCAGTCGGCCCGCAGAGCCTGGCCACCCCGCTGATCCCGCCGCCGAGCCGCGCCCCGGAGGATCTGGAGCCGCTGACGGCCGGTGCGCTGCGCCGGTTCCTCGACGCGTACGCGGTCCTGCCCGACCTGCCGATCTCGGTATCGGTACGCAGCTTCGCCCGGATGTACCTGCGCGTGGACGAAAGCGAAGCGGCCCGCGGACTGGTCCGGGCGATACTGGCCCAGCTGGCCACCTTCCACGCCCCGGACGACCTGCTCATCGCGGTCTGCACTGCGCCCGAGCGGCGCCACGAGTGGGACTGGGTCAAGTGGCTGCCCCACGCGCTGCATCCGACGAAGACCGACGCGGCCGGGCCGGTACGCCTGGTTGGCGGTACCGCGGTCGAACTGGAGCAGCACCTCGACGACCTGCTGGCCCACCGGGCCCGGTTCAACCCGGACGGGCCGCAGGGGGCGGCTCCGCACATCCTCGTCGTGCTCGACGGCGCGGAGATGACCGCAAGCCGGCACCTTGCCGGCGCGGGGACCACCGACGCCGGCCTGGACGCGGTGACCCTGCTCGACCTTCAGACCCCGCCGCCGCGGCTGCTGGACCGCTCGATGATCGTGCTCGACGGGACCGCGCCCACCGGCGTGCTACGCACCTCGGACGGCGAGGACGACGCGAGCGTCGGAGTCATCGACACGCTCAGCCGACCGGAGGCCGAAGCGCTGGCCCGCCGACTGGCGCCGCTGCGACTGACCACAGTGGACACGCAGCTGATGGACGCCACCGGCCGGTCAACGGCGCCAGACCTGGCCGAGCTGCTCGGGGTGCCCGGCCTGGCGGCCGACCCGTACGCGTTCGAACCGGTGCGGGGCTGGGCGCCGCGGCCACACCGGCGCCGGCTGCGGGTGCCGATCGGGGTGGCACCCGACGGTACCGCGGTGGAGCTGGACCTCAAGGAGAGCGCACAGGACGGGATGGGTCCGCACGGACTGCTCATCGGCGCCACCGGCTCGGGCAAGTCCGAACTGTTGCGCACCCTGGTGCTGGCGCTGGCCGCCACGCACAACTCCGAGACACTCAATTTCGTGCTGATCGACTTCAAGGGCGGCGCCACATTCACCTCGCTGGACCGGCTCCCGCACGTCGCCGCCGTGATCACCAACCTGGCCGACGAGCTACCGCTGGTGGACCGGGCCACCGATGCGATCAACGGTGAACTCGTGCGCCGGCAGGAACTGCTGCGCCGGGCCGGCAACTTCACCTCCGTCCGCGACTACGAACGCGCCCGGGCCGGCGGTGCGCCGCTCGCCCCGCTGCCCAGCCTGCTGCTCATCTGCGACGAATTCTCCGAGCTGCTCACCGCCAAGCCCGAGCTCATCGACCTCTTCGTCCAAATTGGACGGGTCGGGCGCTCGCTCGGGGTACACCTGCTGCTGGCCTCGCAGCGACTGGAAGAGGGGCGGCTGCGCGGGCTGGACACCCACCTGTCGTACCGGATCGGGCTGCGTACCTTCTCCGCGATGGAGTCGCGCACGGTGCTCGGGGTGACCGACGCCTACGAACTGCCGCGCTCGCCCGGGCACGGGTACCTGAAGTACGGCACCGAGCCGCTGACCCGGTTCCGGGCCGCATTCGTCTCGGGGCCGTACCACCGCCCGGTGGTCCTGTCCACTGTGAACGGTCGGGTCGGCGGGCACCGGGTGCTCGACTACAGCACGCACCACACGCCGGTACCCGAACCGGCGCACCCGCCAGCGTCGCCCCCGGCGCCTCCGGCCGTCGCCGAGGGCGACAGCCTGCTCGACATCCTCACCGACCGGCTGGCCGGCCAGGGCGTACCGGCCCACCAGGTGTGGCTGCCACCGCTGAGTACGCCACCGAGCCTGGACGAGCTGCTCGGCCCGGTCACGCTCGACCCCGGCCGGGGTCTGTCGGTCGGCAACCCACAACTGCGCGGCGCGCTGCAGGTGCCGGTGGCACTGGTCGACAAGCCGTACGAGCAGCGCCGTGAAGCGTTGTGGCTGCAGCTGGACTCCGCAGCCGGGCACGTGGCGGTGGCCGGCGGGCCGCAGAGCGGCAAGTCCACCGCACTGCGCACGCTCATCCTCGGCCTCGCGCTGACCCACACCCCGGCCGAGGCCCAGGTGTACTGCCTCGACTTCGGCGGCGGCCAACTCGGCGTGCTGCGCGGGCTCCCGCACATCGGTGGCGTCTCGGGCCGGCTGGAGACCGCCGCAGTACGCCGGACCATCGGCGAGATCGCCACGCTGCTCGCCGACCGGGAACGCCGCTTCACCGCGACCGGTATCGACGGGATGGCCGCCTACCGCCACCGCCGGGCCACCGCAACCGCCGGGGAAGATCCGTGGGGGGACGTGTTCCTCGTGGTGGACGGCTGGGCGACGCTGCGCTCGGAGTACGAGGATCTGGAACAGGTCGTCACCGACCTCGCCACCCGGGGCCTGTCGTACGGCATCCACGTGGTGGCCACAGCATCGCGCTGGACGGACTTCCGGCCCGGCATCCGCGATCTCTTCGGCTCCCGGTTGGAGCTGCGCCTGGGCGACCCCAACGACTCCGCGGTGAACCGCCGGGCGGCCGGCAACGTGCCGGAGCGGGCCCCCGGCCGCGGCATCACCGCCGGCCCGCTGCATTTCCTGACCGCCGTGCCGACGCTCTCCGCCGGCCCAGGGAGCGGACCGGGCAGCGGCCTGAACGGCGAGCTCCGCAACGATCCGAGCGGCACCGCGGCCGACCTCGTCCGCGCGATCGCCAGCGGCTGGACCGGACCGGTCGCGCCCCGGGTACGCCTGCTCCCACCGGTCGTCGAGTACGCCACGATCGCCACCGCGCGCGACGAAGCCAACCCACTCGCCCTGCCGATCGGGTTGGCTGAGGCGGATCTGCGCCCGGTACTCGTCGACTTCGCCGCCGAGCCGCACTTCCTGCTCTTCGGCGATGCCGAGTGCGGCAAGTCGTCGTTCCTGCGTACCCTCGCCACCTCGATCACCGAACGGTTCACTGCCGAACAGGCCCGGATCATCCTGGTCGACTACCGGCGCAGCCTGCACGGCGCGGTGGCCGGTGACCATCTCATCGGGTACGGCACCGCAGCCGCGCACACCGCCGAGCTCATCGAGTCGGTCGCCGGCTACATGCGCGCCCGACTGCCCGGTTCGGAGGTCACCCAGGAGCAGCTGCGCGACCGGTCGTGGTGGACCGGCCCGCACTGCTTCGTGCTCGTCGACGACTACGACCTCGTCGCCACCGGGCCGAGCAACCCGCTCACGCCGCTGCTGGAGTACCTGCCCCAGGCCCGCGACATCGGGCTGCATCTGGTGCTGACCCGGCGCAGCGGTGGGGCGAGCCGGGCGCTCTACGAGCCGGTGATCCAGCGGCTGCGCGAACTCTCCTCGCCCGGCCTGGTGATGTCCGGGGACCGGGAGGAGGGGCCGCTGCTCGGTACCGTCCGCCCCGCCGCGCTGCCGCCGGGGCGCGGGCGGTTCGTCACCCGCAAGGGGGGTATCCGGCTGATTCAGCTTGCCCGTTTACCCAAGGTGGACGTGGACAGCCCGGAGTAGCGGCACGATGGAAACGCCGTGAGCATCGCCCGTACCCCCCGCCGTCGGATGGCGACGGGGCTCGCCATGATCCTCGCTGCTCTGGCGATTGCGGTGGGGTCCACGCCGACCGCCGCGCACGCCGACCGGGTCCGCGACGGCGCGTGGCAACTGCGGGACCTCGACGTCGCCACCGCGTGGCGGTACGCCACCGGGGCCGGAGTGATCGTCGCGGTGCTCGACTCCGGGGTCGACGCCAGCCATCCGGACCTGGCCGGCCAGGTGCTGCCCGGGGTGGACCTGGTGGACGGCCCCGGCTTGGCGACGTCGAACGCGGCGCGACCCGCAGAAATCGCCGACGGCCGGCGCGACCCTGTCGGCCACGGCACCACCGTCGCCGCCCTGATCGCCGGCCGCGCCGACGACGCGTCCGGGGTCGCCGGCATCGCACCCCGGGCCAGGATTCTTCCGGTACGGGTACTGGACGATCACAACCACTACGACGACCCCGGTACCGTGGCCGGTGGGCTGCGCTGGGCGGTCGACCACGGCGCACGGGTGGTGAACCTGTCGCTGGGCGGCCCGGTACGCAGCGAGGTGCTCGCCGACGCACTGCAGTACGCCGCAAGCAGAGACGTCGTGGTCGTCGCCTGTACCGGAAATGTCTCCGCTGATGCGCCGGGCACCGAGGTCTGGTACCCCGCCCGGGAGCCGGGTGTGGTCGCCGTCGCCGGACTGGTGTCCGGCAGCGCTGATCCCGGCCGCCCCGATGCAGCCGACGCCGACGCGGACGGCACTGATGCCGGCGGCCCCGATGCAGGCGGATCCGGGTCCAGCGGCGCTGATCCCGGCGCCCCGGAGGACACCCTCTGGTCCGGCTCGCTCACCGGCTCACCGACGGTCCTCACGGCTCCGGCGGTCGACCTGCTCGGCGCCCGCCCGGGCGGGTACTGGCGGGTACGCGGCACCAGCTTCGCCGCACCGCTGGTCGCCGGTACCGCAGCACTGATCCGCTCACGCTGGCCGACCATGGACGCGGCCAACGTCATCAACCGGCTGATCCTCACCGCCCGTGACCTCGGCCCCGCCGGCCACGACCACGAGTACGGGTATGGCGAAGTCGACCCGGTCGCGGCGCTCACCGCGACCGTGGCCCCGGTGCAGCACAATCCGCTTGCCGCGCCTGGCGGCGACGCGATGGCGGCGGCAGCCCAGGAGGGACCGGCCGGTCCTGCCGGTCCTGCCGAGGTCCGCGCCGACGCGCCGGCAGCACCCCGCCGACTCATGGTCGGCGGCGGAGCGTTGGCGTTCGCCGTGTTGTTCAGCCTCGGCGCTGCGCTGGTCCGCAGCCGGTAGTCGAGGAGGCCGGCACCGCCGCCGATCCGCCGGCAGCCCGACCGGTCAGGTGCACGGACCGGTATCGACCGGTGCTGTCGCGGTGCGTCCCTGGTCGCGCACGGGCGCCGCCTCGTTGGCGCTCAGCGCGAAGCCGGTCTCCTCGTCATCGACGGCCGCCGCGAAGATCACGCCGTACACGCTGCCGTCCGACCCGACCAGCGGACCGCCGGAGTTGCCGCTGCGCACCTTGCCACGGATCGTGTAGATCTCCCGGGTGACCTTGCCGGACTCGTAGATGTCCGGGCCGCTGATGTCGCGCAGATCGCGGATCCGGGCGGACTGCGCGTCGTACGCCCCGTCCAGCGGGTACCCCAGCACGATCGCATCGGTGCCCGTCTCGGCATCGCTCCTGCTGAACTGCAGCATCTGGGTGTCCAACGGAAGGTCCCTCACGTAGATCACCGCCAGGTCCTTGTGCGCGTCGAAGACCACGACCGTGCCGTTGAGCCGCCTGCCGTTGACCTCGATCGTCACCGGGTTCTTCGTCCCGGCCACCACATGCGCGTTCGTCATCACATGCTGCTGGGCGTACACGAAACCGGTCCCCTCGATGTGCCGCGAGCAGCTCGGCGCGGAGCCCAGCACCTTGACCACCGACTGGTGGGCGTTGGCGACCACCGGTGACCCGGCCAGCTTCGGGTCCGGCGTCGGCACCTCGCGGACCCGGGTCGGGGACAGCCCACCGAAGACGTCGGGGAAGTTGCGGTTGTCGACGGTGTCCCGCAGCGCCTGCGACAGCGCCCTCGCCTGGTCCGGGATGACGCTGTCGACGGCGTTCAGGATCGCCGAGTTGCGCACCGAGCGGGCCAGCCCCGGGATTGAGGACGAGGCCAACGGAGCCGCGACCAGCCACACCACGAACAGCACGGCGACCGAGGAGACCACGGCGCCGCCGATGTCGTCGACCCGCCGGGCATTGACATTGCGGATGGCGCTGCGCAGCCGCGACCCGAGCAGCCCGGCCAACGCCTGCCCGGCTGCCGCCAGCGCGAAGACGGACCCGAGGGAGACCAGCACCCGTACCGTGTCGCCGGTGAAGTTGCGGGCCAGCAGTGGCCCGAGCTGCAGGCCCAGCAGCGCGCCGCCGAAGAACCCGACGATCGACAACAGGCCGACGACGAAGCCTTGCCGGTACCCGTTGATCGCGAAGACCACGACGAGTACCAGCAGAATGAGGTCGACCACGGAGCCGAGCATCCGCTCAGCGTACGGGGGCCGCACCAGCGGTACCGGGAAGCTCCTCGACGCGGTCCATCGGCCATGGCCGGGCCCAGCCGGCCAACTCGAACAGCGTGGAGAGTACGCCGGCCGTGAAGCCCCACACCAGCAGGTCCCGTACCCGAAACGCCGGCCCGATCCAGCCGCTGGGATGGCGTACCCGCAGTCGGTTGCCCGGATCGAGCAGTTCGCGCACCGGTAACCGGTCGACCCGCGCCACCTCGGCGGCGTTCAACGCAACGACCGGGTGCGGCGAACGCCACCAGGCCAGCACCGGCGTGACCAGGAAGTTGCTGACCGGGATCCAGAGCGTCGGCAGCTCCGCCACCACCTGGACGGTCAGCGGGTCGAGCCCCACCTCCTCGGCCGCCTCGCGCAGTGCCGTCGCCGCCGCGTCGGCATCCTCCGGATCGGCCACTCCACCGGGGAACGCCGGCTGCCCGGCATGGTTGCGCAGCGTGGCGGCCCGCTCGAGGACGAGTACGTCCGGTCCGTCGTCGTCCTCACCGAGCAGCACCAGCACCGCGCTCAGCCGTCCGCCGTCCTCGGGCGTCGGCAGCCGGGTGAAGTCCCTCGCGTCGACGCCCTCCAGCCGGCTGAGCAGCGGCTGCCACCACCCGGGCAGTCCGGTCGCGTTGCTCACGGGTCCACGCTCACGGAACTGCGCTCCTCACGCTCACGGAACCCCCCATTGTTCGCGATTGCGGGGCTTGCTCCGCTGCGCTCCTCACGCTCACGGAACCCCCGCGTCGAGGTAGCGCCCAGTCATTGTCACCAGTTCCGCTTCGTCGAGCGCCTGCGCGTTGTACAGGTACCGGATGTTCCCGTGAGCGTCGACGAAGAGGGTCAACGGCAACGCGGTACGCCCGACCGCAGCCAGCAGCCGACCCTCGGGGTCGACCAGCATGGCAAAGTCCAGGTGCAGCTCCGCCACGAGTGAACGGCCGGCCGCATCGCTGTCCCTGGTGTCGACCCCGACCACCCGTACCCGGTCGCCGGCCCGCTGCGCGAAGCGCTGGAACTCCGGCAACTCCTGCCGGCACGGCCCACACCAGGACGCCCACAGGTTGACCAGCATCGGGGTGCCGAGCGTGCCCAGCCGCACCGGCCGGCCGCCCTCCAGGCAGGGCAGGCTGAGGTCGGGGAACGGGTCGCCCGCGGCGACAGTCGGGCTGGCCGCAGTCGAGCTGGTCGCACGCGTCACGCACTCCGGACCCTGGGAACGCGCCTGCACCCTGCCGCATCCGGCGCCGGCCACCACCGTGGCCAGCAGCAGGAGTACCCCGGCCGCGCCCGCCCCGCGCCGCTGGATCACCGCGGCGCCTGGCCGGACGGCTGCGCCGGCTGCACCGGTCGAGCCCGTCGCGCCGGCTGTGCCGGTTGAGCCCCTCGGGCCGGTCGCGTCGGCTGTGCCGGTCGGGCCAGCTGTGCCAGCTCCTCGGCCCGCGGGCCCTTGAGCAGCTTCACCGCCGCCTCGAACTCCGTCGGTCCGAGGCCGTACGACGGGCAGTCCGTGGCGAGCGTACAGGCGCCGCAGGCGGGCGTACGGGCGTGACAGACCCGACGTCCGTGGAAGATCACCCGATGTGAGAGCATCGTCCACTCAGGACGCTCGATGAGCGCCCCCACGGCGTGCTCGATCTTCACCGGGTCGGTCTCGGTGCTCCAGCGCCAGCGCTGGACCAGCCGGGAGAAGTGCGTGTCGACGGTGATCCCGGGGACTCCGAAGGCGTTGCCGAGGATCACGTTCGCGGTCTTGCGGCCGACCCCGGGCAGGCTCACCAGATCCTCCAGGCGGCCAGGCACCTCGGCGCCGTACCGCCGCACGAGCGTGTCGCCCAGCCGGATCAGCGCGTCGGCCTTGTTCCGGAAGAAGCCGGTCGGCCGGATCAGCTCCTCCAACTCGGCCCGGTCGGCGCTGGCGTAGTCGGCTGCCGTCGGGTACCGCAGGAACAGCTTCGGCGTGATCTCGTTGACCCGCTGGTCGGTGCATTGCGCGGAGAGGATCGTGGCCACCGCGAGCTCCAGCGCCGTGCCGTGGTTGAGCTCGCAGTGCGCATCGGGATGGATGGTGGCCAGAGCCCGCGCCATCCGCCGGGCCCGGCGCTTGAGCCCCAGTACGGTCTCGATCACCGCCGCACCCGTCATGGGCGACAGCCTACGTGGCCCGCCGGTGGACCGATCCGGCAACGAACCCGTTTCAGCCGGGGACGTTCCACAGGCGGACTGTCGAGTCCCCACTCGCGCTGGCAAGAGTCTTTCCGTCGGGGCTGATCGCAAGGGCGTAGATTGCGCCGGTGTGGCCGGTGAGAGTAGTGACCATCTGGCCGGGCGCCGGAGGGCCCACGGCCCCAAGCTCAGCGGGGCGTGATCGCCCCGGTGTCACCGATCTTCGCTCCGGTGGTCGGCAGGTCGGTGGTACACAGCGTGCGGATCTGCGCCAGCGCCTGCTGGTTGGGGTCCGTCGCGGGCAGCCCGACGTCGGTCAGCCGGGTGGGGATCAGCGTGCCGGAGACGTAGCTGCCGTCCCGGCGCAGCGTTGCCTTGAGCACCCCGGAGACCCCCAGAACCCCGCCGGTGGCCACCACCCGGTACCCGGCGAAGTTGCCCATGCTGTACGCGATCAGTCGTCCCTGGTAGAACTCCATGGCCCGCATGACGTGCGGCCCGTGTCCGATCACCAGGTCGGCGCCGGCGTCGATCACGGCATGCGCGAACTTCATCGAGTCGCCGCGGTTTTCGCCGAGGAACGTCTCCGACCCGGGCTTGACATGCGTCTGGTCGGCACCCTCGGCCCCGACGTGCATCTCCACCACGACCAGGTCGGCACTGCTCGCGGCCTGCTTGACCAGCGCGCTCGCGGCGTCGATGTTCAGCACGCTGGCTGAGTAGTCGCCGTAGGGGGAGAAGCCCAGTACGGCGACCTTGACCCCCCTGACCTCCACCACGGTGACCTGGGCAACGCCGCCGGTGGGCTTGATCCCGACCGAGTTCAGAGCATCCACCGTCTGCTTGTAGCCGTCCGGTCCGTAGTCGTAGGAGTGGTTGTTGGCCAGGTTGATCACGGTGAAGCCACCGTCGCGGAGCACACTGCCGTACGCCGGGGGGACCCGGAACGCATAACAGTTCTGCTGGTCGTAGGTGATCGGCGACGACGACGGACCGGGCGCCTGCCTGCTGCACTTGACATAGCTCGTGCTGTTGCTGAGCGGACTCTCCAGGTTGGCCGTCACCACGTCCGCCTGCAGCGCCTCGCGCACCTGGGCGAAGAAGTCCTTGCCGTCGTTCGGCGGGAGCTGTCCGCTGGGCGCATCGCCCAGGATGACGTCGCCTGCGGCGGCGAAGGTGACGGTGCCGGTGTCGGCACCCGGTGTGGCCGCGGGCGGCGCCGCGGGCGTCGCCGCGGGCGCCGGCGCTGCGGCGGCGCTTGTCGTGGACGCCGCGGCCGGGGCCTGCGGGCCCGGGGCCCGGTCGCCGAAGACCAGCACACCGCCGACGACGACGGTCGCGATCATCAGGAGGGCGACCACTCCCAACACCAGCACGACGGGGCTGACCACTGGCCGAGCCAGCGATCGCACCGCGCCTGGTGGGGGGGCAGGCACGCCCGCCGGGTCCCACGGCGGTTGGTACATGCGCGCGACACTACCTGACTCTTGCCTGGAGCTGTTCCCGGTAAACAGACCCGGACGACGTGGATGGCGCCGGGGGCCCACAGCGGGGCCGCCGGTACGCCTAGACTGGCCTGCGCAACACAGGCGTAACCGACCCGACCCGAGGTGGCGCATGGACGAGGTACTGGCCCGCAGCGGCATCTTCCAGGGTGTCGACCCCGAGGCCGCCACGGCGCTGTCCAAGGAGATGGAGACCCTCGAGATCCGCAAGGGCGAGGTCGTCTTCAACGAGGGCGAGCCCGGCGACAGCCTGTACATCGTGCTGGCCGGCAAGATCAAGGTGGGCCGGCGGGCGGCGGACGGGCGGCAGAACCTCATCGCGGTGATGGGCCCGAGCGACATGGTCGGCGAGCTGTCCCTGTTCGATCCCGGTCCGCGCACCGCCACCGCGACCGCTGTGGTCGACTCGCGCCTGGCCCGGCTGCGCAAGCAGGCGCTGCGCCCCTGGCTGAACAACCGCCCGGAGATCGCCGAGCAGTTGCTGCGGGTACTGGCCCGCCGGCTGCGCCGGACCAACGACGCCCTCGCCGATCTGATCTTCACCGACGTCCCCGGGCGGGTGGCGAAGAACCTGCTCCAGATGGCCGGCCGGTTCGGTACCCGCGACGGCGGCGTCCTGCGGGTGACGCACGACCTCACCCAGGAGGAGATGGCCCAACTGGTGGGTGCCTCCCGGGAAACGGTCAACAAGGCCCTCGCCGACTTCGCCTCCCGCGGCTGGCTGCGGCTGGACGGCAAGAGCGTGATCATCCTGGACCCCGAGCGGCTGGCCCGGCGCGCCCGGGTGTGACTCGCCGGCCCGGCGCGCCCGGGTGCGGCTCGCTGCCAGCAGCGACAGCAGCCCGCTGCGGTCATCCGAACGGATGAGTGCCCCTAGTCCGTGTCGTTAGCGCCGAACCACTCGTTACCCGAGGTGGCGACGGCTCAGAACCCGCCATCGCGGCATGCGACCACACCACGGATCCGGCCCGGCGTTCACCCGGCCGGATCGGCGGTACCGCCGTCGCTGTCAGGTACCAGCTTGTCGTGAGGCAGTCGGGGGTCTAAACGCAGTGCCAGTGCTGGAGACCAACCTCGACCCCCAGTCGCCGTCCTATCTGGACAACCGGGGGGCGATGCTGCAACGCCTCACCGAGCTGGAGGAGGCGCTGGACTCCGCACGCGCCGGAGGCGGCCAGAAGTACGTCACCCGCCACCATGCCCGCGGCAAGCTGCTGGCCCGTGAGCGCATCGAGCTGCTCGTCGACACCGAGGCACCCTTTCTGGAGCTCTCCCCGGTTGCCGGCTGGGGCAGTACGTACCCGGTCGGGGCGGGGCTGGTCACCGGGGTGGGGGTCGTCTCCGGGGTACTCTGCATGATCATCGCGAACGATCCGACGATCCGCGGCGGCGCGATCAACCCGTACTCGCTGAAGAAGACCCTGCGGGCCACCGAGATCGCCCGGACCAACCGGCTCCCGTTGATCAATCTGGTCGAGTCGGGCGGCGCCGACCTGCCCGCCCAGGCCGAGATCTTCATCCCCGGCGGAGCCGTCTCCCGGGACCTCACCCGGCTCTCCGCGGAGGGCATTCCGACGATCGCGGTGGTCTTCGGCAACGCCACGGCCGGTGGGGCGTACGTCCCCGGCCTCTCCGACTACACGATCTTCGTACGCGACCAGGCCCGGGTGTTCCTGGCTGGCCCACCGCTGGTCCGGTTGACCACCGGCGAGATCACCGACGACGAGTCGCTCGGCGGGGCGGTCATGCACGCGACGCGCTCCGGGCTGGCCGACTGGGTGGCCGAGGACGACCGGGACGCGATCCGGCTGGCCCGTACCACCGTGGCCCGGCTCAACTGGCCGGTACACCCGGGACCCGACTTCGCCGAAGCACCGAAGTACGGCGTCGAGGAGTTGCTCGCCGCCGCCAGCGCTGATCCGGCGGTACCGTTCGACCCGCGCGAGGTACTTGCCCGGATCCTGGACGGCTCGGACTTCGACGAGTTCAAGCCGGCGTACGGCCCGGCACTGTGTACCGGCTGGGGCGCGATCCACGGGTACCCGATCGGGATCGTGGCCAACGTGCGGGGCCCGCTGCACTCGGCGGAGGCGCAGAAGGCCGCCCAGTTCATCCAGCTCGCCAACGCCGCGCGCACGCCCCTGCTGTTCCTGCAGCACACCACCGGCTACGCGGTCGGCACCGCAGACGAGCAGGGCGGCATCATCAAGCACGGCGCGTTCATGATCAATGCGATTGCGAACTCGTCCGTACCGCACCTGACGGTCACCATCGGCGCCTCGTACGGGGCCGGCAACTACGGCATGTGCGGGCGGGCGTACGACCCGCGGTTCCTCTTCGCCTGGCCCAGCGCCAAGTCCGCGGTGATGGGACCGGCCCAGCTCGCCGGGGTGCTGTCGATGGTGGCCCGGCAGGCCGCCGGAGCCCGCGGCCAGGCCTACGACGAGGAGCGCGACGCCTCGATGCGCACCATGGTCGAAAGCAAGATCGAACACGAGTCCGGGGCCCTGTACCTGTCCGGCCTGCTCTACGACGACGGCGTGATCGACCCCCGGGACACCCGTACCGTCCTCGGCGTCTGCCTGGCCGTGGTGCAGGGCGGGACACCGGCCGGGCTGCAGGGCGCCGGGGCGCCGGCCGCACTCCGGGGCACAGGGTCGCCGGCTTCCGCCGGCCGCCCCGGGTACGGCGTCTTCCGGATGTGAGGACCAACTTCATGATCAAAAGACTGCTCGTGGCGAACCGGGGCGAGATCGCGCTGCGGATCTTCACCTCGTGCCGGGCCGTCGGCATCGAGACCGTCGCCGTGCACTCCGACGCCGACGCCGACGCGGTACACGTCACCGATGCCGACTACGCGGTCCGGCTGCCCGGTACCGCGGCCGCAGCCACGTACCTGCGCGGTGACCTGGTGATCGCCGCGGCACTGCGCTGTGGCGCGGACGCCATCCACCCCGGCTACGGCTTCCTGTCCGAGGACGCGGACTTCGCCCACGACGTGATCGACGCCGGACTGATCTGGGTCGGCGCACCCCCCAAGGCCATCGCGATGATGGCCGACAAGCTGGAGGCCAAAACCCTGGTCGGGCACGCCGGGGTACCGGTGCTGCCCAGCTGGTTCGGCGTCGAGGACGTCGATACCTTCCCGGTACTGGTCAAGGCCTCCGCGGGTGGCGGCGGGCGCGGCACGCGCATCGTCCGCGACGCCGAATCCCTCGCCGACGCGGTGGCGACAGCCCGGCGCGAGGCCGCTGCGGTGTTCAACGACAGCACGGTCTTCTGCGAGCCCTACATCGAGCGCGCCCGGCACATCGAGGTACAGGTGCTCGCCGACGCGCACGGCAACGTGATCACCCTGGGCGAGCGCGAATGCTCGATCCAGCGCCGGCACCAGAAGATCATCGAGGAGACGCCGTCGCCGGTGGTCACCCCGGCCCTGCGCGAGGAGCTCTGCTCGGCGGCGATCGCGGCGGTCCAGGCGGTCTCTTACGTCGGGACCGGCACCGTCGAGTTCCTGCTCGCCCCGGACGGCGGGTACTCGTTCCTGAAACTGAGCCCCCGGTTGCAGGTCGAGCATCCGATCACCGAGTGCGTGGTCGGGATCGACCTGGTACGCCTGCAGCTGATCGTCGCCGAGGGCGGCACTCTGCCGTTCATCGGTCCGCCGCCGCTGCGCGGGCACGCCATCGAGGCGCGGCTGTACGCCGAGGACCCGGCGTACGACTGGGCGCTGTCGACGGGCACCCTGCACCGGTTCGCGGTACCCGGCGTGACCCACGCGTTCGGTCCGCTGCTCATCCCCGGGCTGCGGCTGGACGCCGGGGTCCGCGACGGCTCGGTCGTCGGCGTGCACTACGACCCGATGCTCGCCAAGCTGGTCGCCTGGGGGCCGTCGCGGCACGAAGCCGCCCGGATGCTCGCCGGGGCGCTGGCCCGGGCCCAGCTGCACGGCGTGGTCACCAACCGCGATCTGCTGGTCCGGGTCCTGCGGCACCCGTCGTTCCTGGCCGGGAAGATCGACACCGGTTTCCTGGACCGGCACCCCGAGCTTTACGCGCCGCTGCTCTCCTCGGTGGACGCGGTACGCCTCTCCTGCCTCGCGGCTGCGCTGGCGGGTGCCGCTGCCCGGCGCGTCGCCGCACCGGTACTCGGCTTCGTACCGTCCGGCTGGCGCAATGTCCCTTCGGTGCCACACACCGTCGCCTACGACTCCCCCACCGGCACGCTCGAAGTCGGGTACCGGCTGGACCGCTCGGGCGCGCTCTCGGCCTGGTCGGTACGCACGGTCGACCGCGACGATGTCGGGCTGCCCGGGACGGGCATGGACACGGTTCCGAACGACGACCACCCCACGGTGAGCGTCATCTCCGTCGCCGACGAACGGGTCGTCCTCGACGTCGCCGGGGTCCGGATGACGTACTCCGTGCACCAGGTCGGCCCAGTGTCCTACGTGGACAGTGCAGAGGGTTCGCTGACGCTGACCGAGGTACCGCGCTTCCCCCGTCCTTCCCAGGAACGCCCGGAGGGCTCCCTCGTGGCACCTCTGCCCGGCGCGGTCGGCCGGGTGCTGGTGGTACCCGGACAGCGGGTCACCGCGGGCGATCTGCTGCTCACCGTTGAGGCGATGAAGCTGGAGCACCCGGTACACGCGCCGGGCGCCGGGGTGATCAGTGATCTGTGGGTCAAGCCCGGGAGCCCGGTCGTGACCGGCACCCTGCTCGCCGTACTGACCCCGGACTAGCCACCCCCCCTTGCTCGCGATCGGGCGGCGGGGCGGGCTTAGGGGACGAACCTGGTCCCGGTCGCCTTCCCGCTGGCCGGGCCGGCCAGACAGCGCACGGTACGGTCACCGCCCCGCAACGCCTCCGGAGTCGGCGGCAGAACGTCGACCCGCCACTGGTACAGGGACGGATCGAGAGTCGCGACGTTGACCCCGCTGCACGCGTTGTGCACCAGCGGGTTGCTACTCACGCTCGCCTGGTCCACCGCGGTCACGCCGGCGGGCAGATCGATCAGCGCAAAGACCTCCCAGGCGTGCGGCTGCGCGCACGGCACCTTCTGATCCGCCGAGGGCGCGTCGTAGCACTCCGGGGTTGCCGCACAGAACACACCCGGCGTCACCTGGGTGAGCAGGCAGGACCGGCCGGAGACCACGGGAGAGGCATCGGCCGGGCGCGACGACTGGACCGACGACGGCGGTGGGCCCGAGGAGTGCTGTCCGGCCGGTGGGCCCGGCTCGGGGCGGGGCCGGGTCAGGACGTACCAGGTCAGCCCGCCGACGAGCGTGAGGAGTAACGCCACCGCGGTCCCGGTGGCGATCCACCGGCTGCCTGCGCGCGGCTGCCCGGACCGAGGTCCGCGCGCCTTGCGGGCCGGGTCGCCGACCGACATCGTCACGGTCTCTTCGGCGGCGTACCCCGGCGCCGGCCACGGCGGGCCCGCAGGCGGCTGCGGAGGCGGCGGCTGCGGAAGGCCCGCAGGTACCTGCGGCCCGGGCGGTGCCGGCGGCAGGTCCGCAGGCGGCGGCGGATCCGGCTGCTGCGCCTGAGCGACCGTGGCCTCGGCCGGCGGCTCAGCCGCAGGCGGATGAGCCGGCGGGAAGCCGTACACCGACGTCAGCGCGGTCAACGCGGACGGGGCCGGCCGCGGTCCGGCGCCCTCGTCCAGGTCAAGCGCCAGCAGTCGGTCCCGCAGCTCCGCGCTGCCCGGTCGCTCCGTCGGCTCGTTCGCCATGCCGCTGCGCAGCAGGGCCATCATCTCGGCCGGCACCCCGGGCAGGTCCGGGATCGCCTCGGTGAACAGGTCGACCAGGGAGACCAGGCTCGGGCTGCGCCCGTCCGGCCAGCGCGGCGGCTCGCCCCGCATCAGGGCGTAGAGCGTGGCGCAGAGGGCGTACACGTCAGCCGAGGGCGCGGGCGGGGCGTGCCGGAACATCTCCGGCGGCGCGTACGCCGGAGTGAGTACGTCCAGCGTGATCGACTGGTCCCGGCTCTCGGTGAGGATCGCCAGCCCGAAGTCGGCCAGCGCAGGCTCACCGAAGTGGCTGTGCAGGATGTTGGCCGGCTTCACGTCCCGGTGCACCACCCCGAGCGCATGCGCGTCGCCGAGCGCATCAGCGATCTTCACCCCGAGGTCGCGGGCCTCAGCCGGCGACAGCGGCGTGACCTTCATCCGCTCGGCGTACGAGCCCTGACAGAGCTCCATGATCAGGAACGGGTGTCCGTCGGCGGTGATGCCCGCGTCGATCAGGTCGACCACATGCGGGTGGCTGGACATTCGCCCCGCCGAGTGCGCCTCGCGCAGGAAGCGGCGCTGGTCGCGTTCGTTCTCCAGGCTCCAGTGCTCCACCTTGACCGCGACATCGCGGCCGACCGACTCCTGCCTCGCCCGGTACACCGTGGCGTAGCCACCACGCGCCAGCACGGTCAACCCGGTCAGACCGGGGACCACCGGAACGGCAGCCGGGGGTACGCCGGACGGATCGGTCACGGAAGAACCGTACGACAGCGCACCGACAGGCGGTACCGCGTGGCGGACACGATCGCCGCTCGGACGGCCCTATCCCGTTTCCCGGCACCGTCCGGCGGGTCGGCTACCGCGTCACCTCGGCCAGCACAGCGTCGGCGGCGGCCCGCTCGGAGACCTGCTGGGTGGCGTACGCATCCCGGACCGCTGCTGCCGCCACCACCACAGCCTCGTCGCGCTGACCCACGGCATACAGCGCCAGGGCCAGGATCCGCCCGGCGTACACCTGACTGCGCACGTCCTCGCCGGGGGCGGTCTGCGCCTGCCGCGCCCACGGGACCGCGTCCGCTGCCCGGCCGGCGCAGAGCAGCACGTCGGCGTAGGCAGCCAGCGCGAACCGGCGGGAGACCAGCAACGAGGAGCCGTCAGTGGAGTGCGCCACCGGCTCCAGCAGAGTCACCGCAGACCCGAGGTCCGCACGATCTTCCGTGTCGGCCGCGAGGTCCGCGCCATCTTCCGTGCCGGCCCCGACGGCCGCACCGGGCCTGACGGCGCGGCGGGCCAGCGCCAGCGCCAGCAGTACCCGCGGCCCCACCTGCGCCGATTCGAGCACGTCGTACGGCTCGACCACCGCCAGCACCGCCCGCGCATCAGCCTCGGCTGCCGCCGGGTCATCCTGCTCCAGCAGGACGAAGCCGCGGATGGTACGGGCCATCCCGACCACCAGCGGGTGCCCGGTCCGCTCGCCGTGCTCCAGCGCGTCGGACAGCAGATCCACGGCGTGCTGCGGCTCGCCCAGCCCACGGGCCACCACCCCGCGTACCACCAGGGCCAGGCCCCGCCCCCAGCCGTCGGCGGCAGCGGCGAAGTCCCGGTACGACTGGCGCGCCCCCTGACCGGCCTCGACCAGTTCACCCAGTTCGGCTGCGGCGTACGCCTCGACAGCGCGCAGGGTACCCACGGCCCAGGCCTCGCCGACGCGTTCGCCGAAGGGCAGGAACGCCAGCGCCAGCCGGCGCGCTTCGGTGAGCCGCCCGGCCAGCATCCGGGCGAACCCGGTGGTACCCCGCAGCCAGGCCAGGCCGACCGGGTCGGCGAGCTCGGCGTAGCGCCGGGCGGCGGCGCCGACCACGGTGTCCGCGCCAGCGAAATCCCCGCGGGTCGCGGTCACCCAGGCCAGGTTGAGCAGCGACCAGGCCTGGCTGCGCTGTTCGCCGGCGCCGACCGCGACCTGGTACGCCGCCTCGAACCGCTGGCCCGCCTCGGTCAGGCGCCCGGCCAGGTAGTCAGCCATCCCGAGGCGGCGCATGGCCTCAGCGCGCTCCCCCGGGCGCCCGGCGGCGGTCGCCGCGTCCAGGGCCTCCTGCCAGGTGGCGTACGACCGCTGCGGGTCACCCATCATCCGGTACGCCCGGCCGGCGAGCAGCAGTGCTCCGGGCCGGGCCGCGGTATCGTCGGCGGCGTTGGCGCAGATCTTCTCGGCGTCCGCGAGCGCCTCGGCGATCCGGCCCAGCTGCAGCAGCGCCCGGGCGTGCACCAGCCGGTCAGCCGCCGCCAACGCGCCGCCGGTCAGCGCGGCGGCCCGTTCGCCGTAGGCGGCGGCCTGAGCCGGCTCGCCGGTGGCCAACGCCTGGCGGGCGAGGCGCCCGAGCGCGGTCACGCCGAGCGTGGCGACCGAGCGGGCGACCACATCGGGGCGTAGCCCGACCGCGTCGGCAAGGGCCGCGGCCCGCTCGGCATGCTCGGCGACAAATGCGTCAGCGGCCTCGGCGGCCATCCCGACCCGCCCGGCCCGGCCACGCCCCGAGCCGCCCGGGCCGCCCTCAGCCGGGCTCAGCGACCCGTCTGAACCGACCGGGCCGCTGCCGCCCGGGCCGCTGCCGCCCGGGCCGCTGCCGCCCGGGCCGGGGGCCGCCCAGCCGGCCAACAGCGCATGTCGTTCGGCGAGGTCCGCCTTGCCGATCCCGGCGTACGCCGCCTCGCGCAGCAGCGGGGTGGCGAACGCGTACCCGCCGGCCCGCACCCGGCGCAGCATCCGCCGCTGCAGCAGCTCGTCCACGGCCCGGGCCAGCTCGATCGCAGCCACCGCAGCCGGGCGCGGATCGCGGCCGGAACGCCCCAGCCGCAACGCTTCCACCGCGCCGGCCGGCACCGAGTCACCGACCACGGCCGCGTCACGCAGCACGCTGCGGGCGTCCGCCGGCAGGGCATCGATCCGAGCCGCCAGGACCGCGGCCAGGTCGCTGGAGAGCAACCGGCCGCCGAGCGAGCCGGGCGCCAGGCGCCACACCGGGCCGGGCTCGCCGGGGGTACTCGTGAGCGCCCCGCGCTCCTGCAGCAGCACCACCAACTCGCTGAGGTAGAAGGGGTTGCCCTGTGCGGTGATGAGCAGCCGGTCGGAGTCGGCCTGCGGCAGCCGCCCCCCGCCGAGGTACGTGGTGAGCAGCCGCGCCGCATCCGCGCCGCGCAGCGCCGGCAGTACCGCCACCTCAGCGTCGGCGAGCCGGGTCAGCAGACCAGCCGGGCGCACCAGCTCGGGCCGACCGAGCAGGAGTACCAGTACCGGCCCGGTGAGCCGGGACAGCGCGGCACCGAGTGCGTCGATGGTCTCCGCAGTGGCGTCGTGCAGATCGTCGACGACCACCAGCAGCGGCTCGTCGGCGGCGAGCGCGGAGAGCAGCTCGGCCACGGCGGCCGGAATCGCGTCGAGGTCCACGTCGAACCCGCCGTCGCCGATCCCGGGGAAGTCGTTGGGCCCGGTCCAGCCGGCCCCGGGGAAGTCGTTGGGCACGGTCCAGCCGGCCCCGGGGAAGTCGTTGGGCTCGGTCCAGCCGGCCCCGGTCGGTGCAGCCGAGGCGGCGGTTTCGCCATGCCCGAGCAGCGTGAGCACCAGATCGGTGTGCAGAGGACGGCCCCGGCCGGCGCGCCCGATCACCCGGCGCAGCCGCTCCTCGATCTGCTCCCGGGTGGTGTGCGCGTCAGCGGGTACCCCCAGCGCCGCCCGGACCAGGTCCGCCAGCGGCGCCAGCCGGCGACGTTCACCGAAGGCGGCACAGCGCACCGACAGCACCCGGGCCCCCGCGGAGTACCCGGCCGCGAAACGCTCCACCTCGGCGGCGAACCGCGTCTTGCCCAGCCCCGCCTCGCCGGTGACCACCAGGACCCGCGGCTCGGCCCGGTCCACCACTTCGGCCAACCGCCCGGCGACCCGGCCCAGCTCGGTCTCCCGCCCCACGAACGGCGCCTCGTCGCCGAGCCCGGACCGGGTACCCGGGGCGTCGAGCAGCCCGAGCAACTCGTACGCCTCGACCGGCTCGCGCTTGCCCTTCAGGCGCAGCGGCCGCAGCCCGCGCCAGGAGGCCACCCGGCGACTCGCCGCGGCCGTGGCGGCGCCCGCGTACACCGTGCCGACCCCCGCCGCGTCGGCCAGGCGTGCGGCCGTGTTCACCGTGTCGCCGATGACCGTGTACTCCAGGGCGGCCTGTACCCCGGCGACAACCGCGCCGGTATTGAGCCCCAGCCGCAGGCCGGTCGGCGCGCCCCCGCCCCGTTCGTCGTCGAGCACCCGGCGCACCGCCCGTTTCATCGACAGTGCAGCCCGGACCGCCCGCTCCGCATCGTCCTCGTGCGCCACCGGCGCCCCGAAGACCGCCATGATTCCGTCGCCGGTGAGCTTGTCGACGTGCCCACCGAAGGTCTTCACCGCGCCGGCGAGCGCGGCCAGTACCCGGTCGGTGACCGCGCCGACCCGTTCCGGGTCCACGTCCTCAGCCCACGCCGTGAAGTCCGACAGGTCCCCGAAGAGGACGGTGACGGTACGCCGTTCAGCCGCAGGCAGCGTCGCCGCGGCCGCCAACGCCGCGCCGCAGTGGTGGCAGAACCGCGCCCCGGGGACCGCGACCGTGCCACACATCGGACACGTCATGACGACTCCCGGTCGAGGTACGCCAACTGCGCCTGCACCGACAACTGCGCCGCCGGCCACAGCGCGGGGTCGACGTCGGCGTACACCCGGGCAACCACGTCGGCGGCGTCGGCGGCCCCGGCGTCGCGGGCGGCCCGCACCTGCTCCAGCCGGGCCCACCGGTGCCGCAGGGAGTACCCGGCCGCGGCGGCACAGTCGGCCAGCGCCGGCCCGTGCCCGGGCAGGACCGGGATCGGCCCGAACCCGCACAGCAGCTGCAGGGTTGCCAGGTAGTCGGCGAGGTCGCCGTCGGGCCAGGCCACCACGGTGGTACCCCGGCCGAGAATCGTGTCGCCGGTGAGCAGCACCTGCTCTTCGCCCAGCCAAGCGTGGAAACTCACCGAGTCAGCGGTGTGCCCGGGGGTCCGTACCATCCTGAGCTGCAGGCCGGCCGCCGCAAACGTCCCGTCCCCGCCGGGGGCGGTGACAGCGCAGTAGTCGGCAGCCGCGGGGTCGGTGGCTCCGGCCCGGTAGGACGGGTCGGCCGCGACCACGGGCACCCCACCGAGAAGTTCGCAGAGGCGGGCCAGGCCGTCGGTGTGGTCGGCGTGCCCGTGGGTGACCAGGATGAGGCCAATCGGCCCGTAGGCGGCCACCCCGGCGAGGTGCGCCTCGTCGGCCGGGCCCGGGTCGACCACGATCGCGTGGCGGGCACCCGCAGCCCGCAGGATCCAGGTATTGGTGCCGTCCAGCGTCATCGGACCCGGGTTGGGGGCGCGCACCCGGGTGACCCACTGCGGAAGCGCAGCAAGCTCCGCCGCCATCGGCGTGGTCACCTGGGCCACCATGCCTTGGATCGTACGGCGGGGTACCGGCATCGCCGGTCTCGATTTGCCCGCCGGGACGGTGCTACTGCTCCGTGCTCCTCGTCGCTACCCTGCTAGGCAGGCCCGTCGCCGTAGAGAGGTACACCCGTGAGTACGCCCCCGTACGGATCGCCATACCCGCCCGACCCGTCGCAGTCGCCGTACCCGCCGGAGTACGGGGCGCCGGGCGGGTACCCTCCGGCGTCGGCTGCACCGTGGGACGCCGACCCGTCCTCCGCTCCGCCCGCGGGCTACACCGTCGGCGGCTACCCGCCCGCATATGAGACCGGGTACCCCCAGCAGCAGCCCAGCTACCCGCCCGCGGCCGGGTATCCGCCCGCGCCCACACCGGGCTATCCCCAGCCCGCGTACCCGCAGCCCACGTACCCGCAGCCGGGCTACCTGCAGCCGGGGTATCCGGCTCCGGCGCCCCAGAACAGCAGGGCCACCTGGTGGATCCTCGGTGCCGTCGGCACGGTCGTCGCGGTCGCGGGGGTGGTCACCGTGCTGATACTGGCGCTGCAGCCCGGTACGACCCCCAGCCCCAGCCCGAGCGGCACCACCACCGCCACGGCCGCACCGGCGCCCAAGCCCGCTGACGTGATCGACAAGTACCTCCGGGCCGTGCAGTCGCAGGACCGGCAGACCGCCCTCGACCTGTACTGCCGAGCGGACCTCGCGTCAGCCTCCAGCTCGGCGGACCGGGACGATCTGGCCGGTGTGGGTGTCACCGTGAGCAGCTGGACAGTCAACAGCACCGACGAGCACGGGGACACCACCGATGTCTCGGTCACGTACACCTACACCCAGGGCGGAAAGCAGCAGACGAAGACCACCACGATTCCTCTGGTCAAGGAGGACGGTCGCTGGAAGATCTGCTTCTCGTAGCCACACCGACGGCCACGGGTCCACAGAGCCGACGCCGGCCGACATCTGCCTGACGCGGCGTCCATCAGTTCAGGAGGTCTCACCCCTTGAGTACGCCCCCGCCCGGCCCGCCGTTCCCACCGGACCAACCACAGCCGCCGTACCAGCCGCCCACCGGAGGATTCCCGGCGCCCGGCTACCCTCCGGCGCCCGGCTACCCTCCAGCCCAGCCATGGGCAGCTGACCCCTCCGCGCCGCAGCCCGGTTACCCCGGCACGTTCCCGCAGCCACCCACCGGCGGCTTCCCCGCTACCGGCGGCTTCCCCGCTACCGGCGGCGTTCCGCAGCCCACGAGCAGCGGCAAGGCCAAGTGGTGGCTCATCGGCGGCGGTGCGACCCTCGTCGTCATCGGCGCGATCATCGCGATCGTGATCCTGCTGATACCGACAAGCCCCTCGGGTGTGGTCGACAAGTACTCAGCGGCCTATCAACGCCACGACGCGCAGGCCGTCCTCGACCTGACCTGCGCCAAGAATCGCGACGCCTATGCCGCGCAGATCAGGACCATGGTCAGCAGTACCAATTTCACCCTCAGCCACTGGAAGATCGAAAGCGCCGAGGAGAGCGGAGACACCGCGACCGTCAAGGTCACCGCCAGCACCACGCAAGACGGCAAACAGAAGGACGAGTCCATCACCTTCAAGCTCGTCAAGGAGGACGGCCGCTGGAAGCTCTGCTCCTGAGCGCTCGGCCGGCGACGTCCAGGCGACCGTCCGGCGACGTCGAGGCGGCCGGCCGCTCAGGGGGCCCCGACGATGACCCCCCCCTCGCCCGGGGCGCCGAGCGGCAGCTCGGCCACGCCGACCGCGCTGCGGGCGTGCCGGCCGGCCTCGCCGAAGACCGCGCCGAGCAGTTCGCTCGCGCCGTTGAGCACGCCGGGCTGGCCGGTGAAGCCTTCGGCCGACGCGACGAAGCCGACCACCTTCACCACCCGGACCACCCGGGACAGCCCGACCAGCGCATCGACCGCGGCCAGCGCATTCAACGTGCAGCGCCGGGCGAGTTCGGTGGCCTGCTCCAGGGTGACCCCGGCACCGACCTTTCCGGTCGCCGCCAGTACCCCGTCGACCATCGGCAGCTGCCCGGAGACGTAGACGAGGTTGCCCGACTGGACGGCCGGCAGGTACGCGGCGAGCGGCGTCGCCACGGCCGGCAGCTCGACAGCGAGCTCAGCCAGCCGGGCGTACGGGTCGAGCACGGTCATGGCGCGCCCGCCCCCCCGGAATCGCCCACCGGGCGCTTCAGGTACGCGACGAGATTGTCCTGGTTCGGGCCGGGCACCACGGCGACCAGCTCCCAGCCGTCCTCGCCCCAGTTGTCGAGGATCTGCTTGGTGGCGTGAACCAACAGCGGCACCGTCGCGTACTCCCATTTCTGCATGCGTGGACCCTAACGCCGAGCGGGTGGGCAGGTCCGGGCAGCCCGACGCCGGCTACCCTGGCGCGCGACCGCTCTCGGACCCGCACACCCGGCACGTGTGACGTCCTCAGGTGGAGGCCATGACCCAACCGCCCAGCTACCCGGCGCCGGACGAGCCCAGCGCGCCCTACCGGACCGGCGTCTTCGCGGCGCCCGGCCAGGCGAACCCGACGGTCAATTTCACCGGCTACCCGCCGCCACCCGGACCCGCCGAGCCGGAGCAGCCACCCCGCAGCCGCCGCACCCTGGTGATCACCCTGATCGTGCTCGCCGTGGTACTGGTGTGCGGATCCGGCGGTACCGCGGCGTACCTGCTGGCGAACCGGATCGACGAGCCGGGTCAGGCCACCCCGGCGGCAGCGGTGGACGGCTTCCTCAGCGCGATCTTCCACGACAAGAGCGCGGACAAGGCGGTCACGTACGTCTGCTCGACCGCACGGAACAAGCCCACGCTGACCACGAAGATCAACGAACTGCGGTCGTACCAGCAGGGGTACCCCACCTCGTTGTTCAGCTGGTCCACGCCGGTCATCCAGAGCCAGAACTCCGACACCGCCACGGTGACCGTCACGATCAGGTTCGCCAGCAGCGACGAGCGGATCGCCGAGAAGAAGCTGACCTTTCTGACTGTCAACGAGTCGGGATGGCGGGTCTGCGAGGTGCGCGACACCGGTTAGCCACGCGTTCTGGCCGCACTGGCTAGGCTCGGTACTGTGGCGGTACAAGATCATGGCATCGACCTGTCGGCCCGGCTGCACGTGGTCACCGGCAAGGGCGGCACCGGGAAGACCACCGTGGCCGCGGCGCTGGCCATCGCGCTGGCCTCGGGCGGGCGGCGCAGCCTGCTGATCGAGGCCGAGGAGCGGCAGGGCATCGCCCAGCTGTTCGAGTTGCCTGCACTGCCGTACGAGGAACGCGTCATCGCCGGTGCCCCGGGCGGCGGCGAGGTCCGGGCGCTCGCGATCGACGCCGAGGAGGCACTCCTGGAGTACCTCGACATGTTCTACCGGCTCGGCCTGGCCGGACGCGCGCTGCAGAAGATGGGTGCCGTCGACTTCGCCACCACGGTGGCCCCCGGGATGCGCGACGTGCTGATCACCGGCAAGGTCAAGGAGGCGGTGACCCGCGGCGTGGACGGCCACCGGGCCTACGACGCGGTCGTCGTCGACGCCCCGCCGACCGGGCGGATCGCCCGCTTCCTCAACGTCACCACGGAGACCGCCCGGCTGGCCAAAATCGGCCCGATCAAGACGCAGAGCGAGCGGGTGGCCGCGGTGCTCCGTTCGCCGATGACCGCGGTGCACGTGGTGACGCTGCTGGAGGACATGCCGGTCCAGGAGACCGTCGACGCGCTCGACGAGCTCAGAGAGCACGGCCTGCCGGTCGGCTCGGTGATCATCAACGCCACCCGCGCACCACTGCTCACCGGGGTACGGGTGACCCAGGCGGAGCTCCGGCGCGGGCTGACCAGGGTCGGCCTCCCCGTCGACCGGGACACCCTCGCCGGCCTGACCACCGAGGCGCGGGCGTACCAGACCCGGGTCACGCTTGAGGCATCGCTGCGCGAAGAGCTCGTCGGGCTGGGCCGGCCCATGGTCGAGCTGCCGCTGCTGCCGGACGGGGTGACCCGGGAGGGGCTGGACCGGCTGGCCGAGGTGCTGCTCGCCGCCGGTTGACAGCGGGGCCCCGTCGCTGGCTGACGGCGGGCACAGCGGATGTGGCCTGTTGCACGTCCGGCAAACGACAAGCCGCCGGGATCCACCCAGCCGGCTGGATAGGCTCACGAGGTGCAGCCCGATCACGCCGCGAGCCCGTGGCTGGACGTCGACGCGTTCCTCGCCGATCCGGACATCCGCATCGTGGTGTGCTGTGGCTCCGGGGGCGTGGGCAAGACGACGACCGCCGCGGCGATCGGCCTACGGGCCGCCGAGCGGCACCGGCGCCGCACGGTGGTCCTCACCATCGACCCCGCCCGCCGGCTCGCCCAGTCGATGGGCCTCACCGAGCTCGACAACACCCCGCGCCAGGTCAAGGGGGTGCATACCGAGACCGGCGGTGAGCTGCACGCCATGATGCTCGACATGAAGCGGACCTTCGACGAGGTCGTGCTCACCCACACCGACTCCCGCCGCGCCAAGGAGATCTTCGCCAACCCGTTCTACCAGGCCATGAGTTCCACCTTCTCCGGGACGCAGGAGTACATGGCGATGGAGAAGTTGGCGCAACTGAGGACCCGCGGCCATGAGGGTCGGGAATGGGACCTGATCGTGGTGGACACCCCGCCGTCGCGGTCGGCGTTGGACTTCCTCGACGCGCCCGCCCGGCTGGGGCGCTTCCTCGACGGCAGAATGCTGCGGCTGTTGCTGGTGCCGGCGCGGGCCAGCGGACGCAGCGTCTTCTCCCTCGTCACGGCCTCATTCAGCCTCTTCACCCGGGCCGTCACCAAGGTCGTGGGCGCCCAACTGCTGACCGACCTGTCCGGCTTCATCGCGGCGCTGGACTCGATGTTCGGCGGGTTCCGGGAACGCGCGGAGCGGACCTACCGGGTCCTGCAGGCGCCCGAGACGGTGTTCCTGGTGGTGGCCGCGCCGGAGCCGGACGCGATCCGGGAGGCGGCATACTTCGCCGGGCGGCTGGCTGCGGACCGGATGCCGCTGGCCGGCCTGGTCCTCAACCGGGTGACCGGGGTGAGTGCACCGGCGATCTCCGCGCAGACGGCACGGGCTGCGGCAGTACGCCTGAGCGAGATGTCCGACGCCGCCGACTTCGCTGTCGCCGTCGACGCGTTGCGGGTACACGCCGCGCTCGTGGAGCAGAAGGAACGGCAGGCAGCGGTGGCTGCCCGGTTCGTCCAGGCGTACCCGTCGGTGCCGGTGGTTCAGGTGGCGGCGCAGCCCGCAGATGTACACGACATCGACGGGCTGCGCGCCATCGGTGCCGCTCTAGCCGGCGACGACTAGTTCCTTCTCCTGCTCGCGCATGGCGATTTCGAAGGAGCGCCGCCAACTCGCCACGGCCGGGTGCCGGCGCAGCAGTGCCCGGCGCTCGCGCTCGGTCATGCCGCCCCAGACCCCGAACTCGATGCGGTTGTCCAGAGCGTCCGCCAGGCACTCGTACCGCACCGGACAGCTCCGACAGATCCGCTTCGCCACGTTCTGCTCGGCGCCCTGGACGAACAACGCGTCCGGGTCACCGTTTCGGCACGCCGCCATGCTCGGCCAGTCGGCGACCATACTCATGTGTTACGTCCCCCCTCTGAACTCCCCCCGTGTGCGCACAGTCGCCGTACCCACCTGCCGGAGACCTGTCGTGGTTCCCGCACGACATGGACCGTTCCGGCGTACCCCGTGGTTCGACGGCTGTACGGGCGGCTTCGTCCACATTGCTCGGACTCGGACCGCCTACGCCGAACCATCATCCTCCGTAGTCGAACCATTACGCAACGTTGTTGCACCAGGTCAGCGCGTGTCTTTTCGGCGGCTGTGGTGGTGAAGCGTTCGTGACTGCGGGCCCGCTTCGCGGCGCTTTCCGGTATTTCCCGCAAAACGGCCACGACCTCCCCCGCAGTGCCGGAGAATCGATGTGCCGGGTACCGGGGCGACGCGCCCAGGACGTTTAGGACAACGAGGCGGAGTCCACCAGGACGCGCTGCGTTGGATCGTCGGCGTACCCTGTCCCGGTGACCTGGATGCGCGTCCGCGAGCATGGCCTTTTTACCAATGCTGTGTCCCTTGTCGTCTGCGGTCTGCTCGCAGGCTTCGTGGTGGCTGCAGCGGCCTTCCCCGCCGTCGCCCTGACGGGTCTCGCCGCCAAGGGCGCCTCGGACGCCTTCGAGAAGCTGCCCACCGATCTGGACCTGCTGCCCTCACCGCAGAACTCCTATGTGTACGCCAGCGACGGCGTGACGCTGATCGCGACGCTGTACGACGAGAACCGTCGCGACGTGCCGATCAGCCAGGTCGCTCCGGTGATGCAACAGGCGATCGTCGCCTCCGAGGATGGCCGGTTCTACGACCACCACGGCGTGGACCTGAAGGGTGTGGCCCGCGCCTTCGTCGCCAACCAGCAGGGCGGCAACGAGCAGGGCGCCTCCACGCTCACCCAGCAGTACGTCCGCCAGGCCATCACGTACTCCGCCCGTACGCCGCAGCAGGTCGTCGACGCCACCGCGCGCACACCCGCCCGCAAGGTGAAGGAGATCAGGTACGCGCTCGCCCTGGAGAAGAAGTACACCAAGGCCGAGATCCTTGAGCGGTACCTCAACATCGCCTCGTTCGGCGAGGGCGCCTACGGCATCTACGCGGCAAGCCAGGTCTTCTTCGGCAAGGCCCCCGCCGACCTGACGCTGGGCGAGGCGGCGCTGCTGGCCGGACTGGTTCAGGCGCCCAGCAAGTTCAACCCGGCGGATCCGGACAAGCTCAAGCTGGCCATCGAGCGCCGCGACAACTACGTGCTCGTCCAGATGGTGGCCCTGAAGTACATCACCCAGGAGCAGGCCGACGCGGCGAAGAAGGTCCAACCGGCGATCATCGGCAAGCGCTCCCCGGAGGGGTGCTCCGAGGCGCGCCCCGAATGGGGCACCGGATTCTTCTGCGACTTCCTGTACCGCTGGTGGCTGGACCAGAACGCGTTCGGCCAGGCGATGGGCGACAAGCCCGAGGACGTGCTCGCCGCCAGGTACGAGCGGGAGAACCGGCTGCGCAGCGGCGGGTACTCCATCGTCAGTTCACTGGACTGGCCCACCCAGAATGCGGCGAAGGGCCACGTCGAGGAATACCTGAAGACTGGCAAGCCGCAGGCGTTGATGCTGGCCAGTGTGCAACCGGGGACCGGTCGGGTGCTGGCGATGGCGACCAACCGCAACTTCAACAACGACAGCTCCGGCAACGGACCCAACACCAACCCGCGTAAGCAGGGCCAGCCGAGCAGCTGGCCGAACACCACGCTCCCGCTGATGAGCGGCGGCGGCGACGTCGAGGGCTACCAGACCGGCTCGACCTACAAGATGTTCACTGCGGTCGCCGCACTGGAGAACGGGTTCACGCTCGACTACAGCATCAACGCGGTCTCGCCGTACAAGTCGAGGTACCCGGTGGAGGCGGGAAGCCGGGCCGCCTGCCCGGGCACCGCCCAGTACTGCCCGCACAACGCCAACCCGGGGTGGATGAACGGCAACCGCAACTTCTGGACCGGGTTCGGCAGGTCGGTCAACACCTTCTTCATCCCGCTCGAGGAACGGGTCGGGGCGGACAAGGCGGTCGAGATGGCCCAGCGGCTGGGCATCCACTTCCGCGGGGCCTACGACGCCGCCACCGCAGCCAACCCCGAGGGCGCGAAGAGCTGGGGTGCGTTCACCCTCGGCGTCACCGCCACGACGCCGCTGGAGCTGGTCAACGCGTACGCCACCCTCGCCGCCGACGGCATGTACTGCGAGCCCATCCCGGTGATCGAAATTCGCGATCTCAACGGCAACAAGAACGAGGCGGCCAACCCGCGGTGTAAGCAGGTGGTGAGCCCGGATGTGGCCCGGGCCGCGGTCGACATGGCCCGCTGCCCGCTCGGTGACCAGTCCGCGTTCGGCAGGTGCGACGGCTTCACCGACGAGTACCCGCCCACCCACCAGGTCGTCGGACGGCCGGTGGCCGGCAAGACCGGTACCACCGACGGAAACGCCACGGCGACGCTGGTCGCCATGACCAAACAGGTGGCGGTGGGCGCCACCATGGCCGATCCGGACAATCCGCTCACCGACACGGCGATGTCCGCGGCGGCGGTCGACAACGCCGTCAAGTACACACTGCGGGACGCGATGGCCCCGCTACCGGCGGTCCAGTTCACCGCACCCAGCCGCGAGATCGCCTTCGGTAGGCGGGTCGCCATCCCGGACGTGCATTGCCAGCCCGTCGAGGTGGCCAGGTCCGTGCTCAGCCGGGCCGGATTCCACGTCGACGTCTCCGACCAAAAGGTGGAGTCGCCGTGTCCGGTCGATACGGTCGCCAAGACCGACCCGTCCGGCGAGACGGTCAAGGACGGCGCAGTGGTGATCTTCATCAGTAAGGGCGGCGCCCCCGCCCCCGGCCCGACCGGGGGCGGCGGGGGCGGCGGAGGCGGAGGCGGGGGCGGGCCGACCTGCCCGCCGCCAGGGCGGATCTGCCTGCCGCCGACGCGCTGAACCGGAGCCGCTGAGCTGCGCCCGTCAACCAGCCAGCTGGCGGCGTACCTCCGCGGCGACCCGCCCACCCTCGGCGCGTCCGGCGACTGCGGCCTGCGCGGCCTTCATCGCCGGCCCGATCGCCGGCTGCCCGGTCAGGCCCGCGGCGCTCAACGCCTCGCCGACCAGCACGGCCAACTCCTCGTCGGAAAGCTGCGCCGGCAGGTACCCCGAGAGCACCCCCTCCTCGGCTCGTTCGCGCTCAGCCGACTCCGCCCGACCCGCGTCAGCGAACGCCACAGCCGCTTCGCGGCGCTTCTTCAGCTCCTTACTGAGGACCCGCTGCACCTCAGCCTCCGAGAGCTCCCGGGCCCGGGTGCCGGCGACCTCGGCAGTACGCACCGCGGTCAACGCCATCCGCAGGGTGGACGTCACCAGTTCGTCGCGCGCCTTCATCGCGGCCCGCAGGTCCTCTTCCAGGCGACGTTTGAGCCCGCTCATGGCGCCGCCCCACTCAGCTCGTTCATAGCAATGAAAGCTACCGAAGCCAGCGCCGTGACGCCGCCCGATAATCTGGCAGTATGCCCAAGCGCTCCGCCTTCCGTCGCCTCGTCACCGGCACCGCCGCGCTCGGCGCGGCCACCCTCGGCTACGCCCACCTGGTCGAACGCAACATGTTCACGCTGCGCCGCTTTGACGTGCCGGTACTGGCACCCGACGCCGAGCCGTTGCGCATCCTGCACATCAGCGACCTGCACCTGACTCCGGGGCAGCACCGTAAGCAGCGCTGGGTGGCCGAGCTCGCCGCCACCGACCCGGACCTCGTCGTGGTCACCGGCGACAACCTGGCCCACGTCGACGCGGTACCGGCCGTAGTGCGCGCGCTCGGTCCGCTGCTGGACCGGCCGGGGGCCTTCGTCTTCGGCTCCAACGACTACTTCGGGCCCACGCTGAAGAACCCCTTCTCCTACTTCCAGCCCGATGCCGCACGGGTACACGGCACCCCGCTGCCCACCGAGGAACTGCGGGACGTGTTCGCCGGGTCCGGCTGGGCTGACCTGAACAACGCCCGTACCACGCTCAAGGTCGGCGGTCGGATCGTCGAGCTGGCCGGCGTGGACGACTCCCACATCGGCCGCGATGACTACGAACGGGTCGCCGGCCCGGTGGACCGCGGCGCCGACGTACACCTGGCGCTGGCCCACTCACCGGAGCCGCGGGTGCTCGACGCGATGGCCGCCGACGGCTTCGACCTGCTGCTGGCCGGGCACACCCACGGCGGGCAGGTCTGCGTACCGCTGGTCGGCGCTCTGGTGACCAACTGCGGGCTGGACCGGCGGATGGCCAAGGGGCTGCACCGCTGGCCGCACTCGCCGGCCTGGCTGCACGTGAGCGCCGGCCTGGGCACCAGCCCGACCGCCCCGGTGCGCTTCGCCTGCCCGCCGGAGGCCTCCCTGCTCACGCTCGTGCCGCGGTGAGCCCCCGGGTGGACCCGCTGGGCGACGGAGCAGTGCCGGCCGGCCGCCGTCGCCGCTGGCCCCGGCACGCCGCCTACGGGCTCGCCGGGCTCGCTGTGCTGGTTCCGACGGGTACCGCCAGCGCGGGCTGGTACTTCGCCACCCGGGTCATCGACGCCACCGGCCCGCGGGAGTACCCGATCGAGGTGCGCGCCGTCAGCGGGGCAGTGGACGCCGGTGGGGCTGTGGACGCCGGTGGGGCTGTGGACGCGGGTGGGGCTGTCGACGCCGACACCGGACTGCAGGTGACCTTGACCCGCAACGACGACACCGAACGGGACATCCCGCTGGCGCTGGTCTGGCCGGACGGCCACGCCCGGCTCGGCGCCGTACTCTCCCGCCACCGCGGCACTGTGCTGCGCCAGGTCACCGAGGTCACCCGGGGCACGCTGCGGGTCGGGCTGCGGGCGTACACCAGCGGCTTTGCCTTCAGTGGTGACCCGAAGACGGCCCGCGGCCTGGACTTCGCCGAGGTGGCGGTCCCCGGCGAACTGGGCGACATGCCAGCCTGGCTGGTCCCGCCGGTCGGCCCGCCGGCACCGGGCACAGCCCGATCGACCTGGGTGATCGCGGTGCACGGCCGGGCCTCGCCGCGCAGCGAAGCGCTGCGCATCCTGCCCACCCTGGCCGGGCTCGGCGCGACCACGCTGGTCATGACGTACCGCAACGACGAGGGCGCCCCGCCCAGCCCCGACCGGTACTACCACCTGGGCGAGACCGAGTCCCACGACGTGCTGGCCGCGGTGCGGTACGCCGAGCAGCACGGCGCCACCGACATCGTGCTGTACGGCTGGTCCATGGGGGGCGCGGCGGTGCTCACCGCGCTGCGCCAGCTCGCCCCGGGCCCGGTCCGGGCCGCCGTACTGGACTGCCCGGTCGTCGACTGGCGCGCCACCCTGCACCACAACGGCCGGCAGTTCGGGCTACCGGCGCCGCTGGTCTGGGCTGCGACCCGGTGGACCGAGCGCCGGTTGCGGACCCGGATGACCTCACTGGACCAGCGCAGGTACGCCGAGGCGCTGCAGGTACCGGTGCTCGCCTTCGTCGACTCCGACGACCTGGTGGTGGCCCCCCAGCCGACCCGGGACTTCGCCGGGCTCCGCCCCGATCTGGTCACGCTGGTGGAGACGGCCGGCGCCGGGCACGCGCGATCGTGGAACTCCGACCCCGCGGCGTACGAGGCCAGCGTGACCGCGTTCCTGTCCGGGGTACTCGCGCCCGCGGATCCTGCGCCCGCGGCCGCACCGGAACCCGGCGCGGCCGGTAGCCCGGACAAGCCACGGCCAACGCGCCGGAAACCCCGTGGAACCCGGGCCGGGCCGGTGGGCTAGTATTGCTCGGCACGAGCTCGGGGTGTAGCGCAGCTTGGTAGCGCGCTTCGTTCGGGACGAAGAGGTCGTCGGTTCGAATCCGGCCACCCCGACAATCGTAAGGCCCTGACCAGCGGGAACGCCGATCAGGGCCTTACGCTTGTCTATGGGATTTTAAACCGTCCCCCGAATACCCCCCATTTTCGCCTGGGGCAACCACGTTCGTCGTGCGGGCGGGGTGCGGATGGTGGACGGCGACGTGTGCTCGTCTATGCGGCACCGGCTGGCGCGGCGGCGGAGGCGGTCGTCATGCCGGACATCGTCTCGGAAACGTCCCGCAACCTCGGTGCCGACATACCGGTTTCGAGACGGGTTTCGGGACTCGGCGAGCTGCGGAAACGTCGACGGCCGCCACCCCTCGGCCGACCCGTGCCGCAAACCCTCCTTTCCGAGACACCTCGACCCACGCCAAGATCACCTTAGTCGGGGCGACGTCCCCACGCCGAGATCAGCGGTGCGAGGGTGAGGTCGAGCTCGCCGGCGCCGACGGCGGCGACGTGCGCGTCGATCTCGGCGTCATCGGCCAGCCGGGCGGCGACCAGCTCGGCGCGGACCTGCCGCATCGTCGCGATCTCCAGGCGGTCGCAGACCGTCCCGCCGACCGGGAAACTGCCCGCCGCCGCGACGTCGACCAGGCCGGCCTCGCGCAACGTCCTCGGCAGCGTACGGCCGTAGCGCAGATCGGCGCCGCGGCGCGTCATCAACTCCCGGAAGGCGCGCCTCAGCCGGTTGGCTCGCCGCTGCGCCGGGCCGCTTTCGTCGAGGCACACCAACGGCTGCAGCTCGGTGTCGGCGTCCTCCACCAGCAGCCAGCCGCCGGGCCGCAGCGCCGCCACCATCGTTGCCAGCGCTCGAGCGCGGTCGGGCACATGGACGAGGACAAGCCGGGCGTGCACCAGGTCAAACGTCCCCGGATGCGGCGGCGGATCCGCGGCGACATCGTGCCGGCGTACCTCGTAGATCCCATCCGGGTCCAGCCACGCGGGATTGATGTCCGTCGCCAGTACGTACCCGGTCGGTCCGACGGCCGCGGCGAGCGCCTCGGGGATGCTGCGACCTCCGGCCCCCACCTCCCAGCAGCGCCATCCCGGCCCCACCCCCAGTCGGTCGAAGTGCCCGCGCGTCACGCCGTCGAACAGCTCGGCCAGCGCGACGAACCGCTCGCCCGCCTCGGCCTGCGCGTTGTCGAGGAGGTAGCGGTGGTCAGGGGCAGACCCCAGGACGCCCGGCGACGAGGCCCCGCGCGGCGAGCCGGCAGCCTCTGCGGGCGGACTCGCGGTGGTGGCACGGTCAGGTTCGGGGTCGAAATTGCGGGCCCGCGGCGAGGAGTTCACGGCCACATCTTCACCTCCTACCGTGCCGCACGTACCGCGACGCGAGATGAATCACTGCTACGGCGGATCAGCACCATGGGCCGTTGAGCAGCCCCGAAATCCAGACGGTCAAGCTACGCCGACCGTCCAACGAACCGCCCCCGACACCCGTACCCGACCGATGCACTAGATCAACCTCTTAGCGTTGTCTTTTCGCTGGAAACTACGGATGGGCCTATGCGGCCCGGATCGGCCCATGACCGCTGGGGTCAAGGCCGCTCGCCGTCCGACTGGCGCCGAGCTGTTCGAGGATGTCGGAGACGTCCGGGGCGAGGGCGGGCTTGGCGATGTAGTACGTGTTGGTGACGTTCTCGCTGGCGTGCCCGAGCTGGGCGGCGGCGCTCTTGGTGTTGGCCTCCTTGTCGATGAGCGTGGCGACGGTCTTGCGGAAGGTGTGCGGGGTGACCCATTCGAGTTCGGTGTCGGCTCGGGCCTGGCGCCACTGACGGCGCACGTTGTTGGGAGACATCCAGGTGCCACGCCGGGAACCGAAGATCGCGTCGGTGGCGCTTTCGGCGGCGGTGAGCTTGCGGGCCATCAGCATCCCGACCGCGAAGCGGGGCAGGACCGTGGTCCGGTAACCGGCGTTGCTCTTGGTCCATTCCTGCCGGAAGAAGCCCTTGCCTTTCACGTAGACGATGGTGCCGCAGACGGTCAGGGTCGGGCGGGCGGCGGCGAGGTCGAGGTCCTGCCACCGCAGGGCGAGGATCTCGCCGATGCGGGCGCCGGTGGCGAGCATGAGGTCGACGATGTCGGCCAGGTCGCCGGTGTGCCGAGGTCCAGGCTTGCCGGGGACGGGTTGCTGCCACTGGCGGATCGCGGCGCGGACGGCCTCCAGATGTTCGTTGGTGAGGGTGACGACCGTGCGGCGCGGCTTACGCAGTCGACCGGTGTCGCGGACGGGATTAGTCGCAAGCGCGCCACGGCGCACCGCCAAGGCGAACATCTGGCCGAGAACGACCTTCGCGCCCTTGGCCGCTGACGGGCGGTCCTTGGCGACGTCGCGTAGGAACTTGTCGAGGCGGCCGACGCTCGCCTCCCGGATGCGCAAGTTGCCCAGGGCGGGCAGGATCGCCGTGCGCAGGCTCGTCTCGTACCTGTTGATGGTCTGCGGGGTGACGCGTTCCTCCGCGGCGATCTCGTCGATCCACAGGTTCGCGAGCGTGCTGATGTAGGTCTCCCTGGTGATCTCGTCGTCGTTCGGGGTGACGCGGTCGCGCAGCTTGAGCTTCAGCGCCGTGATGGCGGCCGGGCCGGTGGTGTCGGTGGCCTCGATGTCGCGGGTCTTGCCGTCGTAGTCGCGGAACCGGACTCTGGCGCAGAATCGGTTGGGGCCGAGCTTCTCGGTTCGGATCTTGCCCCAGGTGCCGATGGGAAGTGGAGGTCGGGCCACGGCTCATCGCTCCGGGTCGGTGTGGGCGTCGAGCCAGCGCTCGACCTCACCGTGCCGGTAGCGCAGGGTGCTGCCGACTCGGATAGCCCGCGGACCCCTACCTCGGCTGTGCCAGGCGTAGAGGGTGTTCTTGGGCTTGCCCAGCCAGGCGGCGACATCGTCAACGGTCAGTAGCGGGTCGGGCCGCCATTCGGCGGCGGTCGGCGCGTTCATCGCTGGCCTGCCGTGTGGCCGACGGCGCCTGACGGTACGAGACGACCCCGGTCGGGGCATGAGTAGGGCGGGCACGGATCGGGTGTCCTCTCAGGTTCCCGGCCCGGGTGAGGCCGGGGTTCGGCGACGCTGCGACCGCGACGGACAATCACGGGTTGCGCCGGTTGTGGACGTCGATCCATACGGATTGGGGACGAGACATCAAGACGATGGTCAGCTTGGCCCGGAACCGAGCAGCCGCCGTGTGGCGATGAGCCGCCAAGACACTTGGGTTCGCTGGAACCTCCGGACTTCGATCCGACCCCAAAAATGATCAAGTCCTCGTGGGCCACGACGTGCAGGGGTGGTCCGCCGTCGGCGTGGGCCTGGCGCAGGTTGTGGATCTGGAAGAACGAGCCGCGGGCGACGATGCGCCCGCCGCGCAACCCGCAGAGCAGGGCCGGGATCCGGTCGACGAGGGTCAGGCCTGCGGCTTGGCCGGCGGCGATGACCAGGCCGGGGATGTCGACGAGTTCGCCGTGGCGGCGGTATGGCCGGGCGGTGACGGCAACGATTCCTCCGGGGCGAAGAATCGATGCGCAGCCGGCGAGGATGGCGGCGAAGCCGTCGGCGAGTTGGTCATGTCCGGCGTAGGCGAGATTGCCTTTGTCGTCGCCGTACTTGTGGTGGACCTTGACGACTTTTCGTTCCGACCGATAGGGGCCGGTCATGGCACGGCCATGGGTGGATGGCCCATACGGCGGGGAGGTGATGACCAGCGCGATCTGGCCGTGTAACTCGGCGGGGACAAGGCGTGCGATCTGGCGGCCGTCGCCGCACCAGAGTTGTCCGCGGCCCGCTGCTCCGCGGCTTTCGGCGTGGCGGATGTTGGCCGCGCCGAGGGTGGCCCAGCGTTGTTCGTACTCGATGCCGAAGCCGTTTCGTCCGGCGTGCATCGCCTCGATCACGGTGGTGCCGATGCCGGCCATCGGGTCGGCCACCCAGTCACCTTCGGCGGTGTATTTGGCGATGGCGTGACGGGCGATTTCCGGCAGCATTTTGCCCGGGTGGTAGACCGACTCGGGCAGGTAGCGGCCCTTGCGCTGCTCGCGCGAGCAGACCTGTCCGGTCAGCCATACCGAGTCGCTCTGATTGCCGCGCGGCCCGGCAGGAGTTTCGCTTTCCGTTTCGCCTATTCCGACGGTCCCGGGGTGCCGGCCGGTCGGCGTCTGGCAGCCCTCCGGCGGGGCGGTGGGGGCGATGATGCCGGCGAGCAGTTGCTCGCATCGGGCGCAGGCGGCGGGGGCCGACCGGGCACGGGCGCGCCGGACCGGACCGGCCGTGCGGGGGCGCTTCGGGGCGGGTGGGGTCGGCTCAGGCATCGACGGCCCCCGACTTGTGCAGGACGACAATGTCAGTGTGGGCGCGCCGGTGAACGGCCGGGCCGGTGCCATCGGCGGCGCCGAGGGCGGGCTGCGGCCCGGGGCGCACCGGCCGCTCGCACAGGTGCTCGTCGATGGCGATCAGGTGTTGGTGGTAGCGCAGGCCGGCCCGGCGCCCGGCGGCGATCAGGCCGGTGGCGTGGTCGACGTAGCGGCCGGCCGCGTCGAGGGCGCCGACCTCGGCGGCGAGGAACCCGCCGGGGCGCAGGGCAATCGCGCACGCCCCGATCCATTGATCGATCCCGTCGTCATCGGGCCAAGGGGCGGCGGCGGGCGGGAACCTGCCGATGATCAGCCCGGCCTCGCCGTGGGCGTCGCGCAGCGCCGCCAGCAAGGTGGTCGCCGGTGCCGCGAGCAGCCGGATCGTGCCCCGTGGGGTCGGGGCCAGGCGGATCCCGGCGGGCGGGGCGGTGTCGGGCACGCCGTTACCGAGGGTGAGGATCGCGGTGAGCCGCCGGTCGAGGGCGGTGGCGGCGCGGGCGGCGCTGCCGTGCGCGGTGAGGGCGGCCACGAGGTCGCCGCGACGGCTGTAGGTGGCGACCAGGCGCCACACCACCGACGGGCGCAACCCGTCTCGGCCGGCGCGCAGCGCGGGCGGTATCGGTGGGATCGGGCATGCGGGCCAGACGGTGAGCGGCACCGGCGGGCGGGGTGTACGGCGTGAATGTGGCT
>OBEQ010360564.1_pt1 | contig 38437 bp, 40 predicted proteins | sample 1670901 | NCBI WGS metagenome assembly OBEQ01 (sample SAMEA104232315, study PRJEB22302) | groundwater metagenome | biome: forest; feature: aquifer; material: groundwater | place: USA | collected 2011-08-07 | depth 5.4 m | reverse complement strand
CCCGCCAAGGGCGGGAGAAGAATCTCAGATCCTTCGTCGCTGCGCTCCTCAGGATGACACCAAAAAAAGTCAAAATGTGACAAACTCAAGATTAAAATTTCGGAGCATGGTTTTTGTCTATGAGGCGTATCCCACTTGATGCAGTTGTTTCATACGTCATTGCGAGGAGGCCCAAAGGGCCGACGAAGCAATCTCTGAGGGGGAAACCCAGATTGCTTCGTCCCGCCGTTGGCAGGACTCGCAATGACGGGCACTGTTTATTTATGAAACCTATTGTCAAAAGGAGCGTAGGAAAGTATAATGAAATTTCATTATGCGCGGGAAGTCTTGTTCCTAACTTATTTAATGGAAAGAGGTTAAGATGATTCAGGAAGTTGATTTTCATTCTCATACCGTGAATTCAGATGGAACGTTGACCGCAACGGAACTGATGGAGCTGGCCAAAAAGCAGGGGATTAAAGCGCTCGCGCTTACCGATCATGACACAACCAGCGGGCTGGATGAGGCACTGGCCGCCGGAAAAAAGTTAGGCGTGGAATTGATTCCCGGGATTGAGATCAGCGTGGTTTATGACTCCGGGACGATGCATATTCTCGGTCATTTTATTGATCATCGCTCGATGAAACTGCAAGAGGCGATCCGTGGACTGCAAGATGACCGCAACGATAGAAATCCTCAAATCATAGAGAAACTCAACGCTTTGGGAATTGAAATCACACTGAAAGAAGTGGAGCGGGAATCCGGAGGCGGGCAAGCCCACCCAAATCCCGAGGTCGAGTCGGGGCAGCGCAGAGAAGTTGGCGGGCAAGCCCGCCCAAATCCGGAAGGTGAGTCGGGGCAACGCAGAGAAGTTGGCGGGCAAGCCCGCCCAAATCCGGAAGGTGAGTCGGGGCAACGCAGAGAAGTTGGCGGGCAGGTGGGCCGTCCTCATTTTGCGAGAGTGCTGGTTAAAAAGGGTCACGTGAAGGATTTCGAGGAGGCCTTCAAAAAATATCTGGGCAAGGGGGCGCCAGCTTATGTGGACAAAAGACGGATTTCTCCCGAGGAAGGGATTCGGATGATTCGCGAGGCCGGTGGAATTGCAGTCCTGGCTCATCCCAAAACCCTTAATGCGAAAAGCTCTCAGGAATTCAACGTGGTTCTCGATCATTTGGTAGCTTCCGGACTGGGAGGCATTGAAGCTTATTCCAGCTGCCAGGACGAAAAAGAAGCCGGGCAGTTCCGGGCCGCCGGCGAGGAGCGCAATATTTTTATCACCGGCGGAAGCGATTTTCACGGAGACAATAAGTCAGATGTGGAGCTTGGGAATATGGGCAGGTGGGCGCGGCTATCCTACGGATTGGTGAAAGCGATGCGCGACCATTTGAATTTGAAGGGGCTGTCGTGATTGAATATGCTGAAAGCAGAGGAAACTGTGATCGATCTTGAAAAACAAAATAAACTGTTCGAGACTTCGATTCCCCAGGAAATTTTGAAATGGGGCTGGGAACATTTCGGGCCGGATATGGCTCTGCTTTCTTCCTTTGGCACTGAGAGCGTGGTGCTTCTGCATATGGTTTCTGAAACTACCCCGGCGATGAGAGTTCTTTTCCTGGAGACCGGGTATCACTTTAAGGAAACTCAGGATTATAAGAAACTCATCACGGAGAAATTCAAACTCAATATTGTAGAACTGACCGCAGCGATGCCGCGCCAAGAGTTTATCAAAACCTATGGAGACAATCTCTACGACAAAAACCCCGACAGGTGCTGCGAAATCAATAAAGTGGAACCTCTCGAGAGAGCTCTCAAGGGATTGAAAGCCTGGGTGTCTGGAATCCGGCGGGGTCAGGGGCCGACTCGCAAGAACATTCATATTCTTGAGGAATATGAAGGAGGCCTTTACAAACTCAATCCACTCACCAACTGGAGTTCCAAGGAAGCCTGGCAGTATATCAAGTCGCATGCCCTCCCGACCCACCCTCTTTTTGATAAGGGATACATGAGCATCGGCTGCTGGCCCTGCACCCGCCCTGTGCTCCCGGGAGAAGATGAGCGTGCGGGCCGATGGGCGGGCCGTGTGAAAACCGAATGCGGCATTCACACTTTTATGAAACCTAAAGAAAAATGAAAGTAAAAGGTAAAAGGGGTCACACCTATTTTATATGTTCAGTAAAATAGGTGTGACCCCTTTTCGTTGAATTAAGAAAGGATAGAATCATGAAAGATTCCATTCCGCCGCATGGCGGAGTTTTGGTTGATCAGGAACTCAAAGGCCCGGCGCAGGCTGAAACTTTGAAGCGCGCCGAGAAACTCAAAAAGCTTGCGCTTACCGAAAGGGAGACGGCCGATTTGGAAATGATTGCCGTGGGGGCTTTGAGTCCTCTTACCGGATTTATGAATCAAGCCGATTATGAATCAGTTTTATCGAAGAAACATCTGGCCAACGGTCTCCCCTGGACGCTTCCCATCACCAAACAGATCGGCGATACGGAAAAAAGTTCGCTCCGGGCGGGTGAAGAAGTAACGCTTCAATCAGCGGAGGGAAAGATTCTGGCGGTGATGAAGATTCAAAACCTGTTTCCGCATGATAAAAAGAAACAGGCCCTTCAAGTTTACGGGACGGATGACGGGAATCATCCGGGGGTGGCCGCCATTGAACAGATGGGAGATTATTTTGCGGGCGGCACCATTCAGCTGGTTCAGCGCCCCGAGTATAAGAACTTTCTCAAGTACCGTCTCGATCCTGCTCAGACGCGTGAGGCTTTCCGCGAACGGGGCTGGAAAAAAGTGGTGGCGTTTCAGACGCGCAATCCCATTCACCGAGCTCATGAATACTTGACTAAATGCGCTTTGGAGATGACCGACGGCCTTTTGATTCATCCGCTCGTCGGTCAGACGAAAGGTGATGATGTCCCGGCCGAGGTTCGTATGAAATGTTATGAAATTCTAATCGAAAAATATTACGCTAAGAATCGCGCCATGCTGTCGGTTTTCCCAGCCGCCATGCGTTATGCCGGGCCCCGCGAGGCGATTTTTCATGCCCTTGTCCGCAAAAATTACGGCTGCACCCATTTCATCGTGGGGCGGGATCATGCCGGTGTGTCACGGCCTGACGGGAAACCTTACTATGGGTCTTTCGACGCCCATTCTATTTTTGAGGAATTTGATCCCGAAAAAATTGCGATCACACCTCTATTTTTTGATTTCACGTTTTACTGCAAAACCTGCGAAGGAATGGCTTCTACAAAAACCTGTCCTCATGACCCGACACATCATGTGGCGTTGAGCGGCACCAAGGTGCGAGAGATGCTGCGCAGAGGAGAGCTTCCTCCTATCGAGTTTAGCCGCCCGGAGGTGGCTCAAATTCTGATCGAGGCCATGCGGGAGAAAGCACCGCAGGCCAGCGGCAAGTAGCGGTGCCTGGCCTGTCCGAGATGATTCGTCTCAAGAAACAAATGGTGGAGGCGGTTCTGAAACACCTCCAAGAGGAATATCCCAACGAAGGCTGCGGCCTGCTATGCGGCCGCCGCGGGGAAATTCTCAAAGTTTATCCCATGAGGAACCTGGAGGCTTCGCCTGTTTCCTATCGGATGGACACGAAGGAGGAACTTTCTGTCTTCCGCAGAATGCGGGATGAGAATCTTGATTTTCTTGGGATTTATCATTCCCATCCGACTTCGGAAGCTTATCCTTCCGAAAAAGACATATCCTTGGCTTTTTATGACGAGGTGTTTTACCTTATTGTCTCTTTAAAAGATTTGACTCAACCTCTCGCCCGGGCCTTTTGGCTGCGGGAGGGAAAGATTGAGGAAGACAAAATTCAGTTAGCTGAGTAAAATGTTTTCCGTTTCCGCCGTCGGAGATATGGTTTGAAACCGAGACCCAAGATCGCCAGAAATGTTCTTGAACTGATCGGTAACACCCCGATGGTGGAGCTTGCCAAGGTGGTGGAGCCCGGGATGGCAAAAATTTTCGCTAAACTGGAATCACAAAATCCAGGCGGAAGTGTGAAAGACCGTATCTGCCTCAGCATGATTGAGGATGCCGAGGCCAAAGGTCTGATTGACAAAGAAACGGTCATTATCGAACCGACGAGCGGAAACACCGGTATCGGTCTCGCCATGGTCTGCGCCTACAAGGGCTATCGGTTGATTCTCACCATGCCCGAGACCATGAGTCTTGAGCGGCGCATGCTTCTCGGCCGTTACGGGGCTGAGGTGGTTTTGACGCCCGGGCCGGAGGGAATGAAAGGGGCTGTCAAGAAGGCCGAGGAGCTTTCGCGGAAATTCAAGAAAACCTTTACTCCGCAGCAGTTCAACAATCCTGCGAACCCGAAAATCCATCGGGAAACAACGGCCCTGGAAATTCTGGAAGCCACGGGCGGAACCGTGGATGCTCTGGTGGCGGGCGGGGGAACGGGCGGAACGATCACGGGAGTGGGAGAGATTCTTAAACAAAAAAACCCGAGCGTGAAAATCATAGCCCTTGAGCCGCAAAATTCGGCGGTGCTTTCCGGAGGGAAAGCCGGATCGCATGAGATTCAGGGCATCGGCGCAGGCTTTGTCCCCAAAGTGCTCAATCGGAAAGTGATTGATGAAATCATTACCGTGAGCGATGAAGATGCCAAGCAGACCGCCCATCTTCTTGCTAAGAAGGAAGGTCTTCTGGTCGGAATTTCTGCCGGAGCAGCTTGCTGGGCTTCACTGCGAGTAGCCAAACAAATGGGCGTGGGCAAAGTGATTGTCACCATCTTTCCTGATACGGGGGAAAGATATCTGAGTTTGGAAAGGCAATGACTAGAAAAATAGGAAAAGGGGTCACACCTATTTTATACTTTTGCTACCATTTGATTTTTAGCCTTGAGTTTGTCACATTCTGACTTTTTTGGGTGTCATCCTGAGGAGCGCAGCGACGAAGGATCCGAGGTTCTTCTCCCGCCCTTAGCGGGATCAGAGTGACATAAGAAAACAAGCCATAATAAGTTGCAATGATTACTTTAAAAAAGTGACAAGCTCAAGTTTTAACTTTACATGTTCATTAAAATAGGTGTGACCCCTTTTACTTTTACTGAGGTTTGGAGAATAACATGTCTTACGTCAAAGGTCTGAAGTGCCGCGAGTGCGGTCGGCATTACCCGAAAGAGGCGCTCTATGTCTGCGAATATTGTTTTGCCTCGCTGGAAGTGGACTATGATTACGAGGCCATCAAACGTTCGTTGACGAAAGAGAAAATCGAGCGGGGTCCGAAAAGTCTCTGGCGGTACCGTGATCTTCTGCCGATTGACGGGGAGCCCACGGTGGGATTTTTTTCCGGTTTCACGCCTTTGATCAAGGCAGAAACTTTGGCCAAAGAATGGGGAGTGAAAGAACTTTATATCAAAGACGACTCCGTCTGCCATCCGACGCTCTCTTTTAAGGACCGTGTGGTAGCGGTCGCTCTTTCGAAAGCCAAAGAATTCGGTTTTGATACGGCGGCCTGCGCCTCAACCGGCAATCTCGCCAACGCGGTGGCCGCTCATGCAGCGCGGGCCGGATTGAAACGCTATATCTTTATTCCTGCCGGATTGGAAAAAGGAAAAATAGTCAGTTCTCTTGTTTATCAGGCCAATCTCATCGCCGTCCACGGCAATTACGATGAAGTCAACCGCCTTTGCAGTGAGATCGCCTCGAAGTACGGCTGGGCTTTCGTGAATATCAATATCCGTCCGTATTATGCCGAGGGTTCCAAAACCCTTTGCTACGAAATCATCGAGCAGCTTGGCTGGAGGGCCCCTGATCACATCGTCAGCCCCGCCGCGGGCGGATCTCTCATCACCAAGATATGGAAGGCTCTCAAGGAATTCAAACAATTGGGTTTCATTCCCGAAGTGAAAACGCATGTTCACTGCGCTCAGCCTGAGGGATGTTCTCCCATCGCCACGGCGATTATGGAAAACAGCGAGATGGTAAAGCCTGTGAAACCCAACACCATTGCCAAATCTCTCGCCATAGGCAATCCGGCCGACGGTTATTATGCCAAGGATGCGGTGAAGGAAAGCGGAGGAGGAGCGCAGACGGCAACGGACGATCAAATCCGCGAGGCTATTAAACTTTTGGCACGGACGGAAGGTGTTTTCACGGAAACGGCGGGAGGTGTAACCGTTGCCGTGACCAAGAAATTGATTGACGAGGGCAGAATCCTTAAGGGAGAATCCGTAGTGATGGCCATTACGGGGAATGGTCTAAAAACTCAGGAAGCCGTTCAGGATCATATTGGAGAACCTGTTCTGATTGAACCTACGCTTGCTTCGTTTGAAGATAAGATCAAAAGGAGTCTGTCATGGGTGTCAAAGTAAGAATTCCAACACCGCTTCAGAAAATGACCAACCATCAGGCTGAAGTGCAAACGCAAGGGGCCACCGTCGCTGAGATGATTGACGGCCTCGAGAAAAGTTTTCCGGGCATCAAGGGAAGAATCTGCGATGAGGCGGGCAAGCTGCGCCGCTTTGTGAACATTTACGTGAATGATGAGGATATCCGTTTTCTTGAGAAGGAAAACACTCGGCTCAAAGACGGGGATGAAGTTTCGATCATCCCCGCCATTGCAGGAGGCTGACCCCTGTTGGAACAGTAAATGAGAAGTACGATTCTAAGATTGGGATTGTCACGATTGATTTGAAATTTGGTATTGGGGGTTTTGGATTTGTTTCGAGTTTCGGGATTCGAGTTTTAGTCCTTTGATATTGTTTCGGATTTCGAACTTCGTGCTTCGGATTTAAGCGCAATGTTTCAAAACTCGAAGCCCGAAACCAGAAGCACGAAATACCTGCCTGTCCGGCAGGCCCGCCCAAATCCAACGGTTGGGTCGGTGCAACGCAGAGAAGTTGGCGGGCAGGCGGGCGAGACAAATCCGAATGTCAAATGAATCAAGGAAATGGCAAACCCGGAAATAGGATGCTGACCATGTGTTCAACCATTGAGAGGGAATCATGACCAAAAAGGCTTACACACTGTTCTTTCCTCAGAATTTGATCAAGGAGCCGATCATGTATCTGGTGGCGCGCGATAAGGATTTGATTTTGAATATACGGCGGGCCAAGATCACTTCTGAATCCGGAGAGGCTACGATTGAATTGGAAGGAAATGAAAAGAATATTATCGAGGCAGTAGCGATTTTCAAGAAAAAGGGAGTCAAGGTCGAGCCCGTTTCGGGGGATATTGTCGAATAGAGAGAAATCCAAAGATCAAAATTTAAACTTGAGTTTGTCACATTTTGACTTTTTTGGTGTCATCCTGAGGAGCGTAGCGACGAAGGATCTGAGATTCTTCTCCCACCCTTGGCGGGATCAGAATGACATAAGAAAACAAGCCACAATAAGTTGTAATGATTACTTTAAAAAAAGTGACAAACTCAAGGTTTAAATTCAAAACAATTATAAGGGGGCACAGAAAATTGTTGAAGAACACAAAGATGCGATCACGAAAGCCTGGGAGAGACACTTCAAAGGTTGAGATTCTTAACATTTCAAGGGATGGAATCTGGCTACTTGTGAAGCCGAAAGAGTACTTTTTGCCTTACAAGGATTTTCCTTGGTTTGAAGATGCCAAGATTTCACAAATTTGTAATGTTAGTCTCCTCCGTCATCATCTCCGTTGGGAGGATCTCGACGTTGATCTGGAGTTAGAGTCCCTGAAGAATTTAGAGCACTATCCTTTAAAATACGCCTCGTAAAACCTGCGGTTTTAGTCCGAATAAGCTGTCTGGGGAGGGGAATAGAGGCATTGCCGAGGATGAGTTTATGAGTTGGATGCAAAAAATCACCGAGCTTAAGGAAAAAGTTCTGCACGGCGGGGACATTTCCTTTGAGGAAGCCTTCGAGCTTATCGGTCTTGAGGACGGCAAAGCCATCCATCATCTGATCAATTCCGCGCACGAAATCACCCTTCATTTCAATTCCAATCAACCGGGCCTTTGCTCTCTGATCAACGCCAAAAGCTATCTTTGCGGTGAGGATTGTGCCTTCTGTGCCCAATCGGTGCGCTTCGATACGGGGGCAGACCGCTACGATCTTCTGGATCCGGAAGTTATTCTCGCAGCGGCGAAAAAAGCCCAGGCCAAAGGGGCAAAAAACTTTTGTATCGTCACCAGCGGGGCGGCGCCTCTGCCCGATGAATTTGACAAATTGCTTCCCATTATCAAAAGACTGGTGAAGGAAACCTCTCTCAATATTGATGCCTCCCTTGGCTTTGTGACTAAAGAACAGGCTGAGAAGCTTAGCGAGGCGGGCTTGCGCCGGTTCAATCACAATGTGCAAACTTCACGGGAGTTTTATCCCAACATTGTAAGCACGCATTCCTACGACACCCGACTCAACACTCTGCGTGCGCTTCTTGAAGGCGGGCTGGAACTTTGTTCGGGAGGCATTTTGGGCATGGGCGAGTCGCGCGAGGATCGTGTGAAAATGGCTTTTGAGCTGAAACGTTTTCAGCCCCATTGCGTTCCGGTCAATCTGCTCAATCCCCGGCCGGGCACTCCTCTTGAAAAGGCCCCGCCCATGGATCCTCTGGAAGCCGTGAAGACCATTGCCGTTTTTCGTTTTGTCCTGCCTCACGCCAATATCAAACTGGCGGGCGGGAGAGAGGGAGCTCTTCGCGAATATCAAGAGCTCGCGCTCCGGGGCGGCGCAAATGGGCTCATCATGGGCGGATATCTCACCACCCAGGGTAATCCCATTGCCGCTGACTTTGCGATGCTTGAGCGCATCGGCTACGAGGTGAAGCACTCGCATTAGTAGTAAAAGGGGTCACACCTATTTTATGCTCTTGCTACCGTTTAATTTTCAACTTTGCACCTTGAGTTTGTCATTTTTTTAAAGTAATCATTGCAACTTGTTGTGGCTTGTTTTCTTGTGTCATTCTGATCCCGCCAAGGGCGGGAGAAGAATCTCAGATCCTTCGTCGCTGTGCTCCTCAGGATGACACCCAAAAAAGTCAAAATGTGATAAACTCAAGTTTACATGTTAGTAAAATAGGTGTGACCCCTTTTGCTTACTTATGAACATTGATCTGACGGGGAAAACCATTCTCGTCACAGGCGGAACCAGCACGCTTGGTTCTGAAATCGTAAGCTGCCTCGTCGCCGAGAAGGCTACGGTGTTTTTCACTTATTTCGAAAACGAATCCCGCGCTAACGATTTGCATTCTCTCGGTGCGCGCGCCATCCAAGCCGATCTCAGAAAAATTGAAGACCTTGATCGGGTGAAGGAAACCCTGAAGAAAGAATCCCCTTCTCTTGACGGCCTGGTCCATAATGCCGCCGGGGTTCGTGACCACACCGTCAGCAACCTGACCGACGAAGAGTTCGATGAAGTGCTGGACCTCGATTTGACAGCGGTTTTTCGTCTCACCAAAAGATTTCTCCCGCTTCTTTATAAAAAAGAAGGCGGAAAGATTGTCAATATCATCAGCCGCGCGGGAACACACGGGGGGTTCGGTGAAGCGAATTACGCCGCTGCCAAAGCGGGTCTTGCGGCGTTCACCAAAACGCTTGCCTGGGAAGTGGGGCGGAAGAAAATCTGCGTGAATGCCGTTGCGCCGGGATTCATGATGTCGCGCATGACGCAGAATCTTCCCGAGTTTGTTTACGCGAAACACAAACAGGACAGCTGCTTTGATTCTTACACCGAACCTGCGGAAGTCGCTCATTTCGTCCTTTATCTTCTTTCCGATTTGACGAAAGGGATCACCGGCCAGATTTTTTATATCGACTCGCGCAAAACAAAAATTTTCTGACGAGAAAATCTCCGTGCAAAGAAAAGCCGTGGTAACAGGAATCGGTGTGATCAGCCCTCTGGGCAGAAACCGTGAGGAGTTTTTGACCGGTTTGCGTGAGGGGTACGATGGGTCAGGACCCGTGACACGTTTTGAGCACGATTCTTTCCCGGTCCGCCGCGTCTGTGAAGTAAAAAATTTTCATCTAGAATTTTCACCCGACCCTTATATTCAATTTGGTCTTAAGGCCGCTGAAGAAGCGATTTTAGACAGCGGCGTGAAAATTGAAGAACTCGATCCTTATCGTTTCGGTTTGGTGGCGAGTTCCAGCAAGGGCGGGATGACGAGTCTGGAGAGAGGCGAGATTCAGGATTTTTCTCCCGATCGATTGAATTATTATCTCGCGAAAAAATTCCGCGCCAGCGGTCCTATGAAATGCGTGGTGGCGGCCTGTGCGACCGGCACCTACTCTATTATTGAAGGAGCACGCTGGATTGAGCAGGGAGACGCCGATTTTGTTCTCGCCGGCGCAAGCGACGCTTCGATCACGCCGCTCATGCTGGCCGGATATTTTCAAATGGGAGTTTATTCCAAGAATGGCATGTGCCCTTACGACGCGAGGCGCAGCGGGTTTCTGATCGGAGAAGGAGCCGGCATGGTGGCTCTTGAGTCCAAGGCTCATGCCAAAGCCAGAGGGGCAAGAATCTATGGAGAGATTGCCGGCTATGCCTTCAGTACCGACAGTTTCCGTGCGACAGCTTTTAACCCAGACTCGGATGCGCTTTCACGCCTTCTGAAAGATGTTTTGAGAAAATCAGATTTTGCGGTTTCAGAGTTGGATTACTTCAACACGCACGGGACTTCCACCTGGGACGGAGACCGCTACGAGACCGATCAGATCAAAAAGGCTTTTGGCAAGGCAGCCTATGGGATTTCCTACAGCTCGACCAAATCAATGGTAGGACATATGCTCGGAGCTTCCGGTGCCGTGGAATTGATCGCCTGTCTTCTTGCCATGCAGGAGGGATTCATTCCTCCCACGATTCATTTGGAACAGCCGGATCCCGCTTGCGATCTGGATTACACGCCTCATCAGTCCCGTCAGAAAAAAGTGGATTCGGCCTGTTCGATTTCAATGGGCTTCGGCGGACATCTGGGAGCGTTATTGATTCAGAAGTAGAATCGGTGTGGTGCGGTGAAGAGACGAGATTTAAGTCGCCGCTCGTATCGACCGATAATGGTTAACGAATCCTTCTGCTGCGAATGGGTACCGATCGAGGCTGGCAAAAGGTAGTGGAAATGGAGAGGGAAGAATTTTATGGGACAGGAAAGGCGTCAATTCCTCAGGCATCCGATTAAGGTGCCGATCAAACTCCGGATTACCGGACAAAAAGACACCTTGAAGTGTCAAAGCGCTGATTTGTCGGAAGGAGGGCTTCATTTTTTGTGGCCGGAAAATATGGCAAAAGGGTCGCTTCTTGAAATTTCCATTCCTATTGCAGAAAAGCTTTTCAAACTCAACGGGCGGGTAGCTTATTCTTTCGAAGATGCCCACACGGGCCTTTACCGGACAGGGATTTCTTTTGAGGGACCCACTATGTCTTTCCGAGTAAAATTGGCTGAGGAAATCTTGAGGATTCAGGAGTTCCGCGAAGAAACTTCACGTACGGTGGGACGTCTGATTTCGGAAGAAGAGGCGGCCAGCCGCTGGATCAAGAAATACGCGGAAAAATTCGCCAGGCTGTACTAAATAGTCGCAGCTAAGTTTTTGTGTACTTCAACTAAATGGTCCATCAATTGCAAATATCTCCGCCAAAAACCACGGACGGATCCGTCCACGCATTGTGGCGGAAAAATGCAAAGATCAAAATGACAATGCAAAAGCCAAAATGTGATTTGGTTGTACGATTTCTTTTCGTAGCTTTGATTTTTGGACTGTCATTTTGATATTTCATTTTTGATCTTTGCATTAAAGGTGACATGTTAACCATTTTTTGATTGCTTACTTAGACCCGACTCACATTAAAGGGTATTTTTTATGAGCTTATTTTGGATTGCGGGCATCGGCGGCGTTCTTTTCTTGCTGGCCTATTTCTCTTACGGCCGTTTTCTTGCCCGCCAGTTTGATTTGAAACCGGATCGCATCACGCCGGCCTGCGAGATCAATGACGGCGTGGATTTTGTCCCGGCGGAGAAAAAATTTCTTCTCGGCCAGCATTTTTCTGCGATCGCCGCGGCGGGCCCGATTGTGGGACCTATTCTTGCCGCTCTCTGGTTCGGCTGGCTTCCCGTGCTCCTTTGGATTGTGTTCGGGGCGATTTTCCTTGGAGCGGTGCATGATTTTGCAAGCCTTGTTGGATCCATCAGGCATCGGGCCACTTCCATTGTGGAAATCGTCAAAGAATATCTCGGGCCGAAGGGGCATCTTTTCTTTTTGATTTTTGTCTGGCTCTCGCTTATTTATGTGATCACGGCCTTCACGGATCTCACTTCCAGCTCTTTTGTGGAGCCTGAACTGGGCGGGGGCGTGGCCATGTCTTCGCTTTTGTATCTTCTGATCGGCCTGGCGATGGGAGTGGCGCTTTACCGCTTCCATTGGCCACTGGGCATGGCGACATGGATTTTTATCCCCATGGTTTTAGCCGCTATTTGGTTCGGTCAGTATATTCCTCTGCGCGTTCCCGCGATTTCCTCCTTGAGTCCCCAGCAGATTTGGAATGTTATTATTTTAGCTTACTGTTTCATCGCCTCAGTGATTCCTGTCTGGCTTCTTCTTCAGCCGCGCGGTTATCTGGGGGGATTTTTTCTTTACGGAACTTTGGCGGCTGGCGTGATTGGATTGGTGCTGGGAGGAGAGAAGATTCAGTATCCGGCTTTTCTTGGTTTCAAAAGCGCAGGCGGGGCCTCGCTTTTCCCGCTTCTTTTTGTGACCGTAGCCTGCGGTGCCTGTTCAGGTTTTCATGGGATTGTAAGCAGCGGTACAACTTCCAAACAAATTGCCAAAGAACCCGACTGCCGCATGGTGGGTTACGGCGGCATGCTGCTTGAAGGACTGGTGGCCCTGGTGGCGCTTTCGACGGTGATGATTCTGGCCAAAGGTAGTCCTCTTGCCAACTCCTCGCCGGACCGGATCTACGCCGAGGGGCTGAGCCGTTTTGTCCACAATTTCGGAATTCCCCAAGGGTTTGCCCGCTCCTTTGCGCTTCTGGCATTCACCACTTTCATTTATGATACGCTGGATGTGGCCACCCGGCTGGCGCGTTATATTTTTGAAGAGCTCACCGGCTGGAAAAGTTTCTGGGGAAGAATGGTGGCCACATTGGCCAGTCTTGCTATTCCTCTTTTTTGCGTGAGTCTGAAAATGACAGACGCTCAGGGGCAATTGATTCCAGCCTGGAAAGTTTTCTGGACGATTTTCGGCACGTCCAATCAGCTTCTGGCGGCTCTCACGCTGATGACTTTATCCCTGTGGCTGAAGCGTTCCGGTAAATCCTGGTGGACCAGCGCGCTGCCCATGTTTTTCATGATGACGATGACACTGTGGTCGCTTCTTCTCATGATCAAGCCGATGGTCACGAAGCTTTTATCGGGTGCTCCTCAAATCGATGTGGTTGGTGTGGTGGCCCTGCTGCTCCTTATCCTTGCCGTTCTTCTCGTTCTCGAAGCTCTGAGGGCTTTGCGCCTCTCTGCCAAACCCGCCTGATTACCCGGCTAAGTGTTTTCGATCTGTTGGCGGGCCGTGGGTCTTCTGTTATAATCTCTTCCGATTACTCAGCGTCACATCACCCGGTCGTTAAGGCATAAGCAATGAAAAATATTTCTCTTAACAGCTTCGACACGCGCGCGGCGCTCAAGATCGGCTCGAAGGAATTTATTATTTTCCGGTTGGATCGGCTCCGCGCGAAAGGTCTGGTAAATCTCTCCCGCCTTCCGGTTTCCCTGAGGATTCTGCTCGAGAGTCTCTTGCGCTTGGAAGATGGTTCTCATGTGAAAAAAGCCGATATTGAAGCATTGGCTTCCTGGCAGCCCGGCGTAAAGCCTGAAAAAGAAATTGCTTTCACGCCCGCTCGCGTGATTCTTCAGGATTTCACGGGCGTTCCTTCCGTGGTGGATCTTGCGGCCATGCGGGATGCGATCAAAAAGATGGGCGGAGATCCCAAGAGCATCAATCCTCTTCAGCCGGTGGATTTGGTGATTGACCACTCGGTGCAGGTGGATTTCTTCGGCAGTCCCGAGGCCCTCGGTGAAAATGCGCGTCTTGAATTTGAACGCAATCAGGAGCGCTATCAATTTCTGCGCTGGGGGCAGCAAGCCTTCCGAAATTTTCGCGTCGTGCCGCCGGACACAGGAATTGTCCATCAGGTGAATCTTGAATATTTGGCTCAGGTGGTTTTCGCTAAGGAAGAAGGCGGCCGGATGCTGGCCTATCCCGACACGCTGGTGGGAACCGATTCTCACACCACGATGATCAACGGCTTGGGCGTTCTCGGATGGGGTGTCGGCGGGATTGAAGCGGAGGCGGCCATGCTGGGACAGCCCATTTCCATGCTTATTCCGGAAGTGGTCGGCTTCAAACTTTCCGGCAAGCTTCGCGAGGGAACCACCGCGACAGATTTGGTTCTGACGATCACGCAGATGCTCCGCAAGAAAGGTGTGGTGGGGAAATTCGTCGAGTTTTACGGCGCCGGCCTCGACGCTCTCAGTCTGCCGGATCGAGCGACTCTAGCGAATATGTGTCCCGAATACGGCGCGACCGTTGGATTTTTTCCTGTCGATCAGGAGACTTTGAATTATCTCCGGCTCAGCGGCCGTGATGATGAACTTGTAACGCGCGTTGAGGTTTACATGAAAGAACAGGGACTTTTCAGGACTTCTTCGAGTCCCGAACCTCTTTTTTCAGACCAGCTGGAGCTGGATCTGGGAAGTGTGGAACCGAGCCTTGCGGGACCCAAGCGGCCTCAAGATCGAGTCGCGCTTCGGGATGCCAAGCGTTCTTTTGAGGAAGCTTTGCCAACCATGATGAGGGTGAGTCCAGCGCCATCCCTGCCTCAATCCGTCGACAAATGGTTCAGTGAAGGCGGGAGCGCAAAGAATTCCATGTCCGTCGCCGAAGAAAAAGTGGACGGTTTCAAACTCGAACACGGCTCCATCGTCATCGCCGCGATCACGAGCTGTACCAACACGTCCAATCCTGCCGTGATGATGGCGGCCGGACTTCTAGCCAAGAAAGCGGTTGAGAGAGGACTTTCCGTGAAACCCTGGGTGAAAACCAGTCTGGCACCCGGCTCCAAAGTCGTGGTGGATTATCTCCGTGAGGCGAAACTGCTTGAGGCGCTTGAGAAACTTAAATTTCATCTGGTGGGTTTCGGCTGTACCACCTGCATCGGGAACTCCGGCCCTCTGCCGGAAGAAGTGGCGCGGCAGGTTAAGGATAAAGATCTGGTCGCGGCGGCAGTTTTGTCGGGCAACCGAAATTTTGAGGGCCGTATTCATCCTCTAGTGCGTGCCAATTATCTTGCCTCGCCTCCTCTGGTGGTGGCCTATGCAATTGCGGGCACGATGAAAATCGATCTTTCCAATGAAGCCCTGGGACAGGATCGTTCCGGCTGCCCGGTTTATCTCAAAGATGTTTGGCCCTCTCAGGCGGAAATCAATCGGGCCATGAGTGTGGTGACCTCATCCATGTTTCGCAAACAATATGGGGAAGTGTTCAAGGGAGATTCAAAGTGGCAGGGAATGAAAATTTCTTCCGGCGACAATTTCAACTGGGATCCGAAATCCACCTATGTGAAGCATCCTCCTTATTTCAACGGGATGCCGGCTCAGCCGCGGCCTCTTGAAAATATCCAAGGAGCGCGTGCTCTGGTGATGGTCGGCGACTCCGTCACCACGGATCATATTTCTCCAGCGGGATCCATTGCCCAGGACAGCCCGGCGGGCCAATATTTGATCAGCCAAGGGGTGAGCCCCAAAGATTTTAATTCTTACGGAGCGCGCCGCGGCAATCACGAGGTGATGATGCGCGGGACGTTTGCCAATGTCCGGCTTAAGAATCTGCTCGCCTCAGGCCTCGAGGGTTGTTGGACGCGTCATTTCCCCGAGGGGGAGAAGATGACCATTTTCGATGCCGCAATGAAATATCAGCAAGAAAGAATTTCTCTCATTGTGATTGCCGGGAAGGAATACGGTTCCGGTTCCTCCCGCGACTGGGCGGCAAAAGGACCCGCCCTTCTCGGCGTGAAAGCAGTCCTGGCCGAAAGTTTTGAGAGAATTCACCGGAGCAATCTGATCGGGATGGGTGTTCTTCCCCTTGAATTTGAAACCGGCCAGTCGCGCCAAACCTTGGCCCTGACCGGAGAGGAAATTTTTGAGGTGAGCGGCATCGCAGGCTCTCTTGAGGCGGGTAAGAAACTCAAGGTTTCTGCTAAACAAGACGGATCCTCCAAAACATTCACTGTGACTGCCCGCATCGATACGCCGGAGGAGCTGGCCTATTATCAGCACGGCGGTATTTTGCTGTATGTCCTCCGCCAGCTCGTGAGATCCTGATCGTGCACTCTCGCTTTCAATTCAAAAAGTTGCGTGTCTTCTTGGCCTGGATGGGCGGCGTGATTCTTTTTTTGAACGCTCATATCGACGACCAAAGCTTCAGGCTAGGGCTCCCTATTGCGATTGCGGGCGAGCTCGTCCGCCTTTGGGCTTCAGGTTTTATTGAGAGGAAAGGCCAGAAGCTTGCCACCAACGGTCCCTTTGCTCATGTCCGCAATCCTCTTTATATAGGGAACTTCCTGATTGGCTTGGGGATTGTGCTGATGGCGAGGAATCCCATCCTGCTGGGAATTTTTCTAGCGGGCTTTGCGATTCTCTACTGGGGCACGGTGCGCAAGGAGGAGAAAGATCTTCGGGAGCTTTTCAAGCAATCTTACGACGATTACGTCAAAGAAGTTCCCTGTCTGATCCCCAGGCTGCGTCCTTATTCCCACCGCGAGAAATCGCACTATCAATGGCGGCTCCTGCTCAAGCATCGCGAGCCTATCACCGTGTTGGGGCTGGCTCTTTTGATCACCAGTCTTTATGTCTGGGAGGAGATTTTCATCAAGAGAGAATTTTATTGGAGAAGCCAATTAGCCGTCGGGGTAGGACTGGTTTTGATAGGAGGACTCGCAGCAGAATGGATTTTCCGCCATCGACAGAAGAAAAACAGTGCTGCCCCAGGAGTGACACGCGAGAGTGGATGAATTTCTGAGATGGTTCGTGACGGGTGTAGTGGCCTTCCTCGCCTCTACCTTGTCAGGTGTCGCAGGCTTCGGCGGGGCCATGATTTTTCTTCCTTTTCTTATCGCCATCTACGGCGTGCGTTCCTCCGTTCCGATTCTCACCGTTGCCGTTCTTTTGGGCAATGCCTCGCGAGTTTATTTCAACCGGCGCGAGCTGGATTTGAAACTGGTCGGTCTTTTCTCGCTCGGCTCGCTTCCTTTTGCCGTTTTGGGTTCGTTTCTTTATGTGGCCCTGCCGACTTTCTGGATCAAAAAAGGGATCGGCCTTTTTTTGATCGTGAGCGTTGTTTACAAACACCTGCAAAAAGATTTTCAGATCAAAAGTCCCTGGATTTTCACACCTCTGGGAGCCGTGACGGGTTTTCTGTCCGCGCTGATGGGAGGGGTGGGCCCGCTTTCCTCACCCTTTTTTCTCGCCTACGGTTTGACCAAAGAAGCGTTTGTGGGAACGGAGGCTTTGTGCGCTGTGGGGATGCATCTGGTGAAGTCCGTTGCTTACAACCGGCTTTCGGTTCTCAATCAAAGGGAGCTCATGGCCGGTCTGACGTTTGGTTTCATTATGAGTTTCGGGTCTTATGCCGCCCGGAAAATTTTGGAGAGAATGTCCCGCCAGAAATTTCTGATTCTCGTTGAATCTTTGCTCACCGTGATTGGTTTGGTGATGCTGTTCTCGTAAAACGTAAAAGGGGTCACACCTATTTTATTGAATATATTGGAAAAGTGAATCGAGTAAAATAGGTGTGACCCCTTTTACTTCTGTTATATATTGTTGAGCTTGGGTGGATGATAGGCTAGAATCTGACAGTTTATGGTCAAAATCAGCGTGGTTTACGGAGGAGATCTGCATTGCCGCCTCACGCACGGACCTTCAGGCAAGGAGCTCACCACGGATGCCCCCAAAGATAATATGGGAAAAGGAGAGTCTTTTTCCCCTACGGATCTGGTGGCCGCCGCCCTCGGCTCTTGCATGATGACGATTATGGGGATTTATGCCCGGCGGCACGGAATAGATCTTGCCGGAACTTCCGTCGAGGTGACCAAAGAAATGATTCCGGAGCCTGAGCGGCGCATCGGGAAACTCTCCGTGATTTTCAAAATGGCCCGTGGCATTGACCCCCGGCACAGACCGGCGCTTGAGCGCGCTTCTTTCACCTGTCCGGTTCACAAAAGCATTCATCCCGATATTCAAGTTCCTGCGACTTTCCAATATCCGGATTGAAAGGAAGCATTCTATGAAAGGCGAGAGTTTATCTTTGCAAACAGGGAAGGACTCGCTGACCCATTCCCTGAGACAGAAAACGATGGAGGTCGCAAAGCGTCACAAAGCTTCCTGGGTTGAGCTTGGGAGGTATCTTCAGACCGTATTTAAAGACAAATATTACCGCGAGTGGGGGTTCCTGAGTTTTGAGGCCTACTGTGTGAAAGAGCTTGGAATCAAACCGGCGACGGCCTCGAAACTTTTGAAGTCTTACGCTTTTCTGGAGAAAGAGAAGCCCGTGCTGGCTGACGCCGAGAGCTCAGAGAGTGCGGGCGTGCGTAATTTCCCAAGTTACGAAGCGGTCAATCTTCTGCGCCTTGCCAAGGCCAACAAAAATCTGACGGAAAACGACTACGCTGATTTTAAAGAAGCTTTGCTCGAGACGGGCAAAGAGCCCCGGGAGGTGCGCCGCCAAATGAAAGAAACGCTTTCGGCCAGGCAGGAGAAGGACACGCGCGAAGCGAAACTCGCACGGCGCAACAGTCTGATCAAGCGGCTCGTCTCTCTGCTTTCCAGCGCGCGCCGGGAGTGCGAGAATGATAAACTTCTGCCCGGCTTTCTTTTGAGGGAAATTGAGGAATTGGCGCGAAAACTGGAGGCACAGATCGAGTGACGGACGAAGAGATCGAGCTGGTGCGGAAGGAGTTTGAGGAGCTGGCCAAAATCAAGTACCAGACACTTGAGGAGATTGCCTTTGAGGATTTGGATTTCAATCCTTTCATTCTCAAACTCATGAATCTGCAGACGGCGGATGAAATTGCGGAGTTTATGATTTCCCAGAGGGTTGAACGCAGCGTTTTCACCACCTACGGCCACCGCATCCAAAAGATTGCCAAGGTGATCAGCCGCACTCCCAAAGGTGCGGGAAGTTCCGAGGTGATTAAGGAAAAGGAAGGCCGGAAAAATTATATTCATATGAAAGCCGGTCCCAACACGGTGAACAAGGGTATTTCCGTCGAGGTGAATCAGCTGCTTGATAAAACCCGGGCCCAGGATCCCGACGCGCGGATTTTTCTGGGAATGACTTACGGCCGGCGCGGGCGGGTGAACACGATTATTCAGCGCTATTCCCACGTGAGCTGGCTGATGGGCCGCGAGTTCTGGGAATTTATTTCCGACGATCCTGATTGCGCACGCCGCGTTTTTGAAATTGCCTGTGAAGTGACGGAGAATTTCAAGCCGACGGGCGTGAGCCTTTCCTACCGTCAGCTTAAACTTCCCAAGATGAAAGAGATTGCCGAGGCCATTAAAAATCACTACGGTCAGGATGAAGCGACGATGTGGAAGAACCTTTTTGAGGACAACGTTTGATGCTTACTTTTTTAAATCCGAAGCACATCGTTTCAAAGCTCGAATATTGAAGCTCGAAATCCGAAACGGAATCTTAAATGATTCAGAATACAAGGTGGTTCTTTGAAACATTTGAATTTCAAATTTTGATATTGTTTCGGATTTCGAAATTCGGATTTAGAATTTCTGAATGAGACTTCACGTTTTTCTAGCTAAGGCTGGTGTGGCGAGCCGCCGCACTGCGGAGAAAATGATTGCGGCGGGCCGCGTCCGGGTAAATGGAAAATTAATTTCGGTTCAGGGTTTCTCCGTTCACCCAGGTTCGGACAAAGTGGAAGTAGACGGCAGTCCGGCCGAGGTATCGGAGAGAAAACGGTACTTTGTTTTCCACAAACCACGGGGAGTGATGAGCACTCTTCGGGACAGACACGCCGAAAAAACGGTGGCGGATTTTTTCCGGGACATTCCCGAAAAACTTGTACCGGCGGGAAGGCTTGACAAAGATTCAACGGGGCTTCTTCTGATGACCAATGACGGCGAGCTGATTCATCGGCTCACGCACCCCCGCTATCAGGTGAAGAAAGTTTATCTTGTGACCGTGAAAGGTTTGATTCCGCCCGAGACGTTTCGCCGCTTGGAGAAGGGGATTCCTCTTGACGGGAAAAGAACGGCTCCCTGTCGAATCGAGATTCTTTCCGCGGGAGAGGACGGACTCGAACTTCGGGTCACACTGCACGAAGGCAGAAAAAGGGAGATACGCAAGATGATGAAAAGGGTGGGCGCGGAGGTTGAGACGCTTGAGCGCGTTAGTTACGGCCCGCTTCATTTGGGGAATCTTCGGCCGGGGCAGAGACGGGAACTTGCCCCGAGCGAGGTACGCCGCCTCAAGGATGATCCTCAGCCGGTGAATCAAGGTTGAAAACATTGTCAAATCATAACCACACTTTTTCGAGACAAGAGAAAAGAGGAGTTTATCGCGCCATTCATGAAAGGCGGGATATTCGTAAAGAATTTCTGCCCAAGCCGATTTCCCCGCGTATTTTAATGAAATTGCTTAACGCCGCGCATCATGCCGGTTCGGTAGGATTTATGCAGCCGTGGAATTTCATTGTGATCAAAGAGCCTGCCATCAAGCAAAAAGTGAAGAAGGTGTTTCAACGGGAAAATCAGATTGCCGCAAGGAATTACACCGGGGACAGAAGAAAAAAATATCTCTCGATGAAATTGGAAGGGATTCTGGAAGCGCCCCTCAATCTTTGCATTACTTGTGACTCGAACCGAAACGGCCCTCATATCCTGGGGAGAAATACGATTCCTGAAACCGATACCTTTAGCACCTGCTGTGCGATTCAGAATCTGTGGCTGGCGGCAAGGGCCGAAGGCATCGGCATGGGATGGGTCAGCATTTTGAATCCCGAAAAATTAAGGGGCATTTTGAAAATCCCGAAACCCGTCAAAATCATTGCCTATTTGTGTCTCGGATATGTGAGGGCTTTTGCCAAAAAACCGATGCTGGAACAGGAAGGATGGGAGAAGAGAATTTCTTTAGGGGATCTCGTTTTTTACGACTCCTGGAACGGTAGGGATGGGAATGAGGGTCTTGAAAGATGAAAATCGCCGAGCTTTACCGTGGGGATAAAAAAATATTTTCCTTCGAATTCTTTCCTCCCAAGACAGACAAAGGAGAGACCCTCCTCTTCGAGGAAATCGTCCGTCTCAAAGCTCTCGCGCCTTCTTTTGTCACCTGCACCTACGGTGCCATGGGCACCACGCGTGACAACACGATTCGCATCGTGGAGAAGATCAAATCAGAAATCGGTCTGGAGGTGGCGGCTCATCTGACCGGTATCGCCCATTCTAAGCAAGAAATCGATAATATTCTGGCAGAGCTTGAATCGAAAGGCATCGAAAATATTGTCGCTTTGCGGGGCGACTATCCAAAGAGTGAGATAAACTTCAAACCTCATCCTGACGGATTTCATTATGCCTCGGAGCTGGTGCATTATATCCGCCGCCACCCTCGATACGGCCAAAAGTTTTCTCTGGCGGTGGCGGGATATCCGGAAGGGCATATCGAATGCCGTGACAAAGAGAAAGATCTGGAGCATTTGAAACGCAAGGTGGATGAGGGGGCCGATGTGATTATCCCCCAGCTTTTTTTTGTCAATCGGGATTATTTTGGTTTTGTCGAAAGGGCCCGCCGCGCCGGAATCAAACTTCCGATTGTGCCCGGCATCATGCCGGTGACGAACGGTGCTCAGATTCAGAAATTTTCCGAGATGTGCGGCGCTTTTATCCCGCCGCCGCTACGCGAAGCCATTCTAAAATGCGGAGAAGACCAACGTGCCATTGAAGCTTACGGCATTCAATTCGCCACCCGCCAATGTGAGGAGCTGCTGAAAAAGGGAGCTCCCGGTCTTCATTTTTACACTTTGAACAAATCCCACGCCACCCGCCAGATCTATTTGAACTTAGGATTACCTCAGAAATTTTCGGTTTGAGACGGAACGAATATTTCTACGCTTTTGCGGGGTAGGTTGATTCTTTTTCTCTTCCTGCCAGATGAGCCAGTCCGATTCCAGCCAACACGGCCAGCATCGGATCCAGAAAAGAACGATGACTGGTGTGAGCCCAGAAGATAAAAGAAACCACGGCTTGCGAAAGAGACAAGGCAACGAAAGTCTGAAAATAGAACGTCCGCCACACCGCAGATAAGCTTGCGAGTGCCAGTAGCGTCAACGCCCAGTAGGAAAGAAAGTAAACCGCATTTTTAAGCGGGTCTTGAAGAGGGGAGAGAATCCCTAAGAAATTGACCGCCGCTTTATAAATCCCCCGCCGGAGTGTCTCCCATTTGTGAGTCCGGATGTATCGCAGGGCATAGGATTGGAACCAGCGGCTTCGCGCCATTTCATTATTTTCGAGCCCGCGCAATTCCTCCTTTTCTTTTTTGCTCAGATTGGAAGGAAGAAACTGATACACGGTATCGATGCGTCCCCGGTAGGGGAAAGAGAGGAAAGTGTAAGGATTGTGAGCCACTGCAAGGACGATTCCCGCCTCGCTGTTTAAAGTGAAAGATCCCACCACTTTTTTATTCCGTGCTAGCCACGGACTTAAGCATAAAAAGAAGCTGAGGGTGGCTGTCCCTACGAACAGGAAGGCTTGTTTCCAATTCTTTCGAAAAGTGAAAAGAAGAAGCAGAATGAGAAAAATAGAATGAATCAAATGGGTGGAACGTGTGAGGGTAGCGATACCAAGTAAAATGCCCGTAACACCAAATAAGGAGATCTTCTTTTTGTCCACGGCATTCATCAAGAACCAGACCGAGGCCAGGGATAGGCATTGGTAAAGGCCATTTTCTTGGAGTTGTGTATCGTGGACAAATGAGTAAGGATAAAAAGCTGAGCACCCTGCAGCAAGAATGGCAGCCGTCTTACCCGAAATCTTCAAGGCGATCTTGTACACTATGAATACTGTTATCGTGGAAATCAAAGCTTGGACGATGATAAACAGAAGGGCAGAATGGCGGGTTAGTTTTAGAAAGGCGGCAATGAACAGAGGATAAAGAGGCATGCGCAGCGCGAAAGATTGAACCGAAGCGGCATTGAAGTTGAGGCCGTAGAGATAAATCTTGCCTTCCCTGAGGAGGTGCTGGGCCATTTGATAATAGAAAGTGTAACCCGTTTTCCAATAGTTGAAGCCATGTAAGGCGATGAGCCGAAAAGAGATTTTTGCAGCGAAGGACAAAAGCAGGATAAGGATCAATGGCCAATGATGACGCAAGAATGAGGAGATTGAATACCGGTTTGATAGACTCACGGGAAGTTATGGGGCAGCTTTCAGAAGGGGACAGGCCCGCCTGCCGGCGAGGCAGGCAACATTCCTCTGCCTGTCCCCTTCTGGAGAAAGGCGAGAGTCACTTTTTTTCTTTTTCTCAAACGCAGCGTGCTTCAACTTCTGTAATTTGAGTTCTGCATTTTTTGATATTATTTCACACAACTTGTCCTGCTATCTTAGGTTGTCATTGCGAGCGAAGCGAAGCAATCTCAAGCCCAGATCGCCACGTCCCCTTCGGGGACTCGCGATGACAGACTGAATTTGCAGAACTCAAGTTTTGTAACCTACCCCTCTGGATGAGACATTTGGTTAACGGTTAACACCTTTATGATAGGATCAATCGAAGGCGCGGTGACCCCGTCTTCGGAGAGCCAAGAGGACAACTCTCCGGTTGAATTCGTCAATATCGTAGAGGATTCGCTAATCACCTTCTCGGATGCGGTAGTGAGCCAGATGTTGAAAAACGGAAATCTCTCCTTTGAGAAACTTAAAACTCTTGCCCGAAGGTCTGGGGTCGACGGCAAGCTTGTCAAACCACCCAAGAATTCCTTCCCGTTCTTTCTTCGATGCCTTCGAGAGAACTTTCCTAAATTCTCTCTCTGCTCTTTCGCTTGGGAAACCGACCTCATATTGTGCTTCCGGCATGAACGCTTATAGCCGCTTTTTAAGACGGCCTGCAGGGATCCATCCGCCTTCTTGATATTCTTTCCCGCCCCTTGCCACTTCCTGAATCAAGCGCTTATCTTTAAGCTCCTCTAAAATCTCCAGAAGTTCCAAAAGTGTCTCGTAAGGAATCATTGCCTTGACAGGCTTGCCGTGATCGGTCACAAAATACGCTTGCCCGCTTTTGATTACCTTGGAGAGATTCTCCCTCAGTTCCCGAACGCCTATATATTTTCCTCGCTTTACAAATCCGATCGCGGTCATTTCAATACCTCCACACAGATATCATTTGTGTACACAAATGATATCATACCCCTTCAACCTATGCAATCGATCCTCAGTTAGGGTTCATCAAATTTCATCTCCGGCGGATGCTCGGTTCCACCTTCCTTAAGATGAAAGTAAGCGGGCCACGTTTGCAGGCGTCCGTCCTCCACGGGTTTCCCAACGGTGAAGTGATAGAGACTTTGAAATTCGTTATCCTTAAGTCCCATGACGTCATGAACGGGATCGTCAAAGAAACAACCAATGCCGGTGGATCTTATGCCATGGGCCTCGGCCTCAAGATAGAGAACTTGGCCTATCATCCCAGTTTCCCAGAAAAGATGCCGGTAAAGAAACGGATGCTGCTCAACGGAGTCGCGAAATTTCGCAATCATTCCCAGCGAAAAAGCGCCTTCCCCGGCAATGGACTGCTGACAGCTCACTGAAGTTGCCTCCTGCATAACCTGGCCTTCGGCCAGCAAATAGAGCGGGAAACCTTTCTCAATGGGGTTCCACAAAAATTGGGGACGGCAGGCTCGTCGCAAGGCGCTTAAATCTTCTTCATCTCGGACCAACATATAAAGGCCGGATGAAAGGTCTCTGACGCGGTGGACAAATAAAAGGAGATGGACACGCACGGGCCCCAGTCCAAAGTCGAATGGCGCCGTGGTTTCACGCGGAAGCGTTTTATCCAACATCGTAAGAAACTCCGCCTTGGAAATGCTGGTCACCCCGTCACAAGCAAGGAGACTTCTCCGTTGTCGAATGATTTGAGTCGCCTTGAGTCGAGACGGTTCTGCGTGGGAAAAAGGGGCATTTGGGTAAAGTGGGCGCTCCACCGCCGCGCTTCGGAGCGTCGGGCTCAGAAGCGTTTGCTTGTGCGGGGGACATGGGTCCCCCGCCGCTCTGGGCTTTGCGGTTGTCTTCGCTACCTCCGCAATAATTTCCCAGTCGATATGATCTTCACTTAAGCGGTTGGCCCGACCCCGAAAAGAAAGTTCGGAGATTTGTTGAATCAGTTCAGGTGGAATACCTGTGGGTATTTCCTGCGAAGACGGAAGCCTCAAGCTTCCGCGAGCATGCCGGAACCGAAGGCGTTCCGGCCTAGCGTCGGCAGGATGAACATAACCAAGCACTTCGGGATGCTCTTGCTCGTTTTCCACCCAATTTATCTTATGGAACCCAAGAATCTTGGCTATCTCTTCGCCGGAGGCTTCGTATAAATAAGTGAGCTTCCATCCCATAAGATTGGCCGCAAAACTCGCCGCGGCAATAGCGTGCCCGATGTCATGATTGCAATACCGGAAGGCCCGCTCCCCATACTTCCAGGCCTCGCGCCAGTAAATACTCGTGAGTGCAAACAGAAAGCCCTGAGTCTGAAAGTGTCCTTGAAGCTGCTTGGAAAGTTCGTCTAAAAATTTTGCCCTGGGCTCCAAGGCATGAAGATAAGGGTTGTAATGATAAACACCGGGATCATACGCCTCATTCGTTTTCAAGATCACGTAACTTTCGGTGGGATGGAGATTGCCGCTCGAGGGATTCATGCGCAGGGCCCATTTCGCCCCGGGAATGGATTTCCATGCGGAAAGGCCGAGGGATAGTTCTAAAAAAAGAGAGAGATTCTCTCGCGAAAATTCCCGAACCGGATTCCGTATCCTTTCATATAAATCCATGTAGGAGGCGTCGGGATCCTGTTTCGCCAGGGGAAGTTTGATGGGCGTCACCCCCTCATAGAAACGGAAGGGGTTGGGTTGATTGTCCCAATCGAGATACCCCAGGGCCCTGGCATATTGGTGAAAATGATGTTTCGTGGCCTCGTGATACCGGATCGCTGTCATTTGATCTGTGTCTTTCATAAGATTCCCTTAATTGAACACCTCCTGATAGGTCATCATCCCGGAGAACTTTACTTTGATTTAAGGCCAGGGAATCGAATTTCGACCGGCTTGTTCATCAGCCACGCAGCAAATGACAACTTTATTCCTCACTGTCCACGCGCCGGCGGAGCTCTTTCTTCTCACTGTGGTCGCGCTTGGACTGAAGGATCTTGGCTTTGGCCCGCTTCGAGCGTTTGCGTTTTTGACGTTTGATTTTGGCGACGCGCCTCGCCTCCTCGCTTTGCCGCCCCTGGATTTGAGACTCGAGCCGTTCGACCAGGATCCGCCGCGCGAAATACCGGTTCATCGCCTGCGAGCGATCGGTCTGACATTTGACCGTAAGGCCGGTCGGCACATGTTTTAAAACCACACAGGTCGAAACCTTGTTCACATTCTGTCCGCCGGGCCCGCCGGAGCGGACAAAAGATTCTTCCAGATCCGATGCCCGGATGCCGAGCCGATCCATCGCGCGCTGAAGGCTTTCGTTTTTCTGTGAAGAAACAGGAAATAGGATCATAGAAATTCTGAAGGGTCCTGGTTATTAATCGGAGGGGTCGGCGGAAAAGCTGGCAATATCTTCTCCTTCAAACTCCACCTGGATTTGAATGGGACGGCAGCAGACCTCGCAATCTTGCACAAACTGCTGCTTCCGGCCAGTACTCAGGTCCAGCCGCACACTTAACTCCACTCCACAGTGCGGGCATGAAAAGTTGTGATCCTGTTCAATCATTCACGAAACCGGTACTCGTGTGTCCCTTGAAAAAGTGACTTAGCAATCTTAAAATCCGCCCCAATTGCCTAAATCCCAATCGTCGGTGGAGAAATGGGTTTTTTCTAACCGGCTAGAACTAAATCTTGATGCTATTCAGATCTTTAAGGCAAACCAGTTCTATTTTTTTGTCGAGCTGCAAGGATTGATCACCTGGAGACACAATACAAAGCCGTTCCAATTTTAAATCATGGAGCGCAATACGCATCGACTTCGTAATCTCCGGACTCTCTGTGAATTTGAACTCGAAACCCCATCTTTTCCCACGCCTCAGGAGTAAAAGATCAAGCTCTGCCCCCGCATGCGTCGCCCAGAAGAAGCTATCCCGCTCCCCGAACCGGTCCAAAATTTGCTCCAGGGCAAATCCTTCCCATGAAAAACCGAGTTTAGGATGCGCAAGTAAATCACGCATGGAACTGATTTTAAGAAACTGGTGAAGCAGGCCGCTGTCTCTGAAATAAATTTTGGGAGATTTGACTAATCTTTTTCCGGCATTCTCATACCAAGGCTGAAGCTGACGCAAAATATAAGCCCCGGCAAGTAAATCAAGATACCGGCGGGCCGTTGTATGGGCCACACCAAGGGATGCCCCGATTTCAGAGCCGTTCCAGATTTGTCCATGGACATGGGCAACCATTTGCCAAAATCGGCGCACAGACGTAGATGGAAGTTGGAATCCCATCTGGGGCACATCTCTTTCAACAAAGGTTCGGATAAAATTCTCACGCCAAATCTGACTGTCGCTGAGAGACCGGGCTAAAAAAGATTCCGGCATACCGCCGCGCAGCCACAAAGTATCCCGCTTTGAAGTACCCACCTCCAACAGCGAAAAACCGTTCATTTCGATAAATTGAATGCGTCCTGCGAGCGACTCCGAAGATTTGCGAATCAGTTCGGGAGAAGCGCTGCCCAGAATCAAAAATTTGGCGGGAAGAGGTTTGCGGTCAGCCAGGACCCGCAAAATGGGAAATAAATCCGGCCTTCGCTGAATTTCATCGATCACAACAAGCCCTTTGCCGGCGGCTAATACCATTTGAGGATTTTTTAAAAGCGCCGAATCTTCCGGGCTTTCGAGGTCATAATAGGTTGTTTTACCGGTGTAAGTTTTGAAAAAGCTTTTCGCTAGCGTGGTCTTTCCACATTGTCTCGGCCCCAATAGGGCTACAATACGACTTCGGCGAAGCGCAGAATGGATTCTGGTAATTAAATCTTTGCGTTTGATAAACACTTTTTATCTCCTTGAAAATTGAGCTTATTATACTCATATTTCAATGATTGAAAAGAAAAATCATTTGTTTCCAAAAAAGGGGACAGGTGTAGATGCTCACTCATTCAGTAACTTTTTGCGGAGCAATCCCCAGTTTTGGCCACGTGGCCAAAACTGGCTCGGAGGAGTCATTTCCGTTTCCTCATCTCCCCCTCCCAGGCTTTTGTTGTGAATTTTGACTTTCCATATGCCCTAAGCTACTCACTATAGGCCCTTTGCCACAATTGAAGCGGTACTTGTGGAACTAGAGCCTGCTCCTTGCTATATTAATAAGTTGAGTTCTGCAAATTTTCCCTCTCCCCTCTGGGGAGAGGGTTGGGGTGAGGGGCAAACCGGAGAATTTACCCCCTCATCCTAACCTTCTCCCCCTTTCCGCCGAAGGACGGATCAGTCCTCTGGCTGAGGGGGAGAAGGGATAGTGTGAAAAAACGCAGAACTCAAGTTAATAAGAAGAGAGGCTGTCTATGGCGGAAGAAAGTTTGAATCGAAAAGACCATCCCATTCGAAAGCACCACTACCATTCGACTTTCAATCGCGGGGTCTATTGTTTGGGCCTCACTGCTTCGGTTTTGTTTTTGGGAACTCTTGGGATTCACTTCATCGAAGGCTTCAATTATATCGATTCGTTTTACTTTACCAGCATGATTGCCACCGGCCAAGGACCCCCGCCTTTGATTTCGCCCAGCACTCAGCTGGGCAAGTTGTTCACATCTTTTCTGGCCTTCATCTCGATGGGTGCGATGGTGGCCTCAGTTGGGTTTATCTTTGGGCCATTTCTAGGAAAACTTTGGAAAATAGGGATTGTGAAACTTGAGGAAGAGCTCGAGGCGCTTCATTTGCGCAAGGACAAGAACTCAAAGTGATTGAGACGGCCGGAGAAAAGCGTCGCCGCTATTTTAAACTTGGCTCCGGCTTGATTCATATTTTTCGATAACGGTCAAATCCTTTCCACCTTCGATGCGTCCAAGTCCATTGATCGGGATATCGGCGGATTTCGTCCTCCAGTAACCGGTTTAACTGCGTGGTCGTTTTTATTTCGAATTCCTCATCATTTTGGTCCATGGGGACTTCAGGTCGAATCACAATCTTGTAATGCCCGCTCCCGGTTCTTACGCAATAGCCGGGTATTAACGCGGCGCCGGTTTTATGGGCCAGTCTTGCCGGGATGGAAGTGGTAGAAGTTTTTTCGTCAAAAAACCCCACCCATAAGCCATCGTTACCTCCCCATTGATCAATCAATATCGCCACCAACTGATTCTTTTTGAGGGTGCGAAGGATTTCTTTAGAGGAATGAATTCGATCAATCGGATGTATGCGGGTTTTGGCCCGTAATTTTTGAATCCAATTATAAATATAGGCATTCTTAATCTCTCGGACCACCACCGCGCATGGATAATCGCGCAGGTAAAAAAGAAATTCAAGGTATTCCCAAGAGCCCAGGTGAGAAACCACAAAAATAACCCCTTTTCCTTTCTCAAGAGCCCGGTCCAGATATTCCGTTCCTTCGATTTCAAAACGCTGCGGGGCTTCAGCGAGCATCGAAGGTATTCTGAAGAACTCCATAAGCGAAGTCGCAAGATTGCGGAAGGCTTCTCGGGCAATGAGTTTCTTCTGACGAAGCGGGAGGGTGTTCTTAAAGGCAATCTCCAAATTGCTAAGAGCGACTTTTCTTCTCATCGGCAAGAGGAAATAGAATAAGCCTCCGAGCTTTCTTGCGATCCAAGTTGAAACCGCAATCGGCAGCCCATTGACCCCAGCCGCGGCCCCTCTCAGAAGTAGGTATTGGAAAAAATCTAAAAAGCGTATTCTGGATGTTTTCTTCATCTCTGTCTTTTGATTCGTGACCTAAGAATTTTTAACAGACCAAGCGGCATTGAGTTAATAGGAAGCTATTATCCACTCGGGCGAAAAATGAGTAAAGAAGAATTACAGCAATCGTCGAGGGGACAAGGGTTCTCTCTGGCAACAGGTGAAAGCAGATCTAGAACGTCGTTCGTTAAGTTCGAGTGATGTTTTTGGGATTGCTTCGTCCCGCCAACGGCGGGACGGGATGAAAAGCCGTGGGGCTCCACCGAACAGCACACTAGAAAGGAGAGTGGCGAGCGTTGTATACTAATTCCATGCAGATTCAGGCCGATACTTTTTGGGGAGAACTTGCCGGAGAGCTTGAAGAGGCTCAGGCCCAGCATCTTTATCGTTCGCTTAAAGTTCCCGGCAAGGAAGTTTTGATTTTTGCGGACAACGATTATCTGGGACTTGCCGGTCATCCGCGTATGGTCAAAGCTTTTCAGGCGGGGGCCGAGAAATACGGTGTTGGCGCGCGGGCCTCGCGGCTTATCTCCGGCACAACGGAGATTCATGCCCTTCTTGAGAAAAAAATCGCCGAGTTTAAAAAGAAGGAAGCCGCACTTTTTTTTGGAAGCGGATATCTTGCGAATCTTGGAATTCTGAGCGCTTTGGCGGGCGAAAAAGATCTCGTGGTGATCGACAAATTGAATCACGCTTCGATCATTGATGCCTGCCGATTGAGCGGTGCCAAACTGCGCGTCTATCCTCATAAAAATTTGAAGAAGCTGGAATCCATTCTCGCCTCTGCCCATTCTTTCAGAAGAAAACTGATTGTGACCGACAGTGTCTTCAGCATGGACGGCGATCTTGCGCCGCTGCCTCAGCTCGTGGCCTTGAAGGAAAAGTACAGAGCCGTTCTGATGATTGATGAAGCGCATGGAACCGGCGTGTTTGGCAGCTCGGGCCGCGGCGTGGCGGAACATTTTGGCGTGGAGGACGCAGTGGATATTTCTATGGGCACTCTTTCTAAAGCGGCCGGTGTGTTTGGAGGATTTGCGGCTGGCTCCAAAGTCCTGATTGATTATCTGGTGAATTTCTCGCGTCCTTTCATTTTTGCCACCGCGCCTCCGCCTGCTGTAGCCTCGGCCTGTCTGGAGAGTTTGAAAATGATCGAGGAAGGTGCGGAGCTTCGCCGGCGGCTTTGGGATCATGTCCGTGAAGTTCGCAACCACCTTTCTGAATTGGGTTTTAAAATAAGTGACAGCGCCTCTCCCATTCTCCCCCTTATCATTGGGAGCGAGGAGAAAACCCTAAAAATATCGGCTTTCCTGCTGGAGCAGGGAATTTTCATTCCTGCCATACGTTATCCTACCGTGGCGCGCGGCAAAGCCCGTCTGCGACTCACCGTGAGCGCGCGTCACAGCCCAGCGGACTTCGCGAAGCTATTTACCGCTTTGCGTAAGGCTAGGGAATTGTTATAATCTCTTGCGACTTTTCTAAGCTATGATTTCCTATCAGCAATTGCAGGCCTGGGACAAGGAGTTTCTCTGGCATCCCTTCACCCAGATGAAAGACTGGGTTTCCGATGAGATCACCGTCATTGAGGAAGGGGAGGGGTTTTTTCTAAAAGATGTCAAGGGAAACCGCTACATTGACGGGGTTTCCTCTCTGTGGTGCAATGTACACGGCCACAGAAAAAAGGAAATCGACGAGGCGATCAAGGATCAATTGGACAAAATCGCCCATTCCACTTTCCTTGGACTTTCCAATATCCCGGCCATTCTTCTGGCGGAGAGATTGATACACCTTGCGCCCATGGGACTTCGGCGTGTCTTTTATTCCGACTCCGGCTCTGAAGCCGTGGAAGTGGCGCTCAAAATGGCGTATCAATACTGGCAGCATAAGGGCCGGCGCTCCAAAAAGAAATTTGTCAAACTGGAGAACGCCTATCACGGCGACACGGTGGGAGCCGTCAGCGTAGGCGGCATTGAACTTTTCCATGAAGTTTACCAGCCTCTTCTCTTCGAGACCTTTTCGGTGCCTTCACCCTACCGGTATCGCTGGCCTTCCGGAGATGATTACGGGCAGGTTCTGGAAGGATCTCTGAATGCTATGGAAGAAGTTTTGAAGAATCATGCCGATGAATTATCTGCGTTGGTGATGGAGCCCGTGATGCAGGGAGCAGCGGGTATGATTGATCAGCCGCCGGGATTCCTCCGCGGGGCACGCCGTCTGACGGAAAAATACGGCGTGCTTCTCATTTTTGACGAAGTGGCCACCGGATTTGGGAGAACGGGGAAAATGTTTGCTTCAGAGCATGAAGGAGTGAGCCCGGATATTCTTACCTTGGCCAAGGGATTGACGGGAGGGTATCTTCCCCTTGCCGCCACATTGACTACGGAAGAAATTTATGAGGCGTTCCTCGGCGATTACGGTGAGTTCAAAACTTTTTTTCATGGACACACCTACACCGCGAACCCTCTGGCTTGCCGCGCAGCTCTGGCCAATCTGGAAATTTTTGAAAAAGAAAAAACACTCGACAACCTCCAGCCCAAGATTGTCTGGCTTCGGGAAAGACTCAAAGCTTTTTCGGGACTTGAGCATGTGGGTGAGGTGAGACAGGCGGGTTTCATGGTCGGTATTGAATTGGTGAGAGACAAAGCAACCAAGGAGGCTTATCCTTTGGCACTCAAAATGGGAATGAAGGTTTGCGATCGGGCACGCAAGCACGGGATTTGGATAAGGCCTCTTGGAAATGTGATCGTGCTCATGCCGCCTCTCGCGATCGATCAGCCCACGCTTGAGAAGCTTCTGGATGGCACGCAGGAATCAATGGTCTATGTTACCGAAAAAGCACGCGAAGAAAGTCTCGTCCGATGACAGAAAAAATGAGCAAGGGGATTTTTATCATAGGCACCGATACGGGTGTGGGAAAAACCGTGGTGGGAGCGGGGCTGGCTCTCTGCCTTCGCGACCGCGGGATCAAAGTGGGGGTGATGAAACCTGTGGCCACGGGTTGTATGTCGAGCAATCGGCATCTTTACAGTCAGGACGCCATTTATCTTTTTGAGGCGGCCGAAAATGAGTATCCGCTCTTGAGCAATCCGATACGCTTCAGGAATCCGCTAGCCCCCCACGTGGCCAGTCAGATTGAGAAAAAGCCGGTAGATCTCAAAAAAATTTTCTGGGCCTATCGCGAGATTCGCCAGATTTACGATTTCATCATTGTGGAAGGTATCGGCGGCCTTCTGGTCCCTTTTTCGGACAATTATTTTGTCGCGGATCTGGTCAAGGAGTTTGCCCTGCCGGTTGTTATCGTGGCGCGGACGGGCTTGGGGACCATCAATCACACACTCCTTACAGTACAGGCGGCGCGCAATCGGGGACTGAGTATCAAAGGGATTATCCTCAACGGAATGCCTCAGGCGAATTTCTCGGTCGCGGAGCTCACCAATCCCCGCATCATTCAGGACCTGACGGGCCTTCCGATTTTGGGAGTGATTCCCCAAATGGACGATGTGAATGTGGAGCGCCTGATGTTCGGGAGTCTGAAGAAGACCTTTGCCGCAGAAGTGGCCGTGGATGCCTTTTTGAGTTGAGTCCGGTAAAAAAGTTGTATAAGAAAGAAAATCGAAAAACCATGAAAGCAAAAAGAGTTTTAGTCGCCATGAGTGGCGGGGTGGACAGCTCCGTTGCCGCCTATCTTTTGAAGAAGGAAGGCTACGACGTTCTGGGAGCCACCATTCAAACCTGGGCTCCTAAGGACTGCGATAAATTGAACACGCGGGCCTGCTGTTCTGTGGAAGGAGTAGAGGATGCGCGTGGCGTGGCGGCGAAAATAGGTATTCCTTATTATGTATTCAATATGGAAAAGGAATTCAAATCGGCGGTGGTGGATTATTTCACGAGCGAGTATTTGGCCGGCCGAACGCCTAACCCCTGCCTGGCCTGCAATGAGAAAATCAAATTCAAACTTTTCCGAAGGAGAGCTCTGGCCTTGGGGGTGGACGCTATGGCCACCGGACATTATGCTGAGGTGGTCAGGGAAGAGGCCAGCGGGCGCTATTATATAAAGGAAGGCGTGGATAAGTCCAAGGATCAGTCCTATGTGCTCTACGGCCTCGCGCAGGAGGAGCTTGCCTCCCTCCGGCTTCCTCTTGGGCCATACCGTAAGGATGAGATCCGTGCCCTGGCCAAAGAAGCGGGTCTGCGTGTTTTCGACAAACCGGATTCCCAGGAGATTTGTTTCATTCCGTCGAATGATTATGCGACTTTTCTCAAGAAAGAACTTTCCATCGACGATCAGCAGGGCTTGATCAAAACTCAGGAGGGAAAAATCTTGGGTGAACACCCGGGCTATTTCCATTTCACCATCGGGCAGAGGAAAGGACTGGGCGTGGCCTCTCCTCATCCGCTTTATGTGATACGGATTGACAAGGAGAAAAATGAACTGATCGTGGGGTCCAAAGAAGAAGTGAAGTCCCAGCGCTTTCGAGTGAAACAGCTTAATTGGATGATGCCTATCAATGGCGTGAGACAGTGGCGCTTTAAAGTGAAGATAAGGTCCAATCATAAAAAGTCAGAGGCCGCGGTGAGATTGCTTGAGGGAGGCGAAGCCGACGTGGCTTTTGAATTGCCACAGGAAGCTGTGACTCCGGGGCAGGCCGCTGTTTTTTATGACAGCGACACAGTCATGGGAGGCGGCAGGATTGATTCGCTGATCGGCGAGTGAAGGATAGGATGGAAAGCAAACTTGAAAAACTTCGTGAGATTATCCGCTCCTACGAAAGTGTGTTGGTCGCTTTCTCGGGCGGAGCGGATTCAACGTTTGTCCTAAAAGTCGCACGGGAGGTGCTGGGCAGAGAAAAAGTGAAAGCTGTGACGGCCCAGTCGGCCAGTCTGCCGCAAAAGGAATTCGAGGCCTCATGCGAACTCGCCCGCCTGATCGATGTGGATCAGCTTGTGATTGAAACGCGTGAGATGGAAAAGTCCGGTTACACTGATAATGCAGTGAGCCGTTGTTATTTCTGCAAGGAAACACTGTATGAAATGATTCGCCCCTTGGCCGATCAAGCAGGTTTCAGGGAAATTTGCAATGGGACCAATGTGGATGATCTCGACGATTACCGGCCGGGGCTTAAAGCGGCTGAACAATTCGCCATAAAAAGTCCGCTGGTTGAAGCTGGTCTCGCTAAAAGCGACGTACGCCATTTCTCCCGCGAACTTGGGCTTTCGACTTGGGACAAACCGGCTCAGGCTTGCCTGGCCAGCCGCATTCCTTACGGTGAAAAGGTGACGGACGAAAAACTCGATCAAGTGGAGAGAGCCGAAGATTTTCTTCGGGAGCTTGGGTTCCGTGTGGTTCGCGTGCGTCACCACGGTTCGGTGGCCAGAATTGAAGTAGGTCGGGAAGAAATGGAAAGGTTTCTGGATGAAGAGATCCGCGCCGAAATCGACCGCGCTTTGAGATCTCTTGGCTTCCTCTATATCACGCTTGACCTTCAAGGCTATCGAGTAGGAAGTTTGAACGAAGCTTCTCTCACTCGGACTTCTACCCCTCTAAGAGAGTCATGAGAAAGAGTCGTGAAATTCCTGGCTGTCCAGCCCGCTTCGCCGGAGCTCGAGCGAGGCGAGCAGGCGAAGCAAAACACGAAGCACGAAGTTCGAAATCCGAAACAATATCAAAGGACTAAAGCTCGAAGCCCGAAACAAAATAGGGAAGCTCTGCGGTTGGGATTTTCACGATTGATTTGAAATTTGGCATTGAGATTTTGGATTTGTTTAGGGTTTCGTACTTCGTATTTCTAATTCTTAAAAAAGAGATTGCATCATGCCCATTCAAATCTTCAGCGGAAGGATTGCTTTCCCTTCCCTCAAACAGGATATCAGCCTTTCCAATCCCCGCATTGAAAAACTCAAAGCTCCTCCCGCGGTCATCCTTCATCTGAATCAACATCAGGGTTCGCCGGCTGTTCCGGTTGTGAAAAGAGGAGATTCGGTTTGCGTCGGCACACTGATCGGCGAGCCGAACGGAGATTTTTCTGCGGCAGTTCATTCCAGTGTGAGCGGCAGAGTGAAACAGATCGGACTTTTTCCTCATCCAATGATTGGAGAGGGGCTCGCGGTCAAGATCGAATCGGACGGTAAAGACACGATGGACCCGGCCGTGACGGTGAGGGATGCCGGCAGGCTTTCAAATCAGGAAATCCATTCCATTCTCAAAACGTCGGGTGTGGTCGGGCTCGGAGGCTCAGCCGTACCCACACACCTTAAAGTTGATCCCGGAAAATGCGGTACGCTTCACACCCTCATCTTGAACGGTTTGGAATGCGAGCCTTATCTTGCCTCCTCTTATCTCAATATGATGGAACGTCCGTATGAGATCATTCAGGGTGCTAAAATCCTTAAACGTTTAATGGGAGCGGAGCGTGTCCTGCTGGCTGTCGGTAAAAATCATCTGGAGGCGCTTGAAACGGTGAACAGCAAACTTTTCACGACGGGAGAAAATTTTATTGAGTCGGCGGCACTGCCGGCTCTTTATCCTCAGGGTGAGGAACACCGTTTGATCAAAGATCTTCTTTCCCGGGAAGTGCCGCCGGGGAAGGAGGCTTCCGAGATCGGTGTGGTGGTACTTAACGTCGAGACGGTGTTAGCGGTTTATGAAGCGGTGCGAATGGGCAAACCTCTTTATGAGCGGGTGGTGACGGTGACGGGCGAATGTCTGGTTCAGCCGAGGAATCTGCTGGCAAGAATCGGGACCCCTCTCAATGATCTCATCCGCGCCTGCCGCGGATTTCTGCGCAAGCCGGGAAGACTTCTTGTCGGCGGGCCGATGACGGGAGTGCATCAGGAGGATTTGAGCACGCCCATGGTCAAGACCACAAATGCCCTGATTGCTCTGCCGCCGGAGGAAATGATTCGAGATGAAGAAGTGGAGCCTTGCATTCGCTGCGGGTATTGTGTGGAGGCCTGTCCTGTTTTTCTCAACCCCTGTCAGATCACGCTTTCCGTGGAACACGAGCGGTGGGATATCGTGCGGGAGTTTGGCGCTTCGGCCTGTGTTGAATGTGGCAATTGCTCTTACGTGTGCCCTTCCAAGCGGCCGATGCTTGAGCTGATGCGGCAGGCGAAGGGAGCATTTGTCGCGTGAGTGCTTCTGTGGTTTCGCTCCTTTCCCGTCCCCATCTTCGGGCCCGTGTGTCGGTGGCCAGTCTTGCGTGGACGGAGTTTCTTACCCTTTTGCCTGCGGCGGTCATTTCGATTTACGCTTTCGGCCGAACGGCGCTGGGAGTTTTCCTCCTTTCTGTTTTTACGTCGGTGGCAGCGGAGACACTCCTGAGATTTTTTTCTGATAAGCCTCTGCAGTTTCGAAACGGGAGTGCTTTTTTAAATGGGCTTTTGGTAGCCTTTCTGCTTCCGCCTGATTCGCCCTGGTGGCTCACGGTGACTGGGAATCTATTTGCGGTTGGAGTGGGCAGGGAACTTTTCGGCGGGCCGGGCTGTTATATCTTTCAACCGGCTCTGCTGGCGCGGGCTTTTTTGCTGCTTGCTTTTCCTCACACAGCGTCTGCGTGGCTGATTCCTTCGCATTTTTCTCAAGCGGCTCTGCTTTTTAACGCGGCGGTGTTGGCAGGCGGAGGAGTTCTCATTTATCTTCGGGTGATTCCGTGGCGTGTGCCTTTTTATTATTTGGGTGTGGCCCTTTTGATTTCCTATTTTTTTCAGAACCACCGCCTGTCGGAAATTCTTAGGTGGGGGCTGTTGCCGCTGGCCTTTTTTTATCTGACAGATTTCCCGGCTTTACCCGTCACAGGGCAGGGGAGGATTCTCTTTGCAGTTACCGGCGCATTTTTCACAGTGGGTTTGTGCGGGCAATCGGCCGGCCCGGCCGATGCAACTTACGGCATTCTTCTGGCTAACGCTGCGGTGCCGATTCTCGACCGTTGTCTCCGCTCGCGCGTTCTGGGGGAGTGCGTGAACGGAACGGGCAAAAGGGGTCGGAACGCCCAAAAAGGCAGTAGAGTTGAGCCTCTCTCCGTTTCAGGACGACTCGAAACAAACGATTGATTCATGAGCGAGAAGAATTTTCTTTTCAAACTCGGATTGTTGCTTGCACCGGCACTTCTGGCAAGTTCCTCGGTGACCGAGGCGGCTTTGCTCGCGTTTTCAGCCGTGATTTTGCTTGCCGCCGCGGATCTTTTTGACTGGTTGTTGGAAAAAATTCCGTCGTCTTTTTTCGGTGCTTCGAGAGGGGCCAGATTTTTTGTCAAGGGACGGCTCCGCTCCGCTTCGCCGCCACCAGCCCGAGGCATGAAACCGCGGGCTGGTACTGCTACGGATCCCCCCGCCAAGCCCGCCCAAATTCCAAATTTGCGCCAGGGCAAGACAGAGAAGTTGGCGGGCAAGGCGGGGGCACCCT
>OBEQ012395690.1_pt1 | contig 38469 bp, 27 predicted proteins | sample 1670901 | NCBI WGS metagenome assembly OBEQ01 (sample SAMEA104232315, study PRJEB22302) | groundwater metagenome | biome: forest; feature: aquifer; material: groundwater | place: USA | collected 2011-08-07 | depth 5.4 m | reverse complement strand
GGGAATTCCTGTCGACAAAGTGCGCGGTATTTTGAAGATCGCGCAGGAACCGATTTCGCTCCAAACGCCCATCGGCGAGGACGGCGACACGCACTTCGGCGACTTCATCGAAGACAAACGGGCAGTCTCGCCGGCCAACGCGACGGCGTACAGCATGCTCAAGGAGCAGATCGAGGACGTGCTCCGCAGCCTCACCGAGCGCGAGCGGCAGGTGCTGTTGCTGCGCTTCGGCCTGCACGACGGCTGCCCGCGCACGCTCGAAGAGGTCGGCCGCATGTTCAACGTGACCCGCGAGCGCGTGCGACAGATCGAAGCGAAGGCGTTGCGCAAGCTTCGGCATCCGACGCGCAGCCGGCGCCTGCGGAACTTCCTCGAGCTGACATTCACGGGCGAGCGCGACTACACGTCGTAACGCGCTCGTGCCCGGCCGATCGTCGATCGGCCGCCCATCGCCGAGCGGGCCGGCATGGTCAATGGTCCGCGCGCGGCGTCAATGGTTCAGGCCGGTAGCTCAATGGTAGAGCAGGTGGCTCATAACCACTTGGTCGGAGGTTCGATCCCTCCCCGGCCTATCGGTTCGAGGCGCATCCGCGCGGTGTCCGACACGCACACGGGTCGGCCCGTCGAGCGGAGGCCAATCGTAGGCTTGCGCGAAGCAGCAAACTCTTTTAGAGTACTGGTTCCATTGTGTCATGTTCTCCCGGCGCCTCATTCGGTGCCGGATGTTCCATCAGGGGCGCACCCGCCCCGGCAAGCGGATTCGGGCGGTTAGCTCAGTCGGTTAGAGCGCTACCCTCACATGGTAGAGGTCACAGGTTCGAATCCTGTACCGCCCATTGGTTTCGAACCACGGCATGACAATGCGGCGGAAACGGCGTTCGCGTCGGATACATGCCCGATCAATGAGCCGGGAAACAACGTGAACCACATGGTGGTGAAGGATGCCGTCAGGCATGGCTGATTTGTTCGAGCCGTTGCTGCGGCTGCAGACGCTCGACGTCGAGCTGTTTCGATTGCGCACCGAGCAGCGGCAGAAGCCGCTCGAGCTCGAGCAAGTCAAGCAGCGCGTCGCGCAGCAGGACGCGGCGACAAAGGTCACGGATCAACAGTTGAAGGCGCTGCAGAACGAGCACAAGCAGAAGGAACTGGATCTCTCGACGCGCGAAACTAGCGTCAAAAAATTCCAGGGCCAATTGTTCCAGGTGAAGACCAACAAAGAATACTCGGCGATGCAGCATGAGATCGACCAGACCAAGGCCGACATCTCGCTGCTCGAGGAAGAGATCATCAAGCTGCTCGAGTCGGTCGACCAGGCCAAGCGCGAGCATGTGGGGCAGCTCGAGATTTTGAAGCGCGAGCAAGAGACGTTGCGCGCCGAGCAGCAGCGCATCGAGCGGGACTTGGGGACGATCCAGGGCCGCGTGGCGGAACTGGAGCAGCAGCGGCAGACGATCGCGCCGTCTGTGCCGAAGGACTCGCTGGCGTTGTACGAGCGCGTCAGAAATTCGCGGCCCGACAGCGCCCTCGCGCCGCTCATAAAAGAGTCGTGCGGTGGATGCTATATGTTGCAGCCGCCGCAGGTCATCAACGAAGTGCATCTGAAGGCTCGCCTGGTCACGTGCGAGGCATGCAACCGCATCCTCTACGTGGATGAGTCCGGCGGTTGACGGCGTGGCCGCGCCGCAGGCTCGCAGCCGTCAGCAGTCGACGCTGACGCTGTTCGTCGACGGCGCGTGCCTCGGCAACCCCGGTCCGGCCGGCATCGGCGCGGTGTTTGTCGACGCCGATGGGCGCATCGTCGCGCGGCTGTCGAAGTCGCTCGGGCACGCGACGAACAACATCGCCGAGTACCTCGCGCTGGTCTACGCGCTCAGCTATGCGCAGCGACGCGGGATCGCCGCGCTCGCCGTGAAGACCGACAGCGAGCTGATGGCGCGGCAGCTGTCGGGCGAGGATCAGGTCCGCGACGCGACGCTGCGATTGTTTTACGACCTGGTCACGACGCTTCGGCAAGGGTTTGCGTCCTGCACCGTCGAGCACATCCTCCGCGGCGGCAACGCCGAGGCGGACAAGCTCGCGGGCGCGGCGGCCAAGCGCGTCGGCGACATGTCATTACAAGTCCTCGTGGATTAGCCGGAGGCAGGCCTGGCGATCGCTCCGCCCGCAAGGGCGGGGAGGAAAGTCCGAGCTCCACAAGGCAGCGTACCCCGTTAAGCGCGGGGCCGTCCGTCGCTCGCGACGGATGAGGATTTCCGCCGTAAGGCGGACCCCGTCCATCGATTGCCGGTGGGCGGGGAGAGCCACAGAGACGAGCAGTCCCGCCCGCAGATCTCCGATGGGCGGGATGACGTGAAACGCGGCAATCTCTACGCGGAGCAAGGCCAAACAGTCCGACGCCCGCAAGGGATACGATCGCCTGTCAAACTGTCGGAGAGGTAGGCCGCAGGAGCCTCGTCGCAAGGCGGGGCCCAGATGGATGATCGCTCGTCCGCCGCAAGGCGGGCTGACAGAACTCGGCTTATGGGCTTGCCTCCGGTATTTTTCGACGCGCGGAACCATGTGGTCCGACGTCGGTTACGAGTCCCGCGTCCGGCGTCGCGGAATGGCGCCGGTTTGCGGAATCTCGCTTGACCGGCATAGTGAGGAAGGTTATAATTCAACCCATGTCAACGGCTACGAATAAGCAGGCATTGATCCAACAATTCCGGCAGCACGAGACCGATACCGGCTCCCCTGAAGTTCAAGTTGCGCTGCTGACCAACCGCATCAACTATCTCTCCGGTCACTTCAAGGCGCACAAGAAAGATGTGCACTCCCGTCAGGGTCTGCTCAAGATGGTGAGCGAACGCCGACGCTTGCTGGAATATCTCAAGCGAAGCGACGAGGCCAGCTATAAGCAGCTGATCGAGGCGCTGAAGCTTCGCAAATGATTTTGGGTCGCGTCCTTCCAGGCGTGGACCTGGCCGGGCCTACCTTCTGCATGTTTCTCTCAATGAATGCGGCAATGTGCCGCGCGTCGTTGACCTGCCTGCCGACCAGTTTGTAGGAGTCATTGCATGACACATCGAGTTGCGACCCGGTTAGGTGAAACAGAATTGTCTCTTGAAACCGGGAAGGTCGCCAAGCAGGCTGATGGCGCGGTGATGGTCCAGCAAGGCGAGACGGTCGTCCTCGTGACGGCCGTCTGCAGCGGCAATCCGAATCCGCTCGCCGGCGACATTGTGCCGCTGACCGTTGACTACCGCGAGAAGACGTCCGCCGCCGGCAAGATTCCCGGCGGGTTCTTCAAGCGCGAAGGTCGCCCCACCGAAAAAGAAATCCTCACCGCTCGTTTGATTGACCGCCCGATCCGCCCGCTGTTTCCGCACGGCTTCCAGCACGACGTGCAAGTCATGGCGATGGTGCTCTCGTCCGACGGGGCGAACGATCCGGATATCTTGGCCGTCATCGGCGCGTCCGCGGCGCTGCGGTTGTCCGGCGCGCCGTTCCGAGAGACGATCGCTGCCGTGCGCGTCGGCCTCAACGGCGACCAATGGATCGTGAACCCGACGTACAAGCAGCTCGAGCAGAGTCCGCTCGATATCGCGATCGCCGGTTCCAAGCGGGGCATCCTCTCGCTCGAGGCCGGCCTCAAGGAAGTGCCCGAGCAGCAGGTCGTCGAAGCGCTGCAGTTCGGCTATGACTACATCCTGAAACTCATCGATCTGCAAGAGCAGCTGGCCAGCAAGGCAGCCCAACCGAAGCGCACCGGGTTGTCGATCCGCGAACCGTCCGCCGAGCTGATCAATCAGGTTCGGCAGGCCGTTTCCGGCGAGCTGTCGCAGATCGCGAAGTGGCAGAACAAGGAAGAGCGGGCCAAGGCGCGCGAGCGCATGAGTGCCGCGATGGCGCAGGCGTTTGCCAACGTGCAGCCGGCCCCGGACCCGAAGCTCGTGAGCTTCGCGATGGACACCGTCGAGCGCGAAGCGATCCGCCGGTACATTACGACCAGCGGCAAGCGCGTCGATGGGCGCGGCTACACGGACCTTCGGCCGATCACCAGCGAAGTCGGCGTGCTGCCGCGGACGCACGGGTCGGGCTTGTTCACGCGTGGCGAGACGCAGAGCTTGACCGTCACGACGCTCGGGACCAGCGACGACGAGCAGCTGGTCGAATCGCTCGAGGGCGAGTCGCACAAGCGGTTCAGGCTCCACTACAACTTCCCGCCGTTTAGCGTCGGCGAGGCGCGGCCGGTCCGCAGCCCTGGCCGCCGAGAGATCGGCCACGGGGCGCTCGCCGAGCGCGCGTTGGCGCCGATGATCCCGGCCAAAGACGATTTTCCGTACACGGTCCGCGTGGTTTCCGACATTCTCGAATCGAACGGCTCCTCGAGCATGGCGACCGTTTGCGCCGGCTCGCTCTCGCTGATGGACGCCGGCGTGCCGATCAAAGCGGCCGTCGCCGGTGTCGCGATGGGGCTGGTGAAGGAAGGCGACAAGTTCGCGATCCTCACCGACCTCTCGGGCCTCGAGGATCACCACGGAGACATGGACTTCAAGGTCGCCGGCACGCAGCTGGGTGTGACCGCGATCCAGCTCGACGTGAAGCTCCCTGAAGGTTTGACCGTCGAGCAAACCAAGACGATCCTCTCGCAGGCGAACCCCGCGCGCATGGCCGTGCTCGAGAAAATGGCCGCCGCGATCAGCAAGCCGCGGGAATCGATCTCGCTCTACGCGCCGCGCATCACGACGATCAAGATCAACCCCGAGAAGATCCGCGATGTGATCGGCCCGGGCGGCCGCATCATCCGCAAGATCATCGAGGAAACCGGTGTGAGCATCGACATCGAAGACGACGGCCGCGTGTCGATCGCCTCGAGCGACGCCACCGCCGCCAATCGCGCGATCGAGATCGTCCGCGGGTTGACCGAGGACGTCGAGGTCGGCAAAGTCTACAACGCGCGCGTCAAGCGCGTCACGAACTTCGGGGCCTTCTGCGAGTTGATCCCAACGAACAAGGAAGGCCTCGTGCACGTGTCCGAGCTCGAAAACCGCTATGTGAAAAGCGTCGAGGAAGTCGTGAAGGTCGGTGACGAGTTCAAGGTCCAGGTCATCGAGATCGACGAGCAAGGACGGATCAACCTCTCGAAGAAGCGCGTGCAGGCTGCCGGGTGATCGGCCCGGCCTTGCCAGGAGCTGTACGCGGTCGGTGCGTTGCACGTACCAGCGGGTCGTAACCAGTGCCTCGTGCGAACGGCTCGAAGTCCTTTACAGCTGAAGCTGATCCGTTGATTCCCATGCCGGCCGACGATGAGCCGGCCATGGGTACCCGGCGGAGCAGGCGACGGAGCATGCGCAACGCGACTACGCTAGACGCTTCCGCTCACCGGAACGCCGCGCGCCAAACGGCGCAACCGGGCACGCCCGCACTCCTCAATCGTCTCTTCGCGCTCGCGATCGGCACCGCCGGCCTCTTCCTCCTCCTCGCGCTGGCGACATATCGCCGCAGCGATGTGCCCTTGCTCAGCAGTGCCAGCGGCCGCACGCCCGACTCGATCCGCAATGTCAGCGGCGCTATCGGCGCGTGGCTCGGTTTCCTCTTCCGCGAAGGCATCGGCTACGCCGCGTTTTTCATCCCGGTCGCCTGTCTGCTGGCCGCGCTGCAATGTTGGCACTCGGCGAGCTCGCGCGCGAGCTGGACGTCGAGGGTCATCGCCTTCTTCGCGCTCGTCGCGGGCTCAGCCACGCTGATGGCGCTGGCCGTCGCGGACCCCGCGATGCAGGTGCAGACCGGCGGCTTGCTCGGTTACTTGTTCGCGCAGAGCGGCCGCTATTACCTCGGCGCGATCGGCACCGGCCTGACCGCCGCGTCGGTGATCGTCGTATCGGTCGTGCTCGTCGCCGACCAATTGGCCGTGCTGCAGACCTCGACCGCTCGGATCGCCGGCTGGTGGGCGGCTCGCCGCGCGGCTCGCGCCGCCCAGGCGACGGCCGCGCCGCGGACCATCGAAGCGGTGCGTGAGCGGGCGGCTCGCGGCGTCGAGATCTCCGCGCGGGGCGAGTCTTCGCGCGCCGCGGCCGATGCCGAGTTCGATGAATCAACGTCGACCGCGCCCTCCTCGCCGCGACTGCGCTCGACGGTTGCCCCGAAGCTGAAGACCATTCCCACGCCAACACCGAAACCTCGCCAAGCCACCGGCGGATTCCAGCTGCCGCCGCTCGATCTGTTGCTCACTCCGCCGCCGCCCGCTGAGCGCAAGCTCGAAGACAACCTGCACGTCAACGCGCGCATCCTCGTCGAGACGCTGAAAGAGTTCGGCATCGAGGCCGCGTGCGTCAACATCGACCGCGGCCCGTCGGTCACGCGATACGAGCTCGCCCCAGCACCCGGTGTCAAGATCACGAAGATCGTCTCGCTCGCCGACGATCTGGCACTGGTCATGAAAGCGTCCAGCTGCCATGTCGTCGCACCGATCCCAGGCAAGGGGCTGGTCGGCGTCGAGGTGCCGAACTCCTCGGCGACGATGGGGTATCTGAAGGAAATCATCACCTCGCGCGAATTCCAGAGCCTCTCGTCGCCGCTGGCGCTGGGCATCGGTAAAGACGTCGCGGGCCAGACCGTCGTCGCGAACCTCCAGGACTGTCCGCATCTGCTCGTGGCCGGTGCCACCGGCTCGGGCAAGACCGTGTTTCTCAACAGCCTCTTGACCGGCATCCTCTGCCACGCCAGCCCCGACGAAGTGAAGTTCCTGATGATCGATCCGAAGATGGTCGAGCTCGTGTTGTTCAACAACGTCCCGCACCTCGTCGCGCCCGTCGTCACCGACGCGAAAAAAGCCGCCGCCGCGCTCACGTGGGCCGTGCAGGAAATGGAACATCGCTACCAAATGCTCGCGGAGCTTGGAGCGCGCAACATTGCGACGTATAATCAGAAGGTCAAAGCGGCTCCGCCGGAAGAAGGACGCCAGCATCTGCCGTTTCTGGTCGTGGTCATCGACGAGCTCGCAGACCTCATGATGGTTTCCTCGCGAGAGGTGGAAGAATCGATTTGCCGGCTCGCGCAAATGTCGCGCGCCGTCGGCATCCACGTGATCCTCGCCACGCAACGCCCGTCCGTCGACGTCATCACCGGCGTCATCAAAGCGAATTTCCCCGCGCGCATCGCGTTCCAAGTCGCCTCGAAGGTCGACTCGCGCACGATCCTCGACGTCAACGGCGCGGACAAGCTGCTCGGCCGCGGCGACCTGTTGTTCCTGCGGCCCGGCACAGCAAAGCCGATCCGCGCGCAAGGTGCCTACCTCACCGATAACGAAATCGAGCAAGTCGTGAGCTTCGTCAAGGCGCAACGCGCGCCGACCTTCGATGAGCGGCTGATGGCACAGCCCGAGCGCTCGTCGGACCCGACCGCGATGTCCGGCGACAAAGATGAAATGTACGAAGTGGCCAGACGGCTCGTGATCGAGACGGGGCAGGCCTCGACGTCGCTGCTGCAGCGACGGCTCCGGCTCGGCTACGGCCGCGCGGCGCGGATTTTGGATTTGATGGAACAGGAAGGGATTGTCGGTCCTCCACAGGGCAGCCGCCCGCGAGAAGTGCTCGCGGGCCAACACGCAGGGGACAATCGCGGATGAGCGCACCAAGTGTCGGGGAACAGCTGAAGACGGCCCGCACGAAGCTCGGTGTGACGATCAAAGAGGTGGCGCAGGCGACGAAGATCCAGCCGTGGGTGCTGGAAGCGGTGGAAGCGGATCGGCTCGCGTCGACGATGAGCCCGATCTATAGCCGGAGCTTCGTGTCGGCGTACGCGAAATATTTGCAGCTGGATCCGAAACCGCTGCTGACGGTGCTGTTCCCTGAGGCAGCTCCTGTGCAGGCTGTGGCGGCGAAAGCTAAGGCGGCTCCCGCGAAGACGCGGACCGTCGCTGTGACCGCGAAGGCGGTCGCCGCGGCGACGGCGAAGCGAACGACATCCGCGCCCGCTCGGCCGGCTGTGCTGGCCGAGGTTGCGGAACCGGTCGCCATGCAGACCGTCGCCTTCGAGCGAGCGGTCGAGCCGGTGGATGAAACAGCGGTCGAACTCGCACCGGTTGCGGCTGTCGCGAACCCCGCTGCGCCCCAAGTGCGCGAGTCGCGCCCACGCATCGAGCCGACTGCTCCCATGTGGTCGTGGCCGAAGATCTCCTGGCAAGCGTTGCGGTATCCGGCCACCGTCGCGGCTGGCCTCGTCGCGCTGGTCGCGGTTGTCCGTACGAATCCGTTCCACGCGCTGAGTGCCAAATTCCCGCACCAGCAAGCGAGCGTGTCGGTGAGTATGAAGAAGCCGGCGTCGGCGAAGCAAGAGATGACGGTCCAGCTCGCGTCGGACCAGCCGCTCGAGCTCGCGATCACGGCGCATCGCGCAATGTGGGTTTCGGTGAAATCCGACGGCAAGTTGCTGGCGCAACGCCAGCTCGTGGTCGGGGCGCAAGAAATCTGGCGCGCGAACAAGAAGCTTGAGGTGATTCTCGCGAAGCCCTCGCAGGCCGACGTGACGATCAACGGGCAGGTGATCAACCCGCTCGTCATCGCGCATCGCGGCCGATTGTTGATCACGCACAAGCAAATCGAGGCGATCCCGGAGTTCTGATTCTCGGCGCCGAAAGGGCGCACTGATCGATGACCGCCATGCGTAAACCGACCGTCAACTTGATTAGCCTCGGCTGTCCGCGAACCCTCGTGGACTCCGAGCTCTATTTGGGCCGGCTGGTCAAAACCGGTTTCTCCGTCGTCGAGCATGTCGAAGACGCGGACGTCGCGGTCATCAACACCTGCAGCTTTATCCAAGACTCGATCAAGGAGTCGATCGACACCGTGCTCGACGCGGTGCAGCTCAAGCGGCAAGGGAAGTTGAAGGCTGTCGTCGTCGCGGGCTGCCTGGTGCAGCGCTTCAAGGAAGAGCTGATCAAAGAGCTGCCCGACGTCGATGGGTTCGTGGGCGTCGACGGGTTCGGGGACATCGATGAGGTGGTGCAGCGCGCGCTGAAGGGCACGCCGATCGCGCGGCTTCGTCGACGGCCGGTGACGCCGTATCAAGGCGACCCCGAGCGCGTGGCGCTGACCGCGCCGCACTTCGCGTACCTGAAGATTTCCGAGGGCTGCTTAAAGGGATGCAGTTTCTGCGTGATCCCGAAGATCAAAGGCCCGCTGTCGAGCCGGCCGATCGAGCAGCTCGTCGACGAGGCGAAGCGATTGATCGATGAGCGCGGGGGGAAAGAGTTGATTGTCGTCGGGCAGGACACGTCGGATTACGGTGTCGACATCTACGGCCGGCCGCGCATCGCCGAGCTGCTCGATGCGCTAGCACAGCTCGACGGGCTGGAATGGATCCGGTTGCTCTACTGCCACCCGCGCGGTGTTTCCGACGAGCTGATCGCGGCGATCCGCGACAACCCGCGCGTCTGCCCGTATCTCGACATGGCCATCGAGCACGCCGACGACGACGTGCTCTCGCGCATGAACCGCGGCGTCACGCAGGCGAAATTGCTCGATACGATCGAGCGGCTGCGCGCGCAAATCCCGCAACTGGTGTTGCGCAGCGCGGTCATCGTCGGGTTCCCGGGCGAGACCGACGCCGCGTTCGAGAACCTCCTCGGCTTCGTGCGCCGCGTGAAATTCGAACGGCTCGGCGCCTTCAAATATTCGCGCGAGCAAGGCTCGGCGTCATTCACGTTCCCGGGACAAGTGGCCGACGCCGTCAAGCAAGCGCGCCACGACGAGCTCATGCAAGTGCAGCAGGAACTCTCGGCCGACGTGAACCATCGCTGGCTCGACCAAACACTCGATGTGCTCATCGACGAGCCCGATGCGTCGGACCCGAATGTCTTCCTCGGCCGCATCTACGCCGACTGCCCGGAGGTCGACGGGCTCGTCTACGTCCACAGCCCGGGCCGGCCGCTCGCGCCGGGCACCTTCACGCGCTGCCGCATCACCGAGACGTTCGAGTATGACCTCGCCGGTGTCCCTGTGCAGCCAGCATCCGATCGGGGCTAGTCGCCTCATCAACGGTTTCCGCGATCGCATCACCCGGCGCCGGCTGGCGCGCGCCGCCTCTCGATGAACGTCCCGAACCGCCTCACCCTCTTGCGCGTCATCCTCGCCGGCGTCATCATCGTCGTGCTGCTGCGGCCCGGGCTGCCGGCGAAGCTGTGGGCGATCGGCTTGTTTCTCGCCGCCGTGCTGACCGATTGGCTCGACGGCTACCTCGCGCGCCGCTGGCAGCAGACTACACCGATGGGTGCCTTGTGGGATCCGATCGCGGACAAGGTGCTGGTCATCGGCTTGCTCGCGGTCTTCGCCCACCTGGGCATCGTGCCGCTGTGGATGGTGTTCGTGGTCGTCGTGCGCGAGGCGGCGGTGACGATCGCGCGCGTGGTCGCGCTGCGCCGGCGCGTGGTGATCGCGGCCGCGAAGGAAGGCAAGCAGAAGGCCGCCGTGCAAATGTTCAGCCTGCTGCTGGCACTGATCCTCGTCGCGGCGCGTGAAGCCTCGGCGAGCGAGCGCCTGTTGCACTCGTTGGAAATCGCGATCCTCGTCGGCATGACCGTGACCGTCGTCCTCACCGCCCAATCCGGGTGGCTCTTCTTCCGCCGCAATTGGAGCACCGTGGCCGGCCGCGCCTCGTGACCGGTCGCCCGGATGCGCGCCTTCATCGCCCTCGAGTTGCCCGACTCCGTCCGCGCCACGCTGCAGAGCTATCAGCGCCAGTTGATCGCGACCGGCGCTGATGTGAAATGGGTCGAAGCGGAGAACTTGCACGTGACCATGCGGTTTCTCGGCGAGATCTCCGTCGAGCAATTCGCGGCCGTCGATGAGCTTGCCCGCCGTATCGCGGGCGGGACGCGCACCTTTGATGTGCGGCTGTCGCAGCCCGGCGCGTTTCCGTCGATCCGCGCGCCGCGCGTCGTGTGGATGGGCATCGCCGACGGAGCCGAGACTCTGTCATCCGTCGTTCGCGATCTGGAAGTCGGGCTGGGGACGATCGGGATTTCCGGGGAAGAGCGAGCGTTCGTCCCGCACGTGACGCTTGGTCGGGTGCGGTCGCCGCGCGGGCGTCGTCAGCTCGTCGACGGGATCGAGCAGGCGGATTGGCGCGCGCCGGAGCCGTTTCGCGCCGACGCGCTCACACTCTTCGAGAGCCGCATCAGCTCGGGCGGGCCGGCGTACTCCGTGGTCTCACGCGCGCCGTTTGGCGCGTGACGGTCGACGACGCGGCAGGCGCTCGACGCGGGCGCGCAGCCAGTTCAACGCGATTTGCGCCGCTTGGTGTTTGACGGCCTCGCGGTCGCCACGGAACTGGCAGCGGCGCGTCGTCGTGCCGCGCTCGTCGGCGATCGCCATGTAGACCAGCCCGACCGGCTTGCGCGCCGAGCCGCCGCCGGGGCCGGCGATGCCGGTCAACGACAGGCCGATATCCGCCCCTGCCAGCCGCCGCACGCCAACCGCCATCATCCGCGCGACGGGCGCACTCACCGCGCCATGCGCATCGAGCGCCCGCTCCGGGACGCCGAGCAGCTGCTGCTTCATGCGATTGTGATACGCGACCGTCGACAGCAAGAAGTAGCGGGAGCTGCCGGCCACATCCGTGATGCGATTCGCGACGAGGCCGCCCGTGCACGACTCCGCAGTCGCGATCGTGAGTCCGCGATTCGCGAACGCGCGCCCGACGACAGACTCAAGCGTCTCGTCATCCCGCCCGAACACCACATCACCCAGCCGTTGTCGCAACGCCCGCTCCAATCGATCCAAGATCGCCCTCGCCCGGCGCGGCGGCTCGCCCGACACAGTCAGCCGCACATCAACGCTCATCAAATGAGGGTAGAGTCCGAAGTCGACGCACGCGGGCAAGCCGATGCGCTTGAGCACGTCCTGGATCTGCAGCTCGATGACACCGACGGTCCGCAGCGTGCGCGTCGTGGTCGGCGAACGGCCGGGCAGGCGGAGCAGCCGCGGCAGCACCGAGCGTTCCATCATCGCGCGCATTTCGCGCGGCACACCGGGCATGGCGATGAGGATCGAGCGGCGCAGCGGCAGCCAGATGCCCGGAGCGGTGCCGATGGGGTTGGGCAGCGCCGTCGCGCCCGTCGGGAGCCGTGCTTGTCGAAGCGCGAGGCGATTGAGGCGGCGGCCATGCAGCCGATAGAACGCCCGGATGCGTCGCGCCACGTCGGGGGCCTCGCGAAGTGGGCAGCCGCTGGCGGCCGCGATCGCTTCAACGGTGCGATCGTCGGCGGTCGGCCCGAGCCCGCCGGTGATCAGCAGCACGTCGGCGCGCGCGAGTGATTGGCGGATCGCGTCGATCATCGCGGGCCAATCGTCAGGCACCGCGGTCTGGCGGGCGCAGCGGATACCGGCAGCGGCGAGTTGTCGTCCGAGGAAGGCCGCGTTGGTGTTGACGGTTTGGCCGGTGGTCAGCTCGGTGCCGATGGCGAGCAATTCCGCGTTCATCGCGGCATTATAACACGCCGCGCGCAACCCGGATGAAGCTGGAGATGTAAAATAGCAAAATATAAATTGACGAATATGATGCATCCGCGTATAGTGGGCAGCGATTCGCGCAGCCGCCGCGAATCACGCGCAACACCCTCAGCGCGAGAAAAAAGTTGCGATGGACTCGACAAACGTCTTGTGCCTCAAAAACCGCGCGCGTATAATAAAACTACAATCGGCAACGGAAATGGGACGCGGCAATGTCACTGAGCGGCCAGCAACGAGAGGGCAGAATGGCGGAGAGAGACACGAAGGACAAGGAACGTGAACGAGAGCGGGTTGAGCGGCAAAAAGTCTTGGAAGTGACGCTCAGCCAGATTGAAAAGCAGTTCGGCAAGGGCTCGATCATGCGATTGGGCCAAGATACGGTCTATGATATACCGGCCATTTCGACCGGATCACTGGCAGTGGACTTGGCGTTGGGCATCGGTGGTCTGCCGCGCGGGCGCGTCGTCGAGATTTTCGGTCCGGAATCGTCCGGCAAGACCACGCTGACCTTGAGCGTGATCGTTGAAGCCCAGCGGGCCGGTGGCGCAGCGGCGTTTATCGACGCTGAGCACGCGCTGGATCCCACCTACGCGAAGACCCTTGGCGTGAACCTCGACGAGTTGCTGGTCTCGCAGCCCGACACCGGTGAGCAGGCGTTGGAAATCGCGGAAATGCTCGTGCGGTCCAATGGCGTCGACATCGTCGTGATCGATTCGGTCGCCGCGTTGGTGCCCCGTGCGGAAATCGAAGGCGAAATGGGCGACCAGTTCATGGGGCTGCAGGCGCGATTGATGAGCCAGGCGCTGCGCAAGCTCACCGCGGCGATCTCCAAATCGAAGACGTGCTGCGTGTTCATCAACCAGATCCGCGAGAAGATCGGCGTCATGTTCGGCAACCCGGAGACGACGCCGGGTGGGCGGGCGCTGAAATTCTACTCGTCGGTCCGCATCGACCTGCGCCGCATCGACTCCATCAAGATGAACGACCGCGTGGTCGGCAACCGCGTGCGGGCGAAGATCGTCAAAAATAAAGTGGCACCTCCCTTCCGGCAGGCGGAATTTGATATTCTATTTGATGAAGGTATTTCGCGGGCGGGCAGCTTGCTCGATGTCGGTGAGACCCTCGGAGTCATCCAGCGGCAAGGCAGCTGGATGTCCGTCGACGGCAACAAGCTCGGCCAGGGGCGCGAGAGTGCGCGCATGTTCCTGAAGGAAAATCCAAAGATGATGAAGGAGCTTGAGGAGCGCTTGCGGGTCGCTGGGGCCGCGGCGGTGCCGAAGCCGAAGGAAGTCAAACCACAAGAGGTAGAGGTCGAGGCATGAAATCGCGAGTGCGCGCGGTTGCGGCGGCCGCTAGCTTGGCGGTCGGGGTGCTCTTGTGGCTCGGTGTCGCGGATCGAGGCGCCACCGATATCCGTCCTCCCACCCACGAGTCTGGGACGGTCATGGCAGCCCAGCCCCCCGTGCAGCCGCCCCGCGCACTCGCGGATTCTCTCGAGCGGGCGTTCATGCAAATCGCCGACCAAGTCGGGCCGGCCGTCGTGAGCATTTCCACGGAACAAATCGAGCAGGTGCAGCGATATTTTCGCGTGCATCCGTTCTTCGGGCAAGGGCAGTTCGAGGATTTCTTCCGGGAGTTCTTCGGCGAAGTTCCGCCGCCTGGCCAGCAGGAGTTCCGGCGGTTTGGTCTGGGATCGGGCGTCATTATCGACGAGCGGGGCCTGATCCTGACGAATGAGCACGTCGTGGCGGATGCCGACAAGATCACGGTGACGCTGGCGGACGGGCGAGAATTGTCGGGCGAAGTGAAGGGCAAGGACGCTCGGTCGGACTTGGCGGTCGTGAAGGTCGACGCGAAGAACCTGCCGGTGGCCAGGTTGGGGGACTCCGACACCATTCGCTCCGGGCAGTGGGCGATTGCGCTCGGGAATCCGTTCGGCTTGGTGGGCCCGTCCGGATCCGATTCGCTCGGGACGGAGCCGACGCTCACGGTGGGCGTCATCAGCGCGCTCCATCGTCGGTTGCCGCGCGTCGCGCGGTCCGATCGGGACTATTCGGAGCTGATCCAGACCGACGCTGCGATCAATCCCGGAAACAGCGGCGGCCCGCTCTTGAACATCAACGGCGATGTCATCGGCATCAACGTGGCCATCTTGACGAGCTCGCGGGGATTTGAAGGGGTCGGTTTTGCGATCCCGGTGAATCGGGCTAAAGCGGTGCTGGACGCGTTGATTGAAGGGCGCAAGGTGCTCTATGGGTGGCTTGGGGTCCAGATCCAGGACATCACGCCGGATGTCGGTGAGTACTATGGTGTGAAGGATCGCGATGGAGTGCTCGTCTACCAAGTGTTGCCGGATGGTCCCGCGGCCAGGTCGGGGATCCACGATGGCGACATCATCAAACAATTCGACGGCGCGCCGATCAAAAATTCACGCCAACTCGTCGATGCGGTCAGCCGCACGAAAGTGGGTCGCAAGACACCGGTGGAGGTGTTGCGCGAAGGCAAGCGCGTGACGCTCGATGTGGAAGTCGGAGAGCGACCAAGCGAGACGCAACTGGCGACGACCACCTCGGATGTCTGGCGCGGAATCCAGGTCGCGGAAGTGACTCCGCAGCTGGCCGAGCGCTTTGGGTTGACCGGAGTTGACGGCGGGGTTGTGGTAACCGACGTGGCGCCCAATAGCCCGGCCAGTGAAGCGCATCTCCAGGCGGGCGATATCATCAATGAGGTCAACCGGGTTCCGGTGCAGACGTTGGCCGACTATCGCGCGGCGATCGCGAAGGTGCAAGGCAATGCGCTGGTGCGAACGAATCGCGGCTACGTGGTGGTGAAGGGCGGCCCGTGATCGGGCGGCCGGTTTGCGCCGGCTGCGCGCTCCTGTAAGGCATGAGACGTGCTGGTTGACCGGACGTGGCCATGCGCCGATCTCGATCAACTCCAGCGGGTCGTGTTGACGAGCCAGTCGGCCCGGAACACGCTCGGGCGCTGGCTCGTCGTTACATTCGATTCGGGATTCGATCGATTGCTGAGGTCCGCGCGTATCTCCAGGCGCGCGGCGTGTCCGCCCGAAACGTCGCACACGTGATCGCTGAGCTTCAACGCGCCGGCGTGCTCGATGACCGAGCGTGCGCTGTGCTCCTCGCGCGACATCTGGCCGACCGCGGTTTTTCAACGTCCGCCATCCGACGGCGGTTGGCTGCAAAAGAGATCGCGGAGCGGTTGATTGATGCCGTTCCGGAAGCCAATATGGCCGGGGAAGACGAGAGGCGCGCCCGCTCGCTCGTTGCCTCCCGGCTCATGCGGCGTCACCCCCCTCGGACCCCAGCGGCCGAGCGCCAGCGCCTGGCCCGCTTCCTTTCGCAACGCGGCTTTGATCCTGATATAATCGACCGGGTTCTCGCCGAGCAATTTCCCGAGTAACCGACACCGATGCAGAGCCACGAGCTCCGTACCCGCTTTTTGCAATTTTTCGAGCGCCAGCAGCACACCGTGCGCGACAGTGACGCGCTGGTACCGGCCGGCGATCCCACCGTCTTGTTCACCTCCGCCGGCATGAACCAGTTCAAGGATTACTTCCTCGGCAAACGCACCGACTTGAAGCGCGCGGCCAGCTCACAGAAATGTATGCGCGCCGGCGATCTCGAGCGGGTCGGGCGCAGTGCGAGCCACCACACCTTCTTCGAAATGCTCGGCAATTTTTCCTTCGGCGACTACTTCAAGCGTGAGGCCATCCAGTGGGCGTGGGAGTTTCTCACCGGCACGCTCGACGTGGCGGGCACGCGGCCCAGCCCCAACCGCGACGTCTGTCTCGCGCTGCTCGGCTCGAAACTGTGGGTGAGCGTCTACGAGGAAGATGACGAGGCCGCACAGCTCTGGCGCGAGCTTGGGATGCCGGCGGAGCGCATTGTCCGCTTCGGGCAGGCCGACAACTTCTGGCCCGCGAACGCGCCAACGGAAGGGCCGAACGGGCCATGCGGTCCGTGCTCGGAGATCTACTTCGACCGCGATGGCCAAGTCAACGGCCCGCGATCCGTCGAAATCTGGAACCTCGTCTTCACGCAGTTCAATCGCCTCGACGGCGGTAAGCTCGAACCGCTGCCGCGGCGCAACATTGACACGGGCATGGGCCTTGAGCGGCTCACACGCGTTGTCCAAGCCGTCGAAACGGATTACGAGACCGATCTGTTCCGTCCGATCATCGAGGCGATCGGTCGGCTGCCGCACTCACCGAAAGCCTCGAAGGACGATGCGCTCTACGCGCAGCGGGCGATCGCCGACCACGTGCGCGCGATCACGTTCCTCATCGCCGAAGGCATTCGGCCGTCGAATGAGTCACGCGGCTATGTGCTGCGCATGCTCATCCGCCGCGCCTACCGGCTCGGACTTACCCTCTTAGGCATGGACGCGAAGGCCACGGACAAGCGCAAGACCGGCATCGAACTGCGCGAGGAGCAGACGTTCCTGTGCACGCTCGTCGATTCCGTCATCGAGGCCATGCGCTCGTCGCCGTACCAAGATTTCCTAACGTCTCGGCGAGAGCGCGTCATCCGCGCGATCGCAGAGGAAGAGGAACAGTTCGTCCAGACGCTCGAGCAGGGAACGAATCGGCTCGATGAGGTCATTGAGAAGCTGCGCGCGGCGAAGCAGACCACGATCGCCGGCGAGGATGCGTTCAAGCTCTACGATACGTACGGCTTTCCGCTCGAGCTGACGGTCGACATTGCCAAGGAGCATGGCTTGACGGTCGACCGCGAGCGGTTCGCGAAGGCGCTCAAGGTTCAGCAGGACCGCTCGCGCGCCGGCAGCCAGTTCGGCCAGGGGATTTTCGTGCCGAGTGCCCTTCGGTTGCCCGGCTATACGAAGGCCGAGTTCGTCGGCTACGACCGGATCGAATCCGACGCGACGGTGAAAGGGATTTGGAAGGGCGACCAGTGGGTTTCGAGCGCCGCCGAGGGCGATGAGGTCGCGATCGTGCTCGACCGTTCGCCGTTCTACGGCGAGGCGGGCGGCCAGGTCGGCGACCAGGGGATGATCGAGACGCCGAAGGGGTTGGCGCGCGTGGGCGATACGAAGTGGGCGGATGACTTGCTCATCCACCAAGCGCGCATCGAGCGCGGGCAAGTGGCGGTCAACGAGCCGGTCCGCGCGCGCGTCGACGAGGTGCGGCGCCGCAAAGTCGCCTCGAGCCACACGGCGACCCACCTGCTGCACTGGGCGCTGCGCAGCGTGCTCGGCCCGGAGACCGCGCAGGCCGGCTCGCTCGTCGAGGCGGAGCGCATCCGGTTCGATTTCTCCGCGAGCGGCGGACTGCACGACGAGCAGCGGATGAAAGTCGAGCAGCTCGTCAACGACAAGGTGCGCGCGGGCGACGCGGTGCACACCGACGTGATGCTGATTGATGAGGCCAAACGCTCGGGCGCTGTCGCACTCTTCGGCGAAAAGTACGGGCAGCACGTGCGCGTTGTGACGATCGGCGGCTACTCGAAGGAACTGTGCGGCGGCACGCACGTGTCGCAGACCGGACCGGTGGGTACACTGCGCATCGTCGCCGAGAGTTCCGTGGCCGCCGGCACTCGCCGGCTCGAAGCGCTCATCGGCGAGTCGGCGCTTGATCGGCAGCAGCATGACTCGCTGTTGCTGACGCAAGCCGCTCAGCGACTCAGCCGTCCGGCGCAAGACATCCTCACGGGCATCGATGAGATGCTGCAGCAGCTCTCGAGTTCCGAGAAGCAGATCCGATCGTTGAAGCAGGAACTCGCGCGGTTCCAAGCGAAGCAACTGGTCGCCGAGGCCAAGCGCATCGATGGGATCCTCTTCGTCAGCGCGCAAGTCGATGGTGCTGATCGTGACTTGCTCGCGGCGCTCGCCGATGCCGTGCGCTCGTCGCTGACGAGCGGGGTGGCACTGCTCGCGTCGGCGCAGCCGTCGTCGGTGGCGTGGGTGCTCGCGGTCACCGGCGACCTGGTCAAACGCGGCTGGCACGCGGGCCAGTTGCTCAAGCCGATCGCGGCCGTGACGCAGGGTGGCGGGGGCGGCCGGCCGGAGTTCGCGCAAGCCGGCGGCAAAGATCCATCGCGGCTCGGCGAGGCGCTCGTGCGAGCGGAGCAGGTGATCCGGGAGGCGGCCTCGCGGGAGGCTGGAAGCGGCACGTCGAAGGGCGAGGGCACGCAGACACGATGAAGATCATTTCGACGACGGGGCAAGAGTGGCAACGGCTGTGCGCGCGGCAGCTCGTGCGCAAGCGGCAGGTCGAAGAGCGCGTGGCCGCGATCCTCTCGGACGTCCGCCAGAGCGGCGATGAAGCCGTGCTGCGCTACACCCGGCGGTTCGACGGCGTGCGGCTGACCGCGAAGCAGCTGCGCGTGACCGAGGCCGAGACCTCCGGCGCGTTCCAACACATCGATCCCAATTTGATCTTACACTTGAAGGCCGCGATCCAAAACGTCCAGCGGTTCTACAGCAAGCCGCGGTTGAAGCCGGTCCGCATTGTCGATGACGACGGCGTGTTCCTCGCGGAGAAATTCGACCCGATCGACCGCGTCGGCGTCTATATTCCGGGCGGCACCGCGAGCCTCGTCTCGACGGTGTACATGACCGTCATCCCGGCGCGGCAGGCGGGCGTGGGGCAAATCGCCTTGACGACACCGCCGAGAGAAGACGGCAGCATCGACCCGAACATCCTCGTGGTCGCGAGCCTGCTGCACGTCGATGAGATTTACAAGGTCGGCGGCGCCCAAGCGATCGCGGCGATGGCGTACGGCACCAAGACGATCCCGAAGGTCGATAAGGTGATCGGCCCCGGCAATCCGTATGTGACCGAAGCGAAGCGGCAGGTGTTCGGCGTCGTCGACATCGACACGATCGCCGGCCCATCCGAGGTTGCGATCATCGCCAACCACCACGCCAACCCGCAGTTCGTCATCACCGATCTGCTGGCGGAGGGCGAGCACGCGGGTGGGCTCTGTTTCCTGATCACGACGTCGAAGACGCTCGCGAAGCTCGTACGCAAGCAAATACCGTCGGGTTATTGCATCCTCGTGAAAAATCTCGACGAAGCGGTGGATGTCGCGAACGAGTTGGCACCGGAACATCTGGAGATCATGGTGAAATCGCCGAAGAAGCTGCTCAAGCGGATCCGCCACTCGGGCGCGATTTTTCTGGGGTCGTACTCGCCGGTGACGGTCGGCGACTACATGGCCGGCCCGAGCCACGTGCTGCCCACCGGCGGCGCGTCGCGGATTTTCTCTGGCATCGGCGTCGACGATTTCATCCGCAAGACGCACGTGATCTCGTATACCAAGAGCGCGCTGGAGAAGGTGCGCGATCCGATCGAGCGGCTGACGACGCTCGAGGGGCTGCCGCGGCACAATGACGCGATCCGTGTCCGATTAACCCCGCACGCGTAACCGACATGCCGACACGATCCGCGACCATCACGCGCACGACTAAGGAAACCGATATCCGGCTGCGATTGAAGCTGGACGGGCAAGGGACGTCGACGGTGAAGACCGGGCTGCCGTTTCTCGACCACATGGTGACCCTCGTCGGTACGCACGGCGCGTTCGACTTGACCGTCACCGCGCGCGGTGACCTCGATGTCGACGTGCACCACACGAATGAAGACGTCGGCTTGGTGCTTGGCGAAGCGCTGCTCAAGGCGCTCGGCGACCGCAAGGGCATCAGTCGGTTCGGGTGGGCGTACGTGCCGATGGAAGAGGCGTTGGTCCGCGTGGCGCTCGACTTGTCCGGCCGCTCGCGGCTCGCGCTGCGCGACCAGCGGCCTGGGCGGTCGCGGCTGCGCGGCTCGGGCACCGAGTACCAGTGGGTCGATTTCGAACACTGGCTCGAATCGCTTGTGCGTGCCGGGAAGATGACCGTCCACGTCGATATCTTCGCGGGCGCCGACTTCCACCACACCTGCGAGGCGGTCTGCAAAGCCCTCGGCCGCGCGTTGCGCCAAGCCGTGCAGCGCGACGCGCGCGTGCGCGGTGTCCCGTCATCGAAGGGCCGCCTCTAGCGTCCGACATCCCCGGACGAGGCGCGCTCCCTGCGCGGCCCCGTCGCGCACGTTTCCTATTGCCATCATCGGCGGCGTCAACGTGGCGCCAGGAGTCCATCACGATGTTCGCTGAAGTCGTCGTCAACCTTCCGCTCGATCGGTCATTCGACTACGTGGTCCCCGACGAGCTGCGCCGGCAAGCGCGCCCGGGCGTGCGCGTGGTCGTGCCGTTCGGCCACCGGCGACTGATCGGCTTCATCGCCGCACTGCGCGACCGCAGCGCCATCGCGCACCCGAAGGCGATCGCGCGCGTGCTCGACGAGACGCCGATCCTCGACGAGCAGGAGCAGTCGCTCGCGCGCTGGATGGCCGGGCGCTACGGCTGTAGCCTCGGCGAAGCGTTGTCGGCGATGGTTCCACCGACGCTGAAAGCCACGAGCGGGCGCGGTGTGGCGCAGCCGGCGGCTACGGCGATCGAGTCGTCAAGCGAGCCGGCGCATATCTCCGATCCGTTGCGTCCACTCACCGACGAGCAGCGGCCGGCGTTCGACGCGATGCGCGACGCGTTGCAGGCCGATCGCCACCGCGTCATGCTGCTGCACGGCATCACCGGCTCGGGCAAGACCGAGCTCTACCTGCGCGCGATCGCCGTGGCCCTCGAGCAAGGCCGATCAGCCCTCTGCCTCGTCCCGGAAATCGTCCTCACCCCGCAAGCCGTCGATCGCTTCCGCGAGCGGTTCGGGCCGAGTGTTGTGCTGTGGCACAGCCGCTTGAGCGCCTCGCAACGGCACGCCGCGTGGCGCGACATGGCCGCGGGCCGCAGCCGCGTCATCGTCGGCACGCGCTCCGCGGTCTTTGCACCCCTGCAGCGCATCGGCCTCATCATCCTCGACGAGGAGCACGACCCGTCGTACAAGCAAGACCAAACCCCTCGCTACCACGCGCGCGACGTGGCCATCGAACGCGCGCGGCTGGCGAATGCGCTGGTGGTGCTGGGCAGTGCCACCCCATCAGTCGAAAGCTTCTACCGCGCGACGAAGGGCGACTATCAGCTGCTCGAGCTGACCAAGCGCGTCGAGGGTCGCAGCCTGCCGCCGGTGGAGCTGATCGACATGCGCCAAGAGTTTCTGCGCGGCCGGCGCATGCAGCCGCTCTCACCCAAGCTGCAAAACGCACTCGAGCAAGCGGCGGAGCAGCACGAGCAAGCGATCCTGTTGCTCAACCGCCGCGGCTTCGCGCGCGTCATCGCGTGCCCGGCGTGTGGGGTCGTGCAAAGCTGCAGCCAGTGTTCGGTGCCGCTCATCTACCACACGCGGCCGCCAAAACTCTTGTGCCACTACTGCGGCGTCTCGCGCACACCGCCGGAGATTTGCCCGGCGTGCGACAAGAGCTACGTGCGCTTCCGCGGCTCGGGCACCGAGCGGATCGAATCCGAGCTGCATCGGTTGTTCCCGTCGTCGAACATCGGGCGCATGGACAAGGACACCACGAAGGGCCGCGACATGCATCGCGAGCTGTACGATGCGTTGAAAGCGCACACGATCGAGATGCTCGTCGGCACGCAGATGGTCGCGAAGGGCTTCGACTTGCCCAAGGTGACACTCGTCGGCGTGGTCTCGGCCGACACATCGCTGAACCTGCCGGACTTTCGCGCGGGCGAGCGGACGTTCACGCTGCTGACCCAGGTCGCGGGCCGAGCGGGCCGCGGCGATCGGCCCGGGCAAGTGCTGGTGCAAACCTATTGCCCCGAGCATTACGCGATCCAAGCCGCCTCGCGGCACAACTATCGGCAATTCTACGACGCGGAAATCGAGATCCGCCGGCGGTCGCAACTGCCGCCGTTCGCGGAGCTCGTCGAGCTGACCGTGCAGGGCAAGGATGCGGACGCGGTGCGGGGTGCGACGGAGGAGTTGGCAAAGACGCTGCGCGTGTTGCTGCGCGGGAAACATGTGACCGTGCTCGGGCCGGCACCGCATCGCGTGGAAACCATTCGCCACATCGTGCGATGGCGGCTCGTGCTGAAAGCGGCATCGTCGTCGACGATTATGGACGCGGTGCGCAGCGCGGTCGGTGAGAGCCGGCGGTTCAAGGGTCTGCCGGTCGCGATCGACGTCGATCCGTTGTAAAACGGTCGTTGGTCGAGTCCGTAGAAAACCAAAAGAGTGACGGGGTGCTTCCCGCCACTCTTTTTTACCACAACCGACCGATTGCCCGGACTGTTACGTGGTGAAGCCTTTCTTGATCGTCCCGAGCGCGTCGAGGTTGCGCAGGCCTTGCTGGGCTTCGAGGTCGTTGGGGGCAAGCGAGATGAGCCGCTCGAAGCACTGCCGCGCGCGGACATCGTCGCTGCGGCGCATGCACAGGCGCGCCATCTTGCGCAGCGCGGGCAAATGGTTCGGATCGACGCTCAGCAGCTCTTCGTAGGTCGCGAGTGTGGCGTCTTCCAGGTGCGCGCGCGAGAGTGCCGTCGCGAGCTGCATGCGCAGGCCGCGCGAGCGCGGTTGCAGCAGCAACAACCGCTCGTACAACTGGATCGCCTGGCCGTACTGGCCTTGCATCGCGCACAACCCGGCCCAGAGTCGCAGAGGAATACTCATCATGAGCAGCGCGAACCGGCTGATCAGCGACGGCGGATGCTGCTGATTGTATTTCTGCGTGGCCAGCCGCAGATAGCGCCGGGCTTCGGTCGCGTCGGGCGACTGGCGGATGACATAGGCGAGCAGATCGATCGCGTACTCGTGGCTGCCTTGCGAATACGCTTGGATGCCTTTGTCGAAGTACGGTTGGAGCGAGGCCGTGACTTGTTGCGGGGCAGCAGCCATGGCGTATTATGGGTCGCGCGCCGACCGAGTGTCAATCACTTGCAAATCTTTGTAGCGTGTCCTATCGGAGGTTCGGCGCGGGGTCATGCTCCGCGGGGCGCTCGCGCCGGCCCACCGCGCCGGCGCTCGCTCGGATGCCGCCGCCCGCTCGTCGCCACGCTTATCCTGGAGCGACACCCTGGTCGCGTGCGGCGGCATACGCCCGCTCCGCATGACCCCTCGCCTCACCACAGACAGCGAAACTAAGTCACCCATGCATTCTCATGCCGGCTCGCGCTCTGCCGCGCCTTGCAATTCTCCGGATCGCCGTTAGAATAGCCACCAGTATCGCGTCAATTGAAGCCAACTGTCCGATTGATACACATCCACCATGCATGCTACGGCACGCAGACCGCGAGTTGCGCCGATTGGAGCCGCATGCGCATTCTGTTCTTCGGCACGTCCGCGTTCGCGGTGCCGATCCTTGAGCGACTGGTCGACCGAGGCCACGCCGTGGTCAGCTGCGTGACGCAGCCGGACCGCCCGCAGGGGCGCGGCCTGAAGCTGAAGCCCTCGCCGGTGAAAGCTGCGGCGATGGCGCGTGCGCTGCGCATCGACGAGCCCGAGCGCTTGCGCGAGGCCATGCCCGGCTGGCGCGCGCTCGACCCGGAGCTCGGCGTGGTCGTCGCGTACGGCCGCATCCTCTCCGCAGACTTGCTCAGCCTTCCGCCGCACGGCATGTTCGGTGTGCATCCGTCGCTGCTGCCGAAATATCGCGGCGCGAATCCGATGGGGGCCGCGATCCTCGCCGGCGAAACCGCGACGGGTGTCACGATCTTTCGATTGAACGCGCGCATGGACGCGGGCGAGATCGCGCTGCAGCGCCAGGTGGCGATCGAGCCGAATGAAACCACCGGAGCGCTCTCGACGCGGCTGGCGGACCTCGGCGCCGAGCTGCTCGTCGACGCGGTCGATCGCCTGGCCGCCGGCAGCCTGACGCTCAGCGCGCAAGACGACTCGCAAGCTACCTTCTCGTCGAAGATCAGCAAGACCGATGGCCGCATCGATTGGACGCGGTCGGCCGAGACAATCCATCGGCTCGTCCGCGCCGCCACCCCGTGGCCCGGCGCGTGGACGATGTGGCACGGCGAGATGCTGAAGCTCTGGGACGCGCAGCCAGCGTCGTCGACGACATCAGCGGCGCCGGGCACCGTGATCAACGCCGAGTCGGACGGAATATCGGTCGCGACCGGGCAGGGCGCCTTGGTCGTTCGCGAGCTGCAGATCGCCGGCGGTCGGCGCGTCTCGGTACGGGAATTCCTGACGGGCCATCGAATGAACGCAGGAGACATACTTGGCAGCTGATCGCATCGATCCGTGTGGAAGTTGGTGTCGCCCGTGTCGTTGTCGGGTAGCTTTCCGCATGTTTCAGCGCATGTTGCGGGCCGCGGCCCAAGGTGCCGATGCCTGAGCTGCGCAAGGACCCAGTGATCGGTCGGTGGGTGATCATCTCCACCGAGCGCGCCAAGCGGCCGATGGATTTTTCCGCGTGGCGGCCGGGCGAGACCGTCGACCCTGATCAGTGTCCATTCTGCATCGGCCGAGAAACCCAGACCCCGCCGGAAATTTTCGCGGTCCGCGATCCCCAGACCCGACCGAATACGCCGGGGTGGCGTGTGCGCGTCGTGCCGAGCATTAAGCCGATCCTTCGCATCGAAGGCGAGTTGAACCGCCGCGCGCAAGGCATGTACGACGTGATGAACGGCATCGGCGCCCACGAAGTGATCATCGAAACGCCGGAGCACGTCGCGAACCTCGCCGACGTGTCCGTCGAGCAGATCCGCGAGTCGTTGCGCGTGTGCGTGCGTCGCATCCGCGACCTCGAGCAAGACGAGCGGTTCAAATACGTCCTGTGGTTTAAGAACTACGGGCTCGCCGCCGGTGCGGGCCGCATCCCGCACGCGCGCTCGCAGCTGATCGCAACGCCGGTGGTTCCGAAGCGAGTGAAAGATGAGCTCTCGGTCGCGCGCCGCTACTTCGACGACAAAGAGCGCTGCCTCACGTGCGACGTCATGGCGCAGGAGCGCGACGCGCGCGAGCGCATCGTGCTCGAATCGCGCCACCACGTCGCCGTCTGCCCGTTCGCGTCGCGGTTTCCGTTCGAGCTGATGATCCTGCCCAAGCGCCACCAAGCCGATTTCTGGGCGATGCTCCCCGAAGAGCTGGACGACCTGGCCTCGGTCATGAAGCTCACACTCGCGCGCTTGAAGATCGTGCTCGACGACCCACCCTACAACTTTGTCCTCCACACCGCGCCGTTCCGCCGGAAGCGAGCGAAAGTCGGCTATTGGAAGACGCTCGACGAGGACTACCACTGGCACATTGAGCTGATCCCGCGCCTCACGCGCGTGGCGGGGTTCGAGTGGGGCAGCGGCTTCTACATTAATCCGACACCGCCCGAGGAGGCGGCGCGCTACCTGCGCGACGCGCTCGCCGAGGCGGGCACGGCGCTGTCGACGGTCGAGTCAGGCGAGGCGCATGTCTGAGCTGCGCCGCGACCCGATCATCGGGCGCTGGAACATCGTCAACACCGACGAGCCCGTCGGCCCCGAAGGGTTCGAGATCGAGCGGCGCCCATTGGCGCGCACGGTGTGCCCGTTTTGCCCGGGCAACGAGCGGCTCACACCGCCGGAAATCTACGCGGTCCGCGGGCCCGACGCGCGGGCCAACGAGCCGGGCTGGTCGCTGCGCGTGGTGCCGAATAAGTTCCCGGCGCTGCGCGTCGAAGGCGAGCTGCAGCGTCGCGGCCTCGGCCTCTACGACCTCTCGAACGGTATTGGCGCGCACGAGGTGTTCATCGTACCGCCCGACCACGAGAAGCAAATGGCCGACCTCACCGTCGAGGAGCTCGACGCCGTGCTGCAGGCGTTCGCGATGCGCTCGCTCGATCTGCGCGGCGACAAGCGGCTGAAGTACACGCTGATCTTCAAGAACTACGGCGTCGCGGCGGGCGCGTCGCTCGAGCATTCGCACTCGCAGCTGATAGCACTCCCGATCGTGCCGAAGCGGGTCGCGGAGTGGCTCAAAGGTGCCGAGCGGTACTTCGAGTTCCGCGGCCGCTGCCCGTTTTGCGACATGATCCAGCAAGAGCAGGGTGATGACGCGCGCATCGTCGGCGAGAACAAGAGCTTCCTCGCGCTGTGCCCGTTCGTGTCGAGCTTCCCGTTCGAAGTGTGGCTGCTGCCGAAAGTCCACAGCCCGCACTTCTCACAGATGACGCCCGACGGCAGCCGCGATCTGGCGCGGATGTTGCGCGACGTGCTGCTGCGCTTGCGTGTGTCGCTCTCCGACCCGCCGTACAACTTTGTCATCAATACCTCGCCCATCGAGCCGCGCGAGCGCGACGAGTACCACTGGCACCTCGAGCTGATCCCGAAGCTCACCAACGTCGCCGGCTTCGAGTGGGGCACCGGCTTCTACATCAACCCGACCCCGCCCGAATTCGCCGCCAAAATCCTCCGCGACGTCCGTTTGCCCGCATAGCGCAGCGCGCGGCCGTGCGGCTGGACAGCCATTATTGGCCTCTGATCTGCGCGATCTCTGCGTGCGCGAATCAGCTCGTAAGTGTTGTTAGAAGCCCCCGCTGTTGCCAATTGTCGCAATTCTTGTGGCAATCCGCATCTTCACGTGATGCGTATCAATCCCGCTGCACCTCATTTAGATTCCCCTTTGCGCAGGCTTTGCGGATCATGGGGTCGCTGAATCTTGCTGCATTTCGCATAAGGTTCTATCCGTAGCTATCGACGAGCGTCGTCAGGTAAGCTTCTTGTAAGAAGCGGAATTTCGAGAAGGGCAAACTCGTCGCAAGGCGAGGACGCAAAGCTACGGATCCGACATCGGATCGCCGGGCTGCCGAAGAAGAAGCGGCACCCCGGCGTTTTTGTTTGGTCGCGGTCGGCACGGAGACAGGATGCGGCGTAGCACGGTCCTCAAGGTCAAGACGTTTCACGCCGCGAAGCGGCGCTTCGTTGCGCCGATGTCCATGCGACCCGCATCGAGCATCCGGCCCGACGCCCCACGCACCCCCGCGGGTCCTGGCTGCCAATATCTCGTTAGGAAACTGGCGCTTGAGGCGCTCCCGACCTCATGAGCCGGACGGCCGGCGGGCGGCTCATACGCTGGTCGGCCATGTTGCTCGTCGCGCTGGGCATGTCCACCCCGGCTTTTTCCGCGAACCCCAAGCCCGCGACTGATCAATTGCAACTCAACGCGCTCTCCGACTCCGCCGTCGTCTTTTCGGCCAGCGGCTCCGGCGGCAGCGGCGCGCCGCCACCGTGCAACGCGCCGACCGTGAAGGTCTCCCCGAACACCATCACGATTACGCGCGGCAACGCTGCGACCTTTAGCTGGACTAGCACAAACGCGACGTCCGCCCAGCTCGTGGGCGTCGGAGGCCGCCCAATCAACGGCAGCGAAACAGTCACGCCGATGACCACGACGACTTACACGATCCAAGTGAGCAACGCGTGTGGCAGCAACAGCGACTCCGCGACGGTGACGGTGAATAATCCTCCCCCGGCGGCGCCAGCGACCTACACCCTCGCCGGCGACGCGGAAGTCGGGGCCACCGGGCAGCGCATTGCCGGCGCCACGATCACCGATGGTCCGAACAGCACGACGACCGCGTCCAACGGCACGTTCCAATTCACCGGCATCCTGGCCGGCAGCACCCACACGCTGTGCTTCAGCTATCCCACACACGTCGCGCCGTGCCAGACGTTCACGAATGTTCAGGCGGACAATCACAGCATCGTCTTCAGCGCCGCGCCGAAGCCGCCGCCGAGCCACCACGTCGACGTCCTCGCCACGTGGCCCGACAAGAGTGCGGCGTCGGTGCCCGTCCAAATCGTCCAGGGCAGTGTCGTCAAGGCCAGCGGCACGACGCATGCCGGGCCGTACATGCTGTCCGACGGCGACTACACGCTGGTCGTGAATCCGCCAGCCGGCGTCGCGGTCCTATCGGGGGCCGGAGCCTTCAAGCTCCTGAGCGATATGACGCTCTCGGTCGCGTTGAATCACATGCCCACCGGCTCGCTGAATCTGTCACCGCTGACCGGGCCGGCGACGCTGACGGTCACGGGCAATATCTTCAACAGCGATGCCGACGGCGGCACCATCGTTGGGTGGGATTGTGGCAATGGGACGAGCGGGGCCGGCCCGGTCGTCACCTGCGTGTATCCCGCGGCTGGTGTCTATACGTTCACCGCCACGATCCGCGACAATCAGGGAGCGGTTATCACGCTCAAGCAGATGATTACAGTCGACGCGGCGCCGCCACCTCCGCCGGCCCCCGTCAACCAAGCCCCGACCCTGAGCTTAGCGTATCCCGCCAATCAGCAGCTCGATGCCACGGGCCAGGTCCAGGCGACGATCACCGTAGCGATTGCGGACGATCACCTCCCGAATCCGCCCGGCGCGCTGACGACGAGTTGCACGGCGAAGACTGGTTCGGACACCGTCCAACGAATTGATGCGACGACCTATCGCGTGACGCTGATGGGGACGGGCTCGCGCACCGTGCTCTGCCAGGTCACCGATGGCGCGCTCAGTGTCAGCCGCAACGCGAACTTTGTGGTGACCGCGGCGCCGCCGCTGCCCAGCCCGCAGGTGACCATCACCGGCCGCGTCGTGTGGGACGCCAGTGCGCCGACACCCAATGCCCGAGTGAACGGGGCGCAGGTGCAGTTCCATGCGTCGACGTTCGGCCTGCCCCCGATCTTCCAGCAGATTTCCACGGATAGCCAAGGCGTCTACACCGTCACGGTGTCCAGGCCCGGCAGCGGATTGCAGGGGCCGCAATCATGGCTTGGGCAGATCACTCCCACGGTAGCGCAGGCCACGGTCAGCCCCTTGGTGCAGTCGGTGAGAATCGACAGCTCCTCGCCGGACATGCTCACCATGCAAGATTTCGTGGCGCACTTCACGGCCCCGTCCCCGCCTGTCGACAAGCCGCCGACCCTGACGCTGACGGCGAATCCCGCGAGCCTGGTCTTCGCCACGCCGAACGTCAGCAGCCTCATTACAGTCAGCCACATCGTCGACGAAGATCCGTCGTTGGTCACGGTCAGCTGCGCGGCCGTCGACGGCCCGCAACAATTCACCGTAACGAAGCTCAGCACCCCACCGTTGACGTGGAAAGCGATCTTCTATCAGGGCCACGCAACCAAGCCGTACACAATCACGTGCACCGCGGTCGACAAGGCCAATCAGAAAACGCCGGCGAGTGTGACGGTCATGGTGCAGCTGCCCGCGCCGGTACAACGTTTCATCACCGGTCGCGTGGTGTGGGGCCAAGGTACGATGGGCGTGGCCAACGCCACGGTGCAATTGTTTGGCGTCTCCGCGCTGTTGCAAAGCACGCAAACCGACACCGCCGGCGCGTTCAGTTTCTACGGCGCGTTTGCCAACGGCACGTACCCTGTGCAGGCGAGCATGCCGCAGCCAGGCATCGCGACGATGCGGCCCGTCCAACAAACGGTCACGATCACGGCCACCTCGCCCGATTTTGTGGCGCTGACGGCGCCGTTCCGTGCGTTTCCGCTGGCGCCGACCATCTCGCCTAACGGCGGCACGTTTCAAGACTCGGTCAGCGTAACATTGGCGGCGAAGGTGGCGTTCGACGAAGACATCCATTACACGCTCGACGGTACTACTTCGACATGCGCCTCTGCGAGTTATCAGGGGCCGCCGTTCAAACTCACCCTCACCCGTACCACGACGGTCAAGGCCGTGGTGTGCCTCGCCGGCGGCGACGCGGTCAGCCCGGTTGCGACGGCGGCCTTCACGATCACCGCGACCGCCGCGAACAAGCCGCCGGTGGTGCAATTCGTCAGCCCGCATGACGGCCAAGCCTTCACCACGCGCGATACGATCGCGATCAAGTTCACCGCCGCCGACCCCGACGGCACGATCGCGGACGCCTATTACTGGTTCACGCCGCCCAGTGGCGCATTTCTACCGGTCATCCATGCGACCGAAGGCACATTCAAGCCGGCGGATCTGCAAGTGGGCACGTACCACATCACCGCGAAGGCGATCGACGACAAGGGCGAGGCGGCGTCGGTCACCATCGCCTTCACCATCACGGCGGCCGACGTGCCGCCGGTCGACCACCCGCCCACGTTTAACCTCCCCGCGCCCCCCGCGAGCCTGGTTTTCGTGAGTCCGAGCGTCAGCAGCCTCATCACGGTGGACAAGCTCGTCGACGAAGATCCCGCGTTAGTGAGGGTCGGGTGTCTGGCCGCCGCCGGCCCGACAGAGTTTCCGGTGTCGAAGCTCACCACCCCGCCGCTGACGTGGCGGGCGGTCTTCTACCAAGGTAGCGCCACCACGCCGTACACGATCACGTGCACGGCGATCGACAAACTCAATCAGAAAACCTCGGCAAGTGTGACGGTCCCGGTAGCACCGCCCACCGACCCACTCCCGACGGCGCGCTTCACCGTGAATCGGACGGCTGGATTCTCGCCGCTGACCGTGCAAGTATACGCCAGCGCCTCGACGGGCAAGACACTGACCTACGCGTGGGACTGCGGCAACGGCACCACGGCGACCGGCGTCAAGGCGGCATGCACGTATCCGACCTCGCGCGTGGATCCGTATGACCTTACGCTCACCGTCACCGATGCGAACCAAAAGACCGCGACCGCGTCCCGAGCCATCACCGTGCTTGCCAGCACGCGGACGCTCACCGGCCGCGTGCTCTGGGCGCTGGGGACGCCCAACGCCGGTAAGGGTCTTGACGGGGTCACCATTACGCTGCAAGCTTCGGCCGCGCCGGTGCCCACGCATACCGTGAGGACCGCCAACGGCGGCCTCTACTCGATTCCCGGCGTGCCGCTGACGGGTTATACGCTCACGCCCACACTCGACCAGGTCGCATTTACGCCGGCGTCCCAGGTGGTGCTACTCACCCGAACCTCGCCTGAGCCGGTGCCGGTCGGGGACATCCTCGCCAAACCGCTCAGTCCGTCGTCCAATCAGCCCGCCAAGCCGCCAACGAGTCCGCCTGTATCGGATCCCGGCTGTGTGCTCACAGCACCAGCGACGGTGGCGCCGGGTGCTTCAGCGACCGCGACTGTCAACTGCGGCACGTTGACGACGAGCGCGTGGGTAGGTCTGTTCGAGCCACAGGAGTCGAACAACACCCGCTATGTCCGGTTTGGATACGTGAGACACAACCTGGCGACCTTCTCCGCCCCGCGTCTCACCGGCTCAGAGACACACCACGCCTACGATCTGCGATTGTTCAAGCAGGGCTACAATGCCGCTGCTCGCACGCCACTGGTGGTCGCTGCGACCACGACCGTCCCACCGCCTCCCACTTCCGGTCCGGGCGACGGTTGCAGTGCGGATGGAGCAGCAACGCCGCCAATAAATCGGTCGTCGGCTGGGCCGCTGCTAAACTTTTCCGCCATACCGACGACCGTGACAGCCGGCCAGTCGGTCACGTTCTCGTGGAATAGCGTCGGAGCGGTGAGCTGCGAATGCTTTGGTGGGCAAGGCACGAGTTGGCCCGGCGCATGCGCGATGCGCGGTACTCTGACGATTACACCCCCTTCGACCGATGCCTACACACTCAAGTGCACGGGCAGCAATGGAATCTCATCCACGAAATCGGCGGACATTCGCGTTGACGCCACGACGACGCACCAGACCCAGATAGCACGGCTCACCAGCATCTTGCTCGGAGGCCTTCAGAGGTACAAGGCTAGCGATCCCGCGCAGCGGTCTCAGCAGCTCGCCGCACTGCGCGCCATCGCGAAAGAGCGGGCCGGACATTTGACGGCGCTATTGGACGAGGATCCCGCAGCTTTCTTGAAAAGCGCGCTTCCAGCCGAAACCGTCGCGCATTTTCCGCCGGAGATGCGCAATGACATCGAAGCGTACCGAACTGAGAACGGCATCATTCAGGTGCAGGTAGCGGACGACTTTGCGGGAAATCAGAGTCGCACAGAGTATGTGCTCCAAAATGCCGGAGGGACGGCATGGGTGCTCCATTTAGCCTCGCAATTGATGCCAGCCCTCTCTCCGGGTGACAGCCTGCAAGTCACCGGTGTGTCGATCGGCTCAGAGATGGCGGTGTCAGATGCCGTCCACTCTTATCGGACGATCAGGACGGCGGCTGCGAGCTCGGACACCGAAGGCGAACAAAGGACAATCGCGGTTCTGGTGAATTTCCAGAACAATCCCTCTCGACCATTCTCTCAGCAGGATGTTCAAAGCTCATTTCAACAGGTCGACGCGTACTATCGCGAAAACTCGTATCAACGCGTTTCATTCAACACCACTGTCACGGACTGGCTGACGCTTCCAAAGGAGCCGGATGGCTGTCCCAGTCCCAGCGACGCAACCTTCGTTCAGCAGGTCATCAACCTCGCCGATCCGCAGGTCGTTTTCACAAACTACGATCGTCTCGTCATCATGCTCCCATACAATGCGGCTTGCGGGAGTGCAAACAAGGAAGGACAAGGAGTGATAACAGGAAAACAGACCTATGTGACGGCCGATGGGCCGGCGCGTTTCACGGTTGCTCTTACAGTTGAATTCAATGAATGGATGGTCATCGCTCACGAGCTCGGCCACAATCTTGGACTCTCGCATGCCCACGGGATACACTGCTGGAAAGGTAGTTGTGAAGTGAGAGAGTACGGGAATCCCTATGACATCATGGGAGGCGAAGGTACTTTTCCGCCCTCGAATTTCGTCAGCGGATTCGGCCATTTCAACGCGGTGTTCAAAGAGCAGCTCGGATGGTTGTCCCCTGGCAACGTGTTGACGGTGAACGCTGCACAAGGCGGGCGGTATCCCATCGCACCGCTCGAACGTCCCACGAGCAGCGTGCAGGCGCTCAAGGTCTGCCGTGACGCAACGGCTTCATATTGTCTCTATGTGGAGAATCGCGCGCAGGTCGGAGTGCTGGTGAACCAGCCTGGCCCCACGCTCTTGGCGGTCGATTTGGCCAGGGGCAACTTTTCGCTACCCGTCGGTCAAACGTTCGTCGACCCTTCATCCGGAATCACCCTGACACATGAAGCGGGGACGGGCGAAGCGCAATACGTGCGAGTCGGTGTCAAAACCGGCGACGTCGTGCCGCCTATGGTGAAGATCAGTTCACCAGCCTTTGGGGCTGATGTGACCGATCACGTTAACGTCACCATCGAGGCAACCGATGCCGACAGCGGCATTGCTCGCGTCTCTCTCTTGATCGACGGACAGCTCCGGCAATCGTGGACAAGTCGGCCGTACGTCTTCTCATGGGATACAACCCAAGATGCTGTTGGAAACCATCGCTTGCGAGCGGAGGCTACGGATCGCAATGGAAACAGTGCGTATGACTGGGAAGACGTCAACGTCCAAAGAAAGGACGATTTCCGCACGGTATGGGGACGAGTGGTTCATCCGGACGGCACTGGGGCGGCTGACGTTCGGGTGGTGATAGCCAAACACCAAGTTGGTCTCATCAACGAAATGCAAACAGACGCTGCAGGTGTCTACCGCTTTCCGTACATGTTGAAGGGCTTTTCCTATGACGTCGTTCCAGTCCTTCAAGGCTACTCAGTCAATCCGGAGCTTCAAACGATCGACGTGGCCGACGCGGACGTCCAGGTTCCGGATTTTATCGCGAGCGCGGTTCCTTCCTTGCCGCTCCTGCTAACCGCGAAACCTTCCACAATCTTGCAAGGCGAAGCATCGACTATCAGTTGGTACCTGCAGCGGGAAGCGCTTTTCTGCAGAGTCCCCGAGGTGTATCCGGCCGATCAGGAGTGGAATGGCTTCAAAGCATCGACCGATGGCTGGCATACGCAGGTGGTCCATCCGAAGGAGGTTGGCCGACACTACTACAACTTAGACTGTTTTTCTGACGGCTCTATGCTGTCTCAGTCGACGACGGTCAATGTGATCGCCAACGCACCCGATCCGTCATCACCGCCCCAATCAGGCCCTCCTTGTCACTGACGCAGACCTCGTGGGACCACTGTTGCATGCACGCTGCGACGCCGGCCTCCGGATCGCCCGCTTACTCGTCTGTTGAGGTGCTCTTGCCTCACAACTCCATGACATTGCCGCACAACTCCATTGAGACTCTCTGGCGAATACGCTAACATAGAGCTTCTTGTCCCGGCGCCAGGGCGCGGCCCGCGGCGATCCGGCGAATATCGCCTGTACCAGTCTCAAGACCGCGAACGAAGGAGGCTTTTTCCATGACGGTTCGTGTCGGAATCAACGGGTTCGGCCGCATCGGCCGGAATGTCTTGCGCGCGGGCTTCAACCGGCCCGGCATCGAATTTGTCGCGATCAACGACCTGCCCACGCCCACCGAAACGCTCGCCCACCTGCTCAAGTACGATTCGATCCTCGGCATCTTCCAGGCCGACGTGAAGCCCGAAGCCGACGGTTTCACCGTCAACGGCAAGAAGGTCAAGATGTTCACCGCGAAGGACCCGGGTGAGATTCCGTGGGGCGACCTCAATGTCGACCTCGTCGTCGAGTCCACCGGCCTCTTCACGGACAAGGAAAAGGCCGCGAAGCACATGCGCGGCAGCGTCAAGAAAGTCATTATCAGCGCGCCCGCGAAGGGCGAGGACATCACCATCGTCCTCGGCGTCAACGAAAAGCAGTACGACCCCGCCAAACACCATGTCATTTCCAACGCCTCGTGCACCACGAACTGCGTCGTGCCGCTCGCGAAAATCATCCACGAGCGGTTCAAGATCGTCCGCGCGTACATGACCACCATCCACTCGTACACCAACGACCAGCGGCTGCTCGACCTCGCGCATAAGGACCTGCGCCGGGCCCGCGCTGCGGCGCTGAGCTTGATCCCGAGCAGCACGGGTGCGGCCAAGACCGTCGGTGTGGTCTTTCCGGAATTGAAGGGCAAGATCGACGGCACATCGATCCGCGTGCCGACGCCGAATGTCTCGATCGTCGACCTCTCGGCGCAGGTCGAGAAGGAAACGACCGTCGAGGAAGTCAACGCCGCGTTCAAGGCCGCGGCCGAGGGCCCGCTGAAGCACGTCCTGGAGTACAACACGGCACCGCTCGTGTCCAAGGACTTCAACGGCAACCCGCACTCGTCGATCTTCGACTCGACGATGACCGCGGTGGTCGACAAGCAGCTGGTCAAAGTCTTCGGCTGGTACGACAACGAGTGGGGCTACTCGAACCGCGTCGTGGATCTGATCGAGTACGTCGTGAACAAGGGCCTTGGCTCGTCGACGGCACCGGCGGCCGCCGGGGCCCGCGCGTAAGCGACGCGATGGGTGAGACGGCGCAAGCGGCGGGCAAAGCGCCCGCCACAGGATCGATGGGGCAGAAGAAGACGGTGCGCGACGTCGACCTACGCGGCAAGCGCGTGGTCATGCGCGCCGATTTCAACGTGCCGCTCGATGAGTCGGGCCGCATCACCGACGACACGCGCATCCGCGAGACGCTGCCGACGATCGAGCTGTGCCGCCAGCAGCAGGCGAAGCTGATCTTGCTCAGCCATCTTGGTCGCCCGGACGGCAAGCGCAACCCGAAGTATTCCTTGAAGCCGGTCGCGCAGCGGCTCGGCGAGCTGTTGAAGACGCCGGTCGGCTTCGTTGAGGACTGCATCGGCCCGACGGTGGAAGCGCGCGTGCACGAGCTGAAGCCGGGCGACGTGCTGCTGCTCGAGAACGTGCGCTTCTATGCCGAGGAAGAAAAGAACGAGCCGGAGTTCGCGAAGGCGCTCGCACGCCTCGGCGAGATCTACGTGAACGACGCCTTCGGCACCGCGCACCGCGCGCACGCGTCGACCGAAGGCATCGGCCGGTATCTGCCGGCGGTGGCGGGGCTGCTGATGGAAAAAGAAATCCGCTACCTCGGCGCCGCGTTGGCCGACCCCGCGCGGCCGTTCGTCGCGATCCTCGGCGGTGCGAAAGTTTCCGATAAGATTGGTGTCATCACCAAGCTCCTCGAGAAAGTCGACCGCCTCCTCATCGGCGGCGGCATGTCGTATACGTTCCTCAAAGCGCAAGGCAAAGCGATCGGCAACTCGCGGCTCGAGGCCGACAAGGTCGACCTCGCCAAGCAACTCCTCGAGAAAGCCAAGCAGCGCAACGTGCAGTTGCTCCTGCCGCTCGACCACGTGATCACCACCTCGATCGATCCGGGCACGCCGGTGAAAACCGTCCCGGTCGGCCAGATTCCCGATGGTTGGGGCGGGGCGGATATCGGCCCGGAAACGGTGAAGGCGTTTACCGCGGCGCTCGCGGACGCGAAGACCGTGATTTGGAACGGACCGGTCGGCGTGTTCGAGCAGGAGCGGTTCCGCGAGGGCAGCCGCAAGATCGCCGAGGCGCTGGCGAACCTGAAGGGTGCCACGACGATCATCGGCGGCGGCGACTCGGCGGCGTGCGTGCAGCAGCTCGGGTTGGGCGGCAAGATGAGCCACATCTCGACGGGCGGCGGCGCGTCGCTCGAATATCTCGAAGGCAAAATCTTGCCCGGGATCGCGATTCTGCAGGACAAGTGAGCGACGAATTGCTGATGCGCAAGCCGATCATTGCCGGCAACTGGAAGTGCAACAAGACGCCGCGCGAGGCGGTTGAGCTGGCAGCACAGCTGCGCGCGAAGCTTGACCAGGTCGACGGTGTCGACATCGTCGTCTGCCCGCCGTTTACGGCGCTGGCAAGCGTCGCCGCGAAGCTCGTCGGCTCGCGCATCGCGCTCGGCGCGCAAAACCTCTATTGGCAGGCGAGCGGAGCGTTCACCGGCGAAGTATCCGCGCCGATGCTCGTCGACGTCGGCTGCCGGTTCGTGATCGTCGGCCACTCGGAGCGGCGCCAACTGTTCGGCGAGACCGACGAGCACGTGCAGCGCAAGACGATCGCCGCGCTCGAGGCCAACCTCACGCCGATCGTCTGCATCGGCGAAACGCTGCAGCAGCGCGAGGCAAACCAGACCTTCGACGTGATTCAGCGGCAGCTGGACGGCGCGTTGAACGACCGCCTCGTGTCGCAGATCGAGCGGCTCGTGCTCGCCTATGAGCCGGTGTGGGCGATCGGGACGGGCAAGACCGCGACCCCGTCGCAGGCGCAAGAAGTCCACGCGTGGATTCGGAGCTATCTGCGCGCGCGCACCAATGTCTCCGGTCAGGTGAGAATTCAATACGGTGGCAGTGTGACCGCCGACAACGCGGCGGATCTGTTGGGCCAGGACGACATCGACGGCGCACTCGTTGGCGGCGCCAGCCTGAAGGCCGATTCATTCGCGGCGATCGTGACGGCGGCGCAAAGCAAGCGCGTGCCGGCGTAGCAATCAGATGCAACCTTGTGGAGCGGGCAACCCGGTGGTGAGATGCTGTACGGTTTAATCCTCGTTGTGCACGTGCTCGTGTGCCTGTTCCTGATCATCATGATCCTGCTGCAAGGTGGGCGCGGCGGCACCTCCGATATGATGCGGGGTGCGGCGGCGCAGTCGCTCTTCGGCAGCGGTGTCGCGACCGTGTTGACGCGCATCACCGGCGGCTGCGCGGCGGTGTTCGTCGTGACCTGCTTGTCGCTCGCCTATTTGGGAACGCAGCAAGGGCGCTCGGTCATCGAGCGGATGCCGGACATCAACTCCCAGGCGGTCCCGATTCCGTTGCCGAAGGAGCCGGGCGGCGAATCCGTGGTGCCGAAGGCGCCGCAGCCGGTGACGACCCCTTCCGCGAATAGCGCGCCGGCGCCATCGAGTGCTGTCGCCCCGTCGACGGTGACGCCCGCTCCGGTATCGCCCGCGCCCGTTGCTCCGGCGGCCCCGGCCGCGCAACCGGCGCCGGCCTCATCCTCAGCCAACCAAGCACCCGCATCGAGCTCGTCCCCGTAGCGAGGACGACATTGTGGCCACGCGCTGGCGCCGGCGGGTAGGCCTTGGGCTGCTGGGCAGCCTGGGCATCATCGGCGCGGTGTGCGCGCAGTCTTCTACCACGGACACCGGCCGGCCCGCCACCGGGGACGCCCCCGTCGTCGGCTCCCTCGGCGCCGACGTAGCGGCCGGGCGTGAGGACGTGACCGTCTTTGCGCATGTCCTCTAGCATCGGACTCTTGCAAGCCCCAGGCACATCGACGTACTTGCCCGCGTCCTTCTCACCGCGCCAGGCATGATAAGT